>Ga0056129_1000300_pt1 | contig 11868 bp, 8 predicted proteins | sample WorMetLIZISLAND1_FD_71118 | JGI IMG/M metagenome (GOLD analysis project Ga0056129, IMG submission 71118) | Marine gutless worms symbiont microbial communities from Max Planck institute for Marine Microbiology, Germany - Olavius loisae LIZARD... ...
AGCTAATGACTTTTAATTAGACATGCATCGACATCGCACTGGCCGATTAATGGTTGGTCGATAAGTGGCACCTACAATAGTCCATATCTGTCTGATTTACAATTCGTACCTAAAATGGCAACAACGTGACATTCTTTCAGCTGTTATTGTTACCAGTGTCACTGTCATCAGGCAAATGTAGCCAGCAAACTGGAAATGGTGGCTATTGTGTGATGCTTAGAGATTTTCAGTACAGTAAACAGCAAACAATCCTGCAATACTGTATCAGCATTTTTGTGCCAACTTTGCTTATATAAGTACAGAATAACAGTTAACAGTTTCCTGTGTTGTGCTAACTTGATCTAGTTGAACCTTGTAACATTTGAAATCTGTGACTATGATCAGACTACGAGTCACAGCGTAGATTCATGTCCACTACTGCAACTACATGGTGATCGGACGGGACTGCAAATATGAAGCTGAGAATACAATGCGCACACAGTAGCAAAAGCATTAATGAATAGAAAGGAAATCAAGACATGGATCCACAATAACAAACAAATAAGTAATCGCTGTATGGGAGTGCCAGTTGACTCCTCACAAAAGGCAAGAAAGGTTTGCCAAATGTGGAACAGTCTTAGTTTGAAAGTGACGAGACGTTGAATGCGGATGAATATCACACACCCATGCCTTTAACATGTGGACAGTATCTTGGGCAATCACAATTTACCGCCAGTTTTCTCAGTACAGGCATAACTACACATTGGTGAAGAGATGGCCTGTGAAGTATGCCATTGTCTCACGTTTCACACCTGATTGAACTTGACCTTGTCCTTGGATCGGGTCATATTTCATACTGTTATGTATCACTCATAGACCTCTGTCTACATACCACATGTCATTCAAATCGGAGAAATATGTTGTGGATAGATAAGCAGACATGCATTGAGACAGTCGACTTGGAGGAGGGGACGAGGTGACCTGATTATTTCCGTCTGCTAAATGTGTAAATGATAATCTGCCGATACCGATGTAGTAATCGGCCAGTAACAATTATCAACACATTATCAGTTGATACCGATTATCGGCTGATTACTGCTGTTAATGTGCATGACGAATGTTACATCTACGCTGTACAGAGTGTGTGTGTGATGTGGAACTCGGTGAAGTTTGGATCTGTGCAATAGGCCATGGTGCATGTACATGTGCAATGTTTAGTTACCAAACTGTGAACTAAATAGGACATATCACGATCTGTGTTACAGGTTAATTTGATGTTAGCATTCAGTGTTGAGTTGGCGGTTGCAGGTACTGTGAAGCAAATGTGAGATGTCTGGAAACCGTGAGAGCATACCACGAACTTGTCCCAGTCTTCCTGCACAATCGCCCACGTAGACTTATTCAGCACTGCATGAGGAAACTGCCGCCCGCTGTTGAGGAAATCAAGTCACAGCAAATATCGTCACTATCATCTGGAGCTTTTGCAGTTCAAAGTGGTGACAAACAGTACGTGGTGTCTTTGTCTTCACAGCCGCCTTCATGTCAATGTGTTGATTGGCAACTGCACTTCATGCCTTGTAAACACATGATGGCAGTGTTTATGCACCTTCCGGATACGTGGGAGATGGTGTCTGACGAATACAGAAACTTTCCAGCTTTCAGGTTGGATGAGCATGTCGTTTCCAGTTTGCCTGCTGCAGCGCCGGCCACTGCAGACGCGCTACAGGATGTCAATGTTGATGCTGATGAAACTCTGGACATGGACCTACTGCAGCCTACTGTTGAAGCAGATGACTCTGATGCTGATGCCGTGCGTGAAATGGACCGTGATGTTGACCGAGACGACTCATTGTCAGTTAAGAAGATGCAGTCACGTATACGCCAAAACGTAAACGTTCTGTCATCATTTTCTTACCGCATAACAGACAGTGATTTTCTACAGCAGCTCAACTGTGCCATTCAGCAGCACATCGAGTGTTGTAGAAAGAAGCTGAAGGACAGTGGCTGTGCATTTCCCATGCAAATACGGAGACGTATTGTGACTCGAAAGCGTCCATTTCGCAATCTGAGGCAACGACTCACAGCTGTTCGACGTAAGAGGCGGTTGAGAAAGCAACAACAGAGGCAGCGTAAAACTGGTGGTGGTAGGTAGTACTACCTGTTTCTGTAATGATCACAGTTCAAAATTACATTTCAAGTTCCATGTCACTTATGTAATAAGGTGCAATTACGATTTTAATGTGAGTTAGTTCTCTGCTCATAAGTTAGTGAGTTTTGTTCCGTTGCTTTTGTAGTGCAACTGCATTAATAATGTCGCGAGTAGTTGGTAAAACGTTGTGAAAGTTGATCTGTGTGCTACATTTACTGTCAAAGTGAACTGTAATATATCTGTATTATTGTCATTATTGTTACCATTTTGATACTTTACTGTAAAGCTTGTACAGTAAGGCATTATTTACTGCTTTTTACTACATGGTTGGTACTGCACCCGCTGACGAACAATCAGCCAGTACAGATTGTCATGCAACCAGCAGTAATATTATGCATTGTGTGTTTTTTTGTTGTTCATTGCATCAGTTGACACACAGCCAGCTGCACCGCAGCAAACAGTTGTAGAAGAAGCGTGTGATGTTGACGAAATGCCACAGCCGCCGTCACTACACAGCAAAGTTCATACTTATGACGTATGTGTCATTTGGTTTCTGTAACAACTCGCTGTTTCTTTCGATGTGCTCAGCCAATTCAGTGACAATATTTCCAGTGAAGCATCAGTACAAATGTCACGACCCACTGACATCACTTGTTGTACTGTGTTACTATCTGGAGATATTTACTGAGTAGGATATGGCTATAACTGGGTTTTAAACTCAGATTAAAACCAACCGTACCGCTACATGTTAGGAAAACATTGCACAATGCAGTATGGCCAAATTCCACTAATTTTGTTAACAAATCACAATTTCAGTTTCGTAATGCTACAGCGACCAGAAAATTCCGGTTGTTTGGCTTAATAATTTGCATATTCATCATGATGCTGCAGAACAATACTGTAAATCATTCGATTAGAACAACAGTTATACTTCAGTTCAAACTAAGTTGCCTATTAAAAATTCAGTTTCAGCGAAAGATAATGTCATCCAGTTCGTCGTAATGTATCGAGAGCAATGTTAAACCATACTCAAATGAAACCAACCCTTGTTGGTTGCATTCCAACTTTGTTCGTGGATGACTGATTGGCACACTTTCAAGACCTGTTACATGACACAGTTGTCACAGTTGTTTTTCGATACCCTCTCTGCTGTTGACAGTATGTGACCTTTTCAGGTGCCTTCTGGGAGAAAATGTTCAACTGCTGTGTCACGTGTACACTTTGCAGCAAATTACCATGCCTGTTATACATGTCTGAAGTGCAATTTGTAGACGCTGCTGTGTCATTCAGAATACATTCGTTAATGATATATGTACATTTTGTATGTGCTGTGTTATGCAACAGTTGACAGTGGTTCACCCTCCACTGCAGAATTTCCACAACTCATGTTTCATGAATTCAACTGTTCAGTTCATGGCATCATGCGATTACATACGGTGTAAGCTACTGGTGCACTTGAGCAGCCACCAAACTGACGGTATTATTGCACTATTATTACCATTGGTTTTAATTCGTCATCAGTCAATGTCAGCATCGTTGTAGGTCAGCTGCGGTCTGCTAACATGGGACCAAACATGCTGTTTTGACTGCTCTTCTGTCCATCGTTGGCAGCAACAGTAACACAGCGATAACACGAGGCTGTGCTGTAACAGCAAAGCATGCACTCACCATTGCCGTCACGATGACACTGCTTCGTGCAACTTTCGGCAGCTGTACGTTTATGGGACTTGTTGTGATGTATCGTGTTCTATAGTTCTCTGTTGATGGCTGATCACATATGGAATTAAATCTATGGAAAACTGCTATTTTATCACAGATGTACAGGTGTACTGATCAGCGTTGTAAATGAGACGTATGATACCGAGACAAGGCCAAGATGTCGGAGTCTCAAGACTGAGACAAGACCGAGACTTTGGAGTGACAAGACTGAGACATCATTGCCACCAGTCCGAGACGAGACGTTCAAAACAACATCTCCAGACGTTCGGTTGAGACGTTCGATCTATGACTATACAACATGATCTGTAGAATGTGTAAACCCATATATAGGCACTTGTGAGTTTGTATGCATGTTGTCACAACGTGTTTTAATCGGCCACAGCACTGGTGATTTAAACTAGGCCTAGTAGAGGTGTGGGCTCAGCATTTTGTGCCATGTGGACGTGGTATCAGTTGTAATTCACTCCTAATTTCAATAGTTTGTCCGTTTCGAAATGTAAACTTTCAACAATAAAAATACAGAATTGAGTCCTAATAATAATCATATTTGCAATTTGCAAAAATTATCAGTTGTTGTTGAAGCCAAAATTAATACAAACCAATTCTGTAGTCACATCCATGACATTCATGTTTATAAGTGCTGGTGTGAAACAGTTCATAGTTTAGAGACAGACATATCGAGATACTTAGTTGTCCGAAGTATCTCTACAGAATAGAGATTTTTGTCTGTTATAAGTTTGAACTTTTACGTTCTTTGCAAATGAGACGTACGATGCTGAGACCAAGACGAGACCGGGACGTTCAAGAAATGCCTCTACACCGTCTCGAGACCGAGACGTTCCATACTGAAACTGCAATGCTGATGACCCAAGTTAGACGTATTAAATAGCGAACGTTCGTGTATTTTATTTTGCATGTAACATTTCATGACATCATTACTGTCATTTTCACACATATTAATGGTGACATGAAATTGTACATGCTGTGTTGATGAGTCCGTGTACTTGTTTGTAGCTTGCTTTTCTTGCTGCTTGGCAATGGCTATGGTCGGCCAGTCTTTGCCACTGTGGACATATGTCACGAACAGCAATGGTGATTTCTTCATGTCTCAGTCTACATGCTCAGTTTTGTAGTCTTGTTTACATGTTCGGACACTGTACATTTGTGCCTCATTGTTGTCGCAAACCATAGGCTACCTGTATTATCTTAGCCACGAGTTGTCATTGCTGCTGAGTATTGTTATTATGTTATCATTATGAGTTCCGTCTGTCTTACTTCGTATGTAGGTATGTAGTTAGTTGAGCATTGCGCATGACAGCGAGGTGGGTATTTTCGCTGTTGACGACATACTGCATCTGCAACACAGTAGATAGCCATTAACTGTCAGCTACTGAAGGCCTAAGCTAATGATATTCAAAGTATCCGAGCAACTTTGAAACAGTAGTCCAGAAACCATCAGCTACTTGCAGTAAAACCTCACTGTGCAGTATGACCTTGAGTTATTAGCCAGTAATTTGGTAAGCTGAATTGTTGTACAGCGCGGAAGTGCTTCATTGGCAACAGTTGCAATTTATGCTCTTTCTGTACAGGCTCATAGATTACTTCACACTTGCACACAACCTTGACACAATGTACTCAGCTGCATCATGGTATTGTGCATACGCTTTGTAATGTCTTGGCAAAACGTTGCTATGTTGACAGACTTACCACAGTACATTTGCGGTCAGGAGTACGATGTCCATGAGTTCCTTTTGTTTGTCATGTCAAAGCTGTCCTTTGATGCAAGGTATGTCAAACAGTTACGTGACAGTTGTGCTGTAATGCATTAAACTTGCGGACAATTTGAAAACATTTCTGTGAAAGCATATGCATAATGTTGTACAGCACAGTGGTATTGCTGCATTGCATGATTTATGTAGTTGTACAAACGGAATGAATTCTCATGTAGAATGCCGCTCACAGAGGGCACACCTCTGCCAAGACAGCTCAATCGCTAATGCTGTGATTTGTTCGTAAAGTTCAATGTGGAAATAGAATCTTCATATTTTAGTTGACACTACCTATCTTGTGGCACTGTGCAAACACCAACCTAAAATGTGCATGACCCGTTGATTTGCATAACACCAAACTTTACTGACTTGTTCATTGTCCCACTGTGTACATATACAGATGATGTCGTGAAAACTTTTTAGCTTACCTTGCCAACAAGCAAACAAACCGCAAGGAATATGTAACCTCCACATGCTAGAGGTATTTAACTTGCTACATTTAACTTCCAGACTGCAGCCATTTGTGTGATGTATTACAATTGCTCAAACTGACTGTACAGGGTGGCCCAATAAAAACCACACATTTTTGATATGCCTTTTTTTTGGCAGCCACTACAGATATAATCATGCGGTTTTCGCTGATGTGTTCAGAAATTACAGCAGAAAACAACAAGCGACAATTTATTTAAACGAGTATTAAATAATCTTTGTACTGTAACCGGAAATGGACTACGTCATAGTTGATAATCAGCCAGGACTTGGTTGACACTACCATAGAACAGTTCTCAAAACAACTTACCCTGGTCATTCGTGCTCCAGGTGGACTAATTGAGCATCGCCTGAATTAGGCTTAATAAGGCATACACGGATTGTGATAAAGCTCTGTGGCATACTTTTAAATTCATATTGTTAGAGTCTGTTAGCAGTGATGTTTACAAGGTACAACACTCATTTAAAAAAAATTTCACTTGTTGTTTTCTACTGTTAGTACTCTGAACACTTCAGCAAAAACGGCATGATTGTGTTTGTAATGGCTGCAAAAATATGGTATCTCAAAAAATGTGCGGTTTTTATTGGGCCACCCTGTGTACTGTGATTGTTGCTGCACCTGCATAATAAATCTGACCACTATCACTGTACTATGTGGCAGAGTTTGTGTGTTAGTGTATTCCGTTGTGAGACTGCACTGTAGACACAGAAAATGCAATTCATCGATCAATGTCACACACTAACAGTCAATGGTAAGCAATGTGTGCATGTTGTTGCTATAAGTAGGATATCAGTGTAAATGTTTTGGAACATTCCAGCTCTCACGATGACCTTCAAAACATGACGGAGTTGTTTCAAGTCAAGTCAAGTCATACAGGTTGAAGAGTGATGGTATACAGTGTCGAAACTGCAGCGCCTAATTGCGCCAAATCAGTGACATGGTCAATCATTACACGTCACTTTGCTGTATTTAAGGTTGGTAGTTCTTTAACAATGCTTGCATTATTTCACATGGTGTTCACTTGCAGCTGGTGCAAATGTTGTCTCTATGTCCATGTTTGTTATATTTGGTCTTCCACAACACATGCAGCCACGTGCTGTGATTGATATTAGGTATTAGTTGATGTTAGATATTAGTTGCTGCTGGCATGTTGGATAAGGTTACTATGATTTCACGTAGCTGACACAGACTTGGTCATCAATGAACACTACTTTGTATGTGGACGCATTACTTTTAACTACATACACAGTTTACACTCTACTTTGCCATATGCTGTATGGGCTAAGTTGTAGTGCACTAGAGTGGCAATACCACATCCTACTCCTGCAAAAAGAAGGTGTTCTGTTGACGTGAATTTAAACAGTCACCCAGGAAACTCTCACATGTGAATCTCGAGTCGAGTGCTAGCACTGCACTGTATACAGTTCAGTCTAGCCAGCCACCTCAAACGTCTATGATATGATCAACATATCTTCTTTACATCAGTGCTTACTTCAGTATATGCTGAAGTGCATGCTTATTTGTTCATTAGTTAAGTGCATGCATTTCAGTTTCGTTCGTATTGCTTCAGTAACCAAGTAATTTATTGCCAAGTAACAATTAACTCATTGTACTGTTTGGCATTCATTTTGAAAGGTGTTACTTGACTAAATATACAGCTTGTCACAGACATGAACATACTTTCCGTGCTTTGCAATGCTTTGTTACGTAAGAGTGGAATATGAATGCTGAATTTGTGTTGCAAGATATGAACGCTAGACCTGTGAAACTCAGCTGATAATTTTTGAGGCCCACATTTTTCCGCAGGCCACATAATTTGGAGCCGGGCCGCATAATTTTTCCTTTGCCACAGAATTTTGCAGAACTTGAGAAATGACAGGTGATTTAGTATGAGCGTTGGCATGATGAGTGTTGACTGACTCAGTCAGTTGACTCACATCATTCATGACTCGTGAGTTTCATCGCGATTTTGAACGGAGAAAATGAGTTACTTTTTCATGTTGATAGCATTCGGCCTTTACTACAATGCCAGCCTTCAATAACTGAAGTTTCTGAACAGCTGTGTCAGTTTTGCAATCATAAATGGGAGTTAATGGCGAGATTCGGAATTTGGACAATTTTCCCGCTGAATTTCGCCAGCTGGTCCGCAGAATTTGGCAAAATTTTCTGCGGAAAGCTGTTGGTTCTAATAACTGGTAGCTTTTGGAAAAACACCCATATTATGTTGTTCCACAAAGTGCTTCAGCAATACAAAAAGCATTTGTTGTAGTATAGCAAATTTTGAGATTGGCATGTTGTTATGGTGTGCAATAGTTGCATACATCGGGTGGTGACATGCAACTGCAGACAGTGTCTTGCGAGTTATGACTGACATGAGTTAATTGGGATGGGTGTTCCAGACAGATGATGTAATTACTGTCGTGTAATTTGGCAGAAGAGGTTCCAGTTATGCCACAACCGTGCATCAAACAGTGTGACTTTTGAATGGAGGCTGTTTGCATTGAGCAATGCCGTGTTCACTGTTCAGGCCTTTTTTTCTTTAGTTTACTGTTTGTCACTTGTGTTTCAGTGGAATGCACGACGTGCAAAGCAATGTCGCAGCAGACTGACTTGACGTACGCTGTGTCTACAGCAGTTCCGTCTGCATCAGAGTTGGTTAGCACATTTCCATTGCACTTTTTGCCATGCAATGTTGTAAATTGCCAGCGTTGTTGGCTGCAAGTATTGTAAGTACAGCAATGAATGTGCTGTACACTGTGACAGTCACATACAGTTGTGAGGAAAACGACACGACTGTGTTGGTGATGTGTTACGTCCTTAGTCGAGTACAGATATGAGAGAAATGGTTTGACCCCAAGATAATTGTGAGGAAAATTTTTCGGCGTTTTCTGGCAGTAGTCAGTCCAGATCACAGGGGCACTCAATGCTGCCGCAAGCGATAACACCGGCCGGTGCCTCTAAATATGGCCGACATACGCTGTGATTGGCTGACTAACCAAAACACGGACTACTGCATTGTTGTGATTGGTTTAACATATGAAGTCAATCCCACAGTCCTTTGCTGCAGCTAAAAATAGATCCAGTTCGCCAAAGTCCGCCATCTTAGGTGGCACCTAGCGTATGCCGGAGAATATTTATTAACATCCAGGGCGAGTACGGTATCCAGAAGAATATATATATAGATCCGTGGTCCAGATAACAGGATTTTAAAAGTTGCCAAAGAAGAAGCATCAGAACGGCAAAAATCTGAAGCCTCACATTTTTCATATCTGCGATCTCTACCACCCAACTGTTGGCACTAGGCATGTACTAAATTTGGCATGGTGACCTACCAAGAACAATCATTGAATTTTGTGGGTCGATTGGTTTATCTGCATACTGACTGGACTATCTAATAATAATAATAATAGGTTTATTTAATATTGCAGCCAAAGGCTGGATTGAACAATATACAATAAGCAGACTGTAGACTAAAATACAGATAGAGAATGTGCCAAAAGTTCATAGTCCAAAAGTCCAAAAGCAATCTCAGTACTAATCGAAATGTTGTAAACAGAATGGCAGAAAAGAATTTCGAAATTTTTTAGTTCTAGCTTGGACTGAATGGAATGTCTTGGCATGACGCAATCGGTCTGTCACTGACGAGTCGCGTTTGTCTGGAAGCAGATAGTGCAGACAGGATGCTTCATGCAGTACACTGCGCCTGAAGAACCACTCCGTCAGCACCGCACGCCGTGACTCAAGAGTGTCCATACGAGCTTCAATCAGTGACATCGTGTAGTCATTTTCTGCAAATATTATTTGCATGGCCCTCCGCTGTATCGCTTCAATCGTCTTGGATTGTGATGCCGTGAGACTCGAGTGCCATGCCGGGCACGCATACTCGAGCACCGGCCTTATAACTGTACCATAGAAGCACAGTAGGTCATTTTGGCTGGCACCTGACCGTTTCAGCTGCTTCAGAAAATGCAGGCGAGATGCAGCCTTGGATGAGATGGCTTTGACATGCTGTGCCCACTTCAGATCGTTCATAACATGTACTCCCAGCAGCCTGAATGTCGTGACCCGTTCGACCCGAGTGCCGCTCAGTGTTACAGGCGTGGGAGGGTCCTTAAGAACTGAGCTGATCACTAGCTCCTTGGTCTTGCGGCCATTCACAATCATGCCTGCCTCTGTTGCCTGCTGGACGAGTTCATCGACGTATGACTGCATGCTGCTGACTACTGACTTATCCAGTATCTCAGTCATCGTGGTGTCGTCCACACAGTTATGGGTCAGACATCCAGGCTGCAACGAGTCGATCATGTGTACAATGAAGAAGTTGTATGCAATTTACCAATCCATCAAACTCGTTTGTTGTTTGGGGTGTAATTGTTCAGTGTCATTTTTGTAGACTGATGTCTATGTGTACAGTTTCATACCAGTCGTTTGTTGCCACGGATCTATATATATATTCTTCTGGATACCGTACTCGCCCCGGATGTTGATAAATATTCTCCGGCATACGCTAGGTGACACCTAATATGGCGGACACATTTGGCGAACTGGATCTATTTTTAGCTGCAGCAAAGGACTGTGGGATTGTCTTCATATGTTAAACCAATCACAACAAAGCAGCAGTCCGTGTTTTCGTTAGTCAGCCAATCATGGCGTATGTCGGCCATATGCGTTGGCACCGGCCGCTGGATATCACTTGCAGCGTTTATTGCTGACCCTGTGTTTGTTGTACACAGTTAGGTAATCAGTACAGGACATGTACAGTGATGCTACCTTTAATGTTCTGCATTGTGGATTTAGGGATGTTTTTTTTTCAATAATATTATAAAACATTAAGCTTTGTTTGGAGTTGAGTACCGGTACATCTGTGGACATTGACTCACTCGTGAACAACAGATTCTCGTGGGATTACATCCAGTTTCATTGCAGCAACAATGGGTAATTGTAAACAAGTTTCACTAATGTACATAAATTGGCAAGCTGGACTTGCACTTTGGTTCATTGGTTGATTGACCAAGGTTTAACATGCCACTTGACACAGTTTAGGTGATTTCGTAGATGATGTTTTACAAGTCTAATGACCCAACCAGCAGTGTCAAAGATTTAACGGAGATTGGTGCAGCTGTTGGTGATAACTGAAAGAGTGTTATTTTCATTTTATTTCATTTATTACTAATTTTGTACTGGATATACCACCCTTTCCTATCACAATACAAAATTAAATAAATGAAATGTCAACACAAAATTACGAGTTACATTTACATTGTGAGTACAGAAGCCACCCCTGAATGGACATGGGGAATAACTGTCTCCAGATAACGGGGGTACCATGGCGGCAGTCCCACTGCTGTTCAGGCCTAGCGAACCTGCCCTCTGTGGGAGCTGTCCCCTAGTCACCCCATATTAGTGTAGACTACGGGACTTGCAGTGTGTTATATGTGTGTACAGTGTGAGTCCAAAAAAATCCCCCCTTGCGGTTTTCTGGCATTTTTTCCAAACGGTTGGGAATTTTTAAATAATTTTTACACACCTATTATACTATCCTTTCTAAACTAGATTACAAATTTTTATTCAATTATCCCCGACTTTGACAAAGTTATGCCATACTAAGCGCAACCACCCAGCGAATTTTTACATTTCACTAGAACTATAACTTCTAAGTTGGCTTACTGAGCAAATGACGTCATTGCTGACGTCATGTCATATCCAACATGTTTACTGACATTCATTATAACATTATTTTATAGTGACTTGCCACAGACAAC
>Ga0056129_1000301_pt1 | contig 11865 bp, 7 predicted proteins | sample WorMetLIZISLAND1_FD_71118 | JGI IMG/M metagenome (GOLD analysis project Ga0056129, IMG submission 71118) | Marine gutless worms symbiont microbial communities from Max Planck institute for Marine Microbiology, Germany - Olavius loisae LIZARD... ...
ACACACTTAATAACTGGTGTCAATATTGCTACAGCCTAGTCGGCCTACCTAATCTCAATAAAAGCAAGCGTTTGTTACTACTGTAGCATTACCGTACTGCTGTCGGCTGAGCAGCACGCGCATTTTCGTGGTAAGACGGCCGGCTGACGAAAATTAGCGGCGAAATGTCGACCAAAAATTCACGCATTTTAGTTTTGGTTTTCGTCTTGTGGTCGAATTTTCGTCATAGTTCTAGTTTCGTCGACGAAAATTAGCGATTTTTAGTTACAGTTTTCGTCAGCATGACGAAAATTAATTTATTTTCGTTAACGAAGTTTTAGTTTTAGTTTTAGTCAACGAAAATAACACTGCTGGGTAGATCATCAGTTTGCTCTCTAGCACGAGACAACTGCAACTGCAGATGGATTAAGTAGGAACTGATGTCCTCAACTGATAGTAGATTTAAATTTTGTGTGACAAAAACTGAGGCACTGTTAAGAAGAAATACTCGTGAGTGAGTGAATGAGTGAATCGTGAATCCACGTGCCTTGTCCTTCTTCCTGCGTCGTTCTTTGTGATGATGTGCTGTTGACTCCTCGACGGTGACAGACGGAGTCGTCGGCGGTGACGGTGCTCGGTGTGACACGTCGGTCTCACTGTCAACACACTCAGCCACTGTCGTCTCCGCTGACCCAGCAGGGTTCACCGGCTGTGGTGAAATGGGTCGGTTCAGCACAGGCGGTGCACTGATCTCGACCGCGTTCTGCCGAGCCGCCGGATCCTGATCCGGAATCGTGGAACTCGGCAGCTGATCCTCGTCTGACGCCCGACTCCCGGCTGGATGATTGGACAGTTGGTGTACGTCGTTGTCACCGTCATCTGATCTGACGTCATCAGATCCGGTTGGTGGCGGCGGTGGCGGACATCCGGCAAGTGCCAGGATGTTAGCCGAGAGAGTTCCTGGGAGCGGTGGATCAACTCCCGGGGGCAGTGGCTCCCCAGGAAACACCTCAGTCGGACACAGAACCTCAGAAGCCGGCACAGGAACGGCTGACAGAGCTTCAATCGACTGATACTCCGTGGTGTCGTTCATGACAACTCTATGCTGCTCGTCTTCAACGCCCGCCTCCAGTCCCTCGGGGTAATCCCAGCGTGTTACTCCGGTAGTGTCGTGGCAGTAAAAGTAGCGCTTGTAGGAACTAAACAGAAAAAAACACCAGAACAACCAAAGTGACAGCAACTGCCAACCTCCCGACTTCAACTTTCCTGTTGCCACGTCATGTTTCAAGATAGAACAATCACAGATACAGGAAAAGCCAATAAATACACAGAAAAATGCAAATGTCCTGTTCACTGTGCAATAAAATTATGTCATAAGTAAGTCCAATGGTATAAGCACAACAGATAATAAACATAGTTACAAACAAAACATTACCCTCACTAGGAGTAATTACCAGTGGCTATTATTGTAAAATGCACACACTCGGCTGCCCTTAAATAGACAGATTTTATATTTAATTTATTGTTGCACCCATCACTTTGGCAATTTCAAACTGATGGTCTGATCACAAAAATTCCAATGTCAAAGAACAACAAGTAGTACTGGTTCTTTACCTCATGAAAAATCACCAAATAAACAGAACACAAATGTTAACAGTTTCACAGTAAGCCATCTGTCTCTCGTAAATTTGCCATTTTCAGTATTTTTAAACACAACCCTTCTTTTCTGTGAGATGCATCAGTTCAGGCAGGAAAATGAATCATCGAGGATAATTCAAGCACTTCAATAGTCTGCCACAGGATGACATGATCTATTGGCAAGCCTAGTCAGTAGTCATGTTCTACAACGTCAAACTCATAAACTGCTCGCACTTTGAAAATCTATGACTGAACCAACTCTCCAGCTGTTTTCGCTAACAATAAATTATAACATCTATATTAGTGCTACACGGTTCTCCACAGTATCGATCCAAGGCAAATGAATTTGTGCTGAAGATGATATATAAATGTGAACTGCAGCAGAGGGCAGCAGTGTGATATACTGCCCTGCAGTTCACACTATGGTCCTACCATGGTCCAAAATTGTCACGTTTCCCGAGGGCTTTTGCCTCATGAAGGAAATATTGACCGAAAAAGTAATGGTTGACTGAAGGAATGCGATGCGGATCAAGGGAAAATAAATCACACTGTTGTATGATACTAGCAGTTCATATCATCAAAGTTTGACGTGCTCTCAAATTATGAAGGAATGACGTAAAACACAGAAAAGTCAAATAGCCAGAGATTAGAAGGTTACTAGAGATGTGAAAATTACAAATTTAATGCAGGCAGTTAGTTCTGCCGATAATTAATGGCAGGAGAAATCTATCGGCATACATTCACCAACTATTTGTACTTTTAGACTAAACACCTTCGGTGAATGGCCGACGGCTGTGTATGCTACAGCTGGAGGATGATACAATGGGCAAACTACAGGACAGGGATGAATGCAGCAGAGTTATCTGTCTGTCTGTCACACATTGTGAAATGAAACTGAAACAAAACACTGAAACAGCCTGAAACAGTTTTAGGCTTGTTTCAGCCTCGTTAGCGTATTCTTCAACATGCGAACAGATAAGCTAATGAGGCTGAAACCAGCCTAAAACTGTTTCAGGCTGTTTCAGTGTTGCATTGCCGCTGTATTTCAGATTGTGCAATGGGCTTCAGCCACAAACAGTTTTCAGTTGCTGGGAGACCACACATCACTGCAGCCATTCACTGGTAGCAAGCTCCATGCTGTTTTCATGTTATTTCACAGCATGCAGGTAGTCTGGTTTGGATCAGTGGTAGTGTGCCGGTCTCAATCAACTAGTGACTGTCTGTCAGCGAGCTAACAATCTTTGTATGTAGTCAAACCAATCAGGTCAACTCAGCCATGTCACCGCCTGGATAGCCTCAATGAGTAACAGGGAAAGTTGGCAGTAAACAGGCACACCACGTGAAGCTCTGTATCTCAAGTCTCACAGACTATGGTGATGTGTGACATAAACCAGCAGCATCATGTCGCTCATTAGCCACTTCCTTATGCTAGTGTTCTCACTTTCAACAGGTATGGACTGGACAAGCCAACCTGTGTACAAGCTCACCTGTGTACAAAGCTCACCCGTATGCTCACTTGTTGCCAAACCCAACTGCGAACAACCGAGTTTCAGGGGCATTTTGCAACTTTCTGCGACTCTTATCCTTATCAACAAAAATCAAGTGTCGCTGGCTCACTTTAATGTACCAAACCTTCATCGTCTCCCGACTGTGTAAAACAGCCGCTGTCTTTTGACACATCTTTGATCTCCTTCCTTATATGGACTTACCAATCATCCTTCCTTCTGCACTGGGCCATGTCGTCTCACATTGCTGCCGCCACTGTGCTGAACATTTGCACAACCTCAACTGACTTCCATTAGAACTGTCTCATCATCAACTATGTGATAGCTTCAACTGCCATTATTCACCACTGTAATGCTGACTTGACTAGTGATTTCACATAGGACAAAGCAACCAGACTGGGAAATAGCCGGCAGCTAAGCATTCCAGATCTACAAACAGCATCTTCACAGCAATATGTCAACGTACCACATTTGATACCAAATGTTTACTTTATGGCAACAGTTAAATTATTGATGATAATAAAAATAAACCAAACTAGACAATGTTGTATTAAAATCAGAATATACAAGACTGGCAATTGCAAGCAAGCAGTATCACAGATTAATTATGTACACTGTGAGGCATAAAAAATTGTACCCTTGTTGATGTTGGTGGCGTCGCTTAGTGGTAGCGCGTTGGTCTCGATCAACGTAGTTGCTCTATGCCGGGCCCGGTTAATACTTGGATGAGATACCATCTGTGGGCGGGTAAACCATCTCGATATGTAACCAGCCACCTAGGTCAACTCAGCCTTCTATCCCTCCGGGGTAGGTAAATCAAGTACCAGCCTTCACTGGCTGGGGTTAAGGCGAGAGTGTGTTCGCTTGTGTCGGCTGGCAGGTAATACTGTGTGATCCCATATGGCAAGCGACACCACGTAGTTCTGAGATGGATTTCCACTAAGAACTTATCACTGCTTTAACTTTTTTTAACTTAATCAAGCTGAGTATGTAAATTTTTTGCAAGCAGTTACCTGAACAATTTGTAACAAAACAGTGTAAAAATGTCACCTTTGTTGACCAAGTATTTTTCACAGTACGAAATTCAATAAACGTGTCAAAATTGTTCAACAACCAGAGCTAAAACTTTAAAAGTCATTACTGGTTAAAAGTTGTAAAACAAAATAAAACTGTAATGTAAGTTTCATAAGAAATTATTGACAGTTGTGAAACCGCAGATCATAGCTTGTGTTCAAAATGCTTTCATCCGGCTTTGAAACATGCAATAAGGCAAACTCGCCATTCGGCAACCGCCCAATCAATGACTTGACGCCTAGCCATGTTTCAATCAGACGCCGCGTCAAATCTGATAAGCTGATTCTCAGCTTTCATTTTTTACAAAGAATATGAAAGAGGTAGGTGATGGGATATTTTCGCGTGAATCTTTGTGCCAACAGTTACCACGGTATGGCATAATTTTGCGAAGTTATTGTACCAATTTCTTATGCCTTACAGTGTAGAGAAATCATGTAGAACTACATACAAAGAAGTTGATGAAGTGTCACCTCTTGTGGTAAGAACCTTGGACATACTCACTCCTTGGTCTTGGTAGACGAAGGTGTTGAGAGAGCCGGTGGCTGTTCCAGATGATCTTGGACATGAAACTTGGGCCTTGCCGTGTTGAGACGGACTCCTCCATCGCGGTGGAATTTACACCAGTTTGGTGTAAACAGTGTCACAAGTCCAACAAGCACCACATCTCAAAACAAACTGTGCAAAAACGTTCTGCAACTCAAAACTCTTCTTCCGGTATCACGCCAACTTCATGACTCCGTCTTCTTACTTCGACGTCAACCGGCAGAGACGACTCAAAGTATTCATCACAAGACCGCGGGAAATGTCATCCCCCGGGGGCCGTGGTCGCCCCATCATCAAAGTGGAAAGATGTGTACCTGTGCCAGTGACACGACCATCCCGGGGGAGTCGCGTTCGCCTCGTACTGACTCAATGTCTTGCACGACTCGCGAAGTTTCTGTAAGAAGTGATCTGAGGTCAGGGCTCCGGCACGCCAGTCTTCCACGCGAGTCTACAATCACCAGCAAACACTCCACGCTTGTAGCACTGGCAAAGCCAGTCGCAGGTTTCAACAATACCATACGAGTTCTTGAGTTGACTTCCAATCACTGATTATCCCGCACACAAGTGACCACTCTGATCTTGCTGTTCCAGCCACAAGGACGCTTCGATACGGTCCTCGCAGCTTCGCCGTGGCAGGACCATCCACCTGGAACTCTCTTCCAGCACCGATACGCAGCTGTCGTCTGATATCCGCGTTCCGTCGTGATCTGAAAACTGAACTGTTTGCCAGGGCGTATCACTAGCACGCTCGTGACTGTTTCTAGCTGTAAGAGCGGGCGAACAGAACTTCTCGAATCATCATCATCATCATCACAGTTACCTAGAGTAAGACGATCATTTCATGCACTGTGTCCACTGTATCCTATTATTTTACAGTTATCGCGTGTGGTATTTAGAGAATTCCTCTCTCTGTCAGTGTGTGAGTGAATGAATGAAGTGCAATAGTCTCACCTCAAACTGAACGAGAAGCAGCTGCAGTTTGGACAGTCCCGCCCGTGTCACTTCAAGGAAGTCCAGTTTGTCGGCGATCTCCGCCGACAGCTCAGAGATCTCCGACTGACAGCACACCACGACACAAGCACCTCGTCATTTCACCGAAAAGAAAAAAGAAAAGAAAAAAGAATGAATAAGCAGGACTTCCGGTCGACTCCTCATAACACCCTGCCAAGAAAATATTTAGACACTGTCATCACGGAGCATCATAATTCACTGTTAGTTGTTTTGATTACATACAAGAAAAAATAGACATTTTTGCAACTTTCGGACCTCTATGACCTTGAGCTTTGATCGGGTCACGTGGCATACCATCGTGTAGCACTCACTGACCTCTACCGACATACCAAATTTCGTTCAAATCGAAAATACTTTTTGTGGATTGATGGACTGAGACCAGCTTTATTTATTAGGTCGACTAGACTCGGAGGAGTCCACCTCAAAGACAGTAAAGGATTCTTGTGTAATTCTGACTACAGTCATTGACACCTGCAGACCTTGTCAAATTTAAGGAGGCGTGTTAACAAATCCTACTAAGATACTTCGTTATAAACTTACAAATAAGGCCAAACATTCACAGCACCTCGTATGAAACTGTCGCTTGATATAACAGATTCAGAGTTTGGCTGTATCTCTTTTGTTTTTAAATAAACTTGAGTTGAGTGAACAGAACCAGTAACCACTGCCTTGTTGTACTGTTTCACATAAAAGGTAAAAAAGGTAAAGCCTGGATACTTGATATAGCGCTGCTTACAGGTGGTTAACACGAACAGCAGCGCTTCACAATCCTGGAAGTGGCAGCTGATTGGCATGAGCTGATAATACCGTGGCGCCATATGCAGCCATCCACTGCACGCGATAGCGGACAAGTGGACCCGCGGCGCAGCACAACAGACATACCACCGCCCCAATCAGCCGCAATAGGCCTTCACCCCATAACACGTAGGCTACTACTCATTAACCGACCCCGGAGGGATGGCACGCTGAGTAGGCGTTGGTACACAGCAGCCACGGGCGGGAGTCGAACTCGCGACCTAGCGATCGCAAAGTCCAGCCTCCATATCATATCATGTGGCTTCGTAAAATGTTCAGTCCAAATCACGCAGTAGACTTTATAGTTGTAGCCTAACAGCTAAATAGAATACAAGTGAAAATAATAATACGATACGTAAACAAACAATAATGTCGGTACAAATATTAAGACACAAGCAAACCAATTCAAGGTATACAGCTTTAAATACTGGGCCTGTATCAGAGACAAATAACATATAATACTGAATGTTGAAGTGGGTGACAGACAGACCAGCTGATGTATTTTGGCCTTGACATCACTGGAGAGAATGCGCTTCGGCAGCAGGTCGTCGTCTTCTACAACAACGAGACACATCACATCAGCAATAATACACCAGCTGTCATCAACAATGGCAGGATATTAAATACTACTTCAACACACCGTCATCAACAGTCACCTTGAGATCAAATGTTGACAATAACATCACTGAACATTATGACCAGCAGCTAAGGTCTACAATGTATCTATCTAATGTGTATATCATCTGTATGTATGTTTGTCTGTCAGATGTAAGTAAGTAAGTAATTCTATAGCTGGGCTTGTTGTCTGTTGTGATGGTCACACTATCGGCAGTATGCCCTACTACACGGTGTGATGAAATCATCAAATCTCACCATCACATACAGCAGCCATCAGCACAACTGGTTGCTGTGTCTAGGTCAACTCAGCCCTCTGTCCTCCACGGGACAGTAAAACATGTGACAACTTTTGCACATAATTATACCAAATGGGAGTCTCCAGCTGTGTGGCTGAAGAAGTGTCTTAGTTCCTAGTCCACATCTGTGGTCGCCCACCAGCCGCAGTACAAGTCCTCACCTTGTTGGGATAGAGTGAAATACTAGATGTAGACTCACAGTCACAGGCTTAGACAGCCACTTGCAGCTGGGTCACCAGAACAGAACCCAGCCACATAGACAATGCTCAACACGCTGGAATCATTCACTGTCAATGACAGTCAAATATTTACACAGCACCAGTAGTCGCAGGTCGAATATGAGGCGCTGGCGTATGAGTGACTAGATGTGATAGGCAGAAGAGAAAGCGTGAGATATAAGACGGGATTTAACAGTAGCAAGAGTGTCAACTGAGTGGATATGCAGAGGGAGAGAATTCCAATTATTAGGTGAAGATACACGAAAAGCTCGAGAGGCAAAAGATTTAGCAACACAGGGAGAAACAGCAAGAACGTGACAATAAGATCGCAAACATCTACTGTGTTACGACACTAACTAATAAATTCTATTTGTGCACGTCAGCAGATGAAATGCTTAGCAGAAACATTTACCGGACTTCATCCTCTTGGCTGCAAACTGCTCGTCGATGTAGTCCGTCTCTGCTTTTCTTTTCATCGCTGGCTCAGCAGTAACAGGGCCAGAGTGAGAGGTGACCAGTTCACACGTGGACAGGTTTGGGTCATTTCCGGTCTCCACAACACCCTGTATAAACACAGACATCACAAGCATGCATGTATGCTATGTCACTGGCAATAAGTCCACAGCAAACAGTGACTTGGAAGCAATCGTGCACTGAACTCTATCAATTCAAAACAAGGGTTGGAAAGCATTTAAACTATTGTCCTTAGCAGCCTAATGCTTAGGCTATAGTATTTGAAGTAGAGATGTACGCCAACAGATTTTCGTACCAAATCCCTCCCATTTCAGCGACTACATTCCCATTCACGTTCCCATCTGAAACTCAAATCCCATTCACATTTTTCCCAACGTGCAATTCCATATTCCGTCCCATTCGACATCTCAACCCAGACATCTGGGTATTTGTGAAGAATTTTTCCCAGGCATAGCATGCCTGTGCTGACCATCAACCAACAGTGTTAGACAAAATTAAAGAAAGCAAACTAATTAATGAGCAAATGAACTGTCAGTATTGAAAAATTTAATGTCAACTCGAAAGAATGATAACCACGTGTTATAATGATAACCAAGTGTTTGCTAGTGATTTTTTCCCCACTCCCACATCTTAATTCATATTCCCATGCATCTCATTCCCATTCTCATCCCATTCCCATCCCATAGCTGATCGTATTCCCATTCTATGCTATCGGAGCTTTTCCCATTCCCATTCACATCTCTAGATGAATGACAGTAGATTCAAAATATTGGCGATTCTTCTAGAATGGTCGAGTGGTGTTTTACGTCCCTGCAAACACAATACAGGTTATATGGGAGACGGTTATTACAGGTCAAAAGACCCAAACAACAGTATCAAAGTACTCAAGGAAAAAGCTACTAAGGAAAAAACCAGAAAACGCAAACAACAAAATACACATATACGTACACAATAATACACATTAAAAGGATACATATAAAGCACAACAAGTCCCCTAGTCTACACTAATATGGGGTGACTAGGGGACGGCTCCCATTGAGGGCAGGGTCGCTAGGCCTGAACGGCGGTGGAGCTGTCGCCACAGTACCCCTCCCCAATTCCTCTAGATGTTCTTCTAGAAAGGGATTTTATGAAATGAATCCAACGCAGGATGGTGGGAATACGCTTAGATACAGTTCTGCCAAAAGCGGGAAGGCTGGTATGTCTGGAAGCAGCTTTTTATCAGCACAATTTCAGCACTTGACTTACAGAGACAATGACCACAATCAAAAGACATACACCGACCTGGTGACGTTCCAGCGCCATCTCCAGCTGTTGGTCAATATCCTCCACATCGACGTCCATCTCCTCCGCTGGACCCACCGAGTCTCCGTCATACCGCCGGTTTGTGTATTCAAAGCTCACAAACACCTGGTCCTCGGAGGTCTGAACGGTCTCCTCCTTCGCCACGTCACAACACCCGACCTCTGGCAAGCTCGCCGCCGGCTTCGACGTCTCTGCCGTCGTCACAGGTGGAACACTGACTGGCTCGGTCGTCTTGCCCGCCTCGTCCGAGTCCTTCGTCTTGAGCTGCTGCGTCCTCTTCTGAAACTTCTTGTGCAAAGCCTTCAGTTTCCGTATCTCCTCGTCAAACCGGTCGTCTTTTGCTCCGTCCTCCGACTTGTTCTTTGGTTTGTCGTCAGCTCCAGTCTTCGTGGTACTTGAAGGTTCCACCACCGGTCCTGCCGGAGGCTCGAGAGAGGAAGGTTTGAAAACAGAAGACGGTAAGAAAGGTCCAAATACGGGCATGGCAGAGGGAGTTTCGTCCTCGTCGTCTGCCACCTGGTATGACACCAGCGGAACGACGTCTGACGACGGCTTTCTTGAATGCTTCTTGTGCTTCCTACACAGACAATACTCAGAGAGTTCATACGCTCATCAAGGCCACTGCTAACAAACATCATTGTTTATCATAGGACACTGATGATGATGAAACAATTGTGTATCTTGCAATGCCTTGATGAAGGGCTGGATAGCTGCTTCCTGTTGCAACCTCCATCAGCAACAATAAAGACTGGGATGCAGGAACACAACTGCTACCCAAAGCTTAGACTTTAGCTTCCACTTTGGAGAACTGGAGGAGACCACCAGGACGCAACAGTACAACGTGTATAAAGACTATCCAGCTGAACCTGAAATCCAATAATCTCTCCTTGAATGAAATGACGCAACTGACGTGGCTCAGAATCATCCACTCTGGAGACTGATGGCTACTTTGGCACTATGCACTCCTCGTGGTGCATGACAGAAAAGAAAAAGAAGTTGTAGTACTCACTAGCAGCACCGGTGAGGTGCAACTATCTCACGATGTCAATCATGCTGTTAATTGCGGGTGAACTTTATCAATCAGTCTCTCCTGAAAATTCACCATAGAGATGGCAACTTGGTGGTACAAGGTTGAACTAGAGACCTCTAAGTTTGAACATGACGAAAGTAATGCAACATCGCTGGACTTGGCAAGTTGTGCAGCAGAAGAAACCTGCCTGATGCCGGCCGAGAATTTCCAATGTCAAGACGATGACATGACTTCTTGGATACTGATGGCGTAAGATACTGCGGGACATCTTGACTCCTTGTCGACTCACAAGTCAGTTTTGTCAGTCTCAGTGTTGAGTCAGATCTCTAGCCGTTACTCCAGTCTGTTCTTACCTTTGTCTTTGTGCCGTTTCAGGATAACAATGCTACTAATATAATACTGTTTATTATTACTGTCATAATTTCTAAGTTTCAGGGACACTGTGACCTACTTCTTGCTGGAGCGATGTCGTGCCTTCTTCCACTCGGTGTATTTACGCTCGTAGCGGGCCAGCGCCTGCTCATATTCCTGGTACAGCAGTAGGTACTGGGAAAACTCGGCCGGTATTTCCCACGTCACTTCGTTTGTCTCATAGTTCCAGTAGTAGTAGCACTGCGTCTCTTCGTCAAGACACTGCTGCCAGACGGTCGTCGGCTCTACACGACACCACACAAGCACCAGACCACTCGTCAACCGTGATGTAAGTAAGAAAACTTATGAGGCGCAGCTTTAACAGTTAGTCACAATGCGCAGCGATCTCAGCACCCGAACAAATGTGTCTTATAGTAGCCGTTTAAATCGTTGAAAGCTGCCCCTTCCACAAATCTGACAACTAATGTTGTAGTGCATATAGCAACTGCCGTTATTACTGCAGTAAGGAAGTAAACAGTTTGTAAGTCTGAACAGCTATAGACGGTGCCACAATCACAAAACGTTCCAGCAGCCCCGGATGGTGTTCGTTATTGTCCACGACCGAAGAGATACGTCTTTAGCTGCCCCTTGAATGCTCTCAGTGACAAACTGCTGTCTCGCAGCGTTGACGGCAAACTATTTCAAACTGACGGCCCATGGAACGCAGAACTTTGCAGTCCCTTTGACGTCGTCACCCTCAGTAACTGAATACATCGAGTAGATGCAGACAGTATCCGTGTGGGTGCCCTTAAACGTCTTGCAATGAGAGTTCTTTTATAGTTTGTATTTTCTGTCTCAATGTTTCAATGTGTAATATAGGTTTTGCATCTATATGTACTTTTTTCCTCATATGTGCATCTGTTACATAAACAAAGGTTGCCTACTACTTGCTTGCTTACTCAATTCTGGGTTAATTCTATTTATTTCTTTAATAGAAAAAACGTACATGAAATAGACATAAAATACAA
>Ga0056129_1000303_pt1 | contig 11846 bp, 7 predicted proteins | sample WorMetLIZISLAND1_FD_71118 | JGI IMG/M metagenome (GOLD analysis project Ga0056129, IMG submission 71118) | Marine gutless worms symbiont microbial communities from Max Planck institute for Marine Microbiology, Germany - Olavius loisae LIZARD... ...
ATTAAAATCTTTCTGCATTCCAAATTAAACTTGGAGAAATAATTTATGACTGTTATGAGCAAGAAGCTGGAGTTACACAAGGAATTTTTCTTTTCACTACACTTTCTAATGTTAAAATACACCAAATAAATAAACACGATTCCCCACAACATAATAATTTTTTTGATAATTTTGCTGTAGGATATGCCTGCAGAAGTATGAACGTTGTAAAACGTAAACTCCAAGAAACAACCAATTAGATAATTACGACAATAACAGTGGATATAAATTCTTCATCTACAAAACCTATAAAACCTTTTGCAATAGACGTAAGCTACATTCAGATCATCTGCTCACATTTTATAAGTACCCTATTCCTGTAACAGCAGAATTTAAATTTATAGGTGTTATATTTGATAGTAAACGCTTTTTTACTCCATATTAACTATCTTAAAACTAAAACCATGAAAAGCATAAATTTTCTCGAAATACTTGCACATACTAGTTAGTTGGGGAGCTAACCATAGTTTCTTATTACAATACACTGTGTCTCAAAAACATACCATCTTTGAAACCGTATAACTTGAAATTATAAGGATCGATTTTGATGGAGCACCCTGTGGTACTGAACTGGTTACGTACTGAATGCGCCTCTCACACTGACATAGTAAAGGATACAGAATGTATGTTGAATAATTTTGTTTAACAGTTACTGCTTCTAATTATTCTTGTTTTGAAACTGAACTATTTTTATAGTTGGCTGTGATTGGCTGTAGTTTCGTTCTTGTCACTTGTACAGTTCAATTTGTCATTGGATCGTCGCCAACAACAGCTTACTGTCAGCAACACTGTGCTGCGTCTCCCGCACGACTTTTGCTCAGTTCAAGTTAGTAGACAGATACTTATGAGTTAATTCTAAGTTTACATCATTTCATCACTGACTGTTAGTGGCTGTGTCGTTGTCAATCAGTAAATAATGTACAGGATGAGCCATACAAATAATGCAGTTATGCAATTCCTAATCTGATAACAGATTAACAGCTGTTGATTGAAAGGATGAAAACTAATTTTTGCTCATCTTCCTAGAGAGATGAACATGCAGTTTAACAGAAGACGTGTCCTTTCATTTGTCCTCACTGATTGTCTTTTGATGGCCATGATCATGCAAAAGATATTCATTTCTACACAAAACCATGTACTGCATTGTGTCATATGTTCAGCCAAATCTCCAGTAATTCACTGTTAAAATACAGATACTTAACTGCCACTAAACGCCATCGTTAATTAACATATATATTAAAGATTTAGTAGACAAACAATATTTGTATTTAGCTTGTAATAAGTAACCTAATGTTTTTAGTTATAGTTGTGTCTGTACGTATTTGTGTTTTGTGCTGTGACTTGTAGACAGGAATGGTGTGTTTTGGCCGACTGAACCGGACTATGATGCTGAGCCAATCATTCAGTCAGCTGCACTCCAGCATTCGCAGCAGATCTCGGATTCATCATCTTCATCAACAAGTTATCCTAAACGTTTGTATTTATTTGTCATGTTTGTCTTTATTTCTGTGGCAGAAACTGGCTTTCAACATTGCAGTTTTGAATGGTTTGAATGGTAAGTTTTAAGCCTATTAACACTGCAGTTTACTGCTGTATCAAGTGTTGTTTGTTAATCAATAATGATAATCAGTGAAGATCTTGAGTCGAGATTTTCAGTAATGTTATCGGTGGATTGTTTTTTGTGTTGGTGGAAAAATAGGCCGATATTTAAAATAGTGATACTAATACAGTAGTTAATGCAACTGAGTGGATGAATACAAGATCTGAACCTAAAAATGCAGCTTCTACAACTGAGGATACACACATTTGTAGCATTACTGCCGACGTGCAATGATACTGTTAAGGTGCTTTTCAAGTCCATTTGCACTTCCTTGTGAGTGTGCATTAAATGACCGTCTGTAGTTATGTAAGACAGTGATGATGACCTGCTGTTAAACAGTAGGTTTTGTCAGAATATCAGTGGCACCATGCATTCTTTGTGCTAATATTAGTTACATGTATTTTCACTGTCAGACACTTCATCAGAAGTTTCAAGTCAGTTTCACGGATGCAGAAGCATTGCATGTATCTCCGAGACAGTGGCAGCGCCACCTAGTGGCAGCAAACAGCCGATCCTGCGTCGACTCAGCGAGCCACTTGGTCGTGTTTGTACCTGTCCGTCGTCAATACATCATGTCACCGACATGGAAGGAACCATCACCTTCGTTGTGCCGGAGTTGTCTGAAAAGACTCTGATGAATGTAATGTCTGGTTGTTGCTGTGCACACACATACACAGTGTCAGCTGGTACAACATAAGATGCATGATGTCACTTAGAGCAGCTTTAAATTTGGCCATCTTGTAACATTGTACCAAAATTGTCAAACTAAGTACGGTGTATTTGATACCTCCATTAGCAAAAATGCCAACTAAAATTACATGTCCATGGGTGCATTTGATTCTGAGTTCAAGTTTTTGTCGGTAGGCAAGAAAAATTTGCCATATATGTCATAGTTTATTGCAGAAATTAAGAAATTAGACCGTCGTTGTGCAATATGAATATGTGGATTTATAATTCCTCACTGAGTGGCCTGGTAACATCAGTCTACTTCGTAGACCACATGATCAGTCGTGCGTTGCAAGAAGCTTACTGGTGTTCAAGTTTCTGTGTCACACTTGTATTTGAAGTCTCTTGTTTCAGGTGACCTTGTCCAAATTTTGAAGCAACAAACTTACAAAACTAGACAGAATAACAGTGATACCTTACCCTTCAGGGTTGCCACTCACCTGGAAAACCTGGAAAAGTCGAGGAATTTAAGAGTGTTCTTGCATGTGGTCAATTGCAGTGAGTATAGTTCTTGACACAAAATACGCAAGAAGAGAGTTCTGTACTAGGTAACGTTTTGCACATAGAATGTAGTTGTCATAATTATGAGAGTATGTATGAGTATTGCAGTGAGAAATAACATGCATTTGGTTTTGTATTGCTACTGTTGTAAGGTCAATACTCCGTAAACATTCACTTGAAAAGTCAGGGAATTTGATCATGACTGGAGAGTGACCACCCTACCCTTACTTTACCACAGGGGTCAGGCCTGTTACCATCTAAAACTGAGAACTCTAGCGAGATCAGTGTGTGTGTGTCCATATTAACTATAAGGTTATATAACACCTCTCCAGGAGTTTTAACCCTAAGAATACAATGCCATGTTACCTAAAGAGAACCATCTGTCTGATAAATTGCAATACTTCTTATAGGTAATATTTTGATGACATAGCAAGATTTCTGACTCTTGATTCTAGATGCATAGTAATTTGATGCATGTGAACTTTGCAGAAAGAACACAGTGCCTTGCTGTCGAAGCTCGAGTTCATCTGCGATTTAGTTCGCTGCATTATCTCAGTGGCTGAGGAGCGAAGTTCACCGCTTGCAGAGTCGCTGATTGTCGACAAGAGCATTTCATTTCACAAAGATAAAATCTTTGCCGATGAAGTGCAACGATGTGTTGAACAGTTGGTGCTATACGTTCGTGCTCTGAATCTTCTGGCATCAGGCTTACAGCTGGCACAATGTGCGCTGAAAAATGGCCATCTTGACCGATCAAAAACAGCGTCACACAGTGAGTTTGACTATTGATTTTTAGCCCTTTTTTCTGCAAATGATTGTTTGGTGTGTATTGATTTTCCTAAGTAACATTCTTCAGTAGTAAAATATACAGAGGAAATGCAGCAGTTACAAATAAATATAAGAATACTATCATGGCTTGTATGCTTGGGGGAAGAAATGTTTTTTGATCTCCACAGCTCTGAGACCTTTTAACTAATTCTTATGAAATTCTGGATGCCACCTAAGTCCTACATGCCAAATCACATTTTGATCTAACAACAGCTTGTGGTGTTACTAAATAGCCAGTTTGCCCAGAGGGTGAATCACACCAAAAACACAGCAATGTATCATCATAAAATAATTCTAAGCGGAAACACAATAAGTTAACAACAATAAACAAGAGATGCAGTATGTAATAAAGGTATGAAATGCTCAACTAAACATCTTTTGTTAACTACGCTATTGATCATTACATTTGATTTACTGTACTTTTGTAGCAATGTTCAATGAATGTGTTATGTTTTATTGTATTGTATAATTGTGTTTACTTTGTGCTCTTTTGTAATTGTATGTTTTTTAATCCAGCCTTTTGGCTGCAATATTATCGATAGAGTTGAGTTGAGTTAAACAGTTTTTAATACGATTTTAGTAATTTTCCTTTAACTTTACTAACTATGCTTCAGAAGTTTTACTTAGACAATTTCATTGCATGCACTGGTAGCATTCGGTGAAGCCTGAAAGTGTCCTACATATTATGCACATGTACTTCAATTTTACCCCTGACAAGCGTCAAAAGTCTACCTGTGCATTATACATGAGTGTGCATTATAGTCATGCTTGCATTCCAGGACATGTCTTTCGGGAGTTAAAAAATTTTAAAAAATGGTATCAAACGTCTGGAACCCCTCTGATAATGATCGTCACATTTCATTACTGCTATAGGATCACAACCTTGGACATGCCGGTGGGAGACCGCTAGAAGCTGGTTTTAAGCAAAAAGATCTAAAAACTGAGATTTAAATTTCAAACACGGCCATTAGTAGCAATGTGTCTGTGGACTGTTGATCTTGACAGCGATTACAGCAATGAATACAGTCTACCAGCACTGTCTGCTGAAGTGTCGCCATCTGGCGAGTGCTGAGGGCCTCCAGTCTAGCACACATTCTAACAGACTTCTGCCGACCGTTTCACACTCAGTTGCCGACCAGCTGCTGTATATGTCTGCCATTGAAATGGTATGTTCGTTGTTCTCAGTCCGTTAAATTCACTGTGTATTAATACATATGCCAAGCACCTCAGTTGGTTTGTCTATTTGGCAGGCCTTGAAATAGTCGTGCAGTTATTCTCAAACTGTGCAGTTGTACTTCAGAATTGTGCAGTGAAAATGGGGAAATGGTGCAGTTCAGTGCTAACAGATATACAATTATTTGATCGGAACTGTTGTACATACGACACAGGTCGGCGACACTTTTGACTGCTTTGCATCTGCAAACTGCAGTGAAAGCATTTTGTGTTCTCTAATAGTGATACCATGACGTTTTTGTGTTATAGAAGGATATGTTATCTTTGAGTAAAGTGCATAAAATTGCATTTGTCCTTGAAAATTCAAGGTGGCTTTTGAATTGCACAAAGATGCATTTAACACTGCCAGCATTTAACACTGCTGATAGAACTATGGTGCTTCCCCAAACCTCCCAGCTGTTAGCCAGAGAAGAGAAAGGAGAGCAAAGAACTGGCAAAGGCTGAGAGAAGAGAAAAGAATCAACAGGATATGTGGAGGAAGGTGAGGGGAAGTGAGTGAAAGGAAAGTGATGGGCAGAGCAATGGGTGAGGGCAAGAAAGTATGGTGATAGAAAGAGAAGTGAGGTGGGATAGGAGAGGGAAGTGTGTTATGTAGATTTTTGTAGTTAACTTTTTATTGTAAGGCCTGCTATACGGTGACTAAGCAAGTTGGAGTTAATTTTTCACCTTAAAACAGCAAATAATTATGATGAGTCAGGCACCAGGTATAGGGATGTTTTGATTGTATGATTGCTTGAAGTAAAACTAAAGAGTAGAATGTGTCTACATAGTTCTCTTATGTTTGGTAGCCACTTCTGTAGTTATGGCGGCATGGACATTACAGTGACAGTGATGCACTGTTGAGAGCTACTGAGGATTATTGTGATTCCATTAGCTCATGCCAATATGCTGCCACTGCTAAGATTGTAAAGTGCTATGTGTTCAGTTAAGCAGCGCTATAGCAAGTATGCAGACCTTTACTTTACATAGCAAGTTTGTACTTGTTGTAGTGCAAGCTTGGAGCACTGGACGAGCAACTTGGCAACTTTGAACAGGTTCGACGTTGTTGCTGTTAGCTTAGTGTGACTGACTTGTATGTCCTCATGCTTTACCATCGGTTGATGAAGATATTTGAATGTTGCACTACTTTCTGTGATTGTCAGTGAATGATGTTGACATCTGTGCAGTGTGTCCGGCAGTACAGCGAGGCGTACGTTCTACTGCATGGTCTTTGTCAACAAGCTGAGGACGCACGCGATCAGTCTCAGCTCAACAAGTGTCAGTCATTACTTACGTTGTCGTTTTAAAAAATAAATGTTTGTTTGGCATCTTACATTACGTAATCCAGAAATGATGCCTAGAATTTGCACTTTAGCAACTAAGTGATGTATCGATCTGTATTTGTGACTGAAATTGGAAAAATCATTGTCGCATAGCAGCTCTGATTCAGACAGAGAATCATTATCAGTTTTTTAAAATTAAATTTCTAGTTTCATAGTGCAGTATTTTAAGCACATTATTATGTCATCAGTACGAATTGCATTATCACTGTTATAAAGATTCTGACAAAACTTGTGTGGATTTGACCTAGCTTAAGCATCTACCTGTTTTACAAATCCGTTCCACCATAAACTGCCTTCACAAACTACAGACTTGGACTTGGACTAGATATCCAATACTCGGTGGTTTTTCATTTTAGTTTATTCTTTTTGCAATTTGTTTCCGGTCACAATTGCGCTGGTGTAAGCTGGTTGGTTGTTAGCTATTTTTATTTCATGTCATGTCATATCATGGTACTGTGTGGCATTTTATTTGTTGGATGTTGCAGTTGGGTAGTTTTGCAATGTGCTGATGTTTGAAATTGTAACCGCATTTTTAATTGCATTTCGTCTTAGTGTCACGTCTTGTGTTTGGTGAACCATGTGGAGTGACTTAGCAATTCACCATTAAAGAAGTGAAACAGCTGAGTACCAGATGAGGTGAAAAGAGCGTGCATAGAAAAGCAGCAATGTTGTTTGCTGTGTTGTGTAGACAAAGAGAAAGTTGAACGACGTCTAAAGTTGCTTGAAGGATTTGGTATAGTTCACAGCATCAGCTGATGGCATAGTCGGCAGAATAGTTGATGCCCAGTCGACCACATATCTTTAGCACTTATTGTCACGTCAAGTTGCCTGGCAAATATGATGCAAAGTGTTACTAGCATGGCAGCATTATATAATCGTTTTGCTTGCTTTTTGTCACAAGGAAATCCTGAACGGCGATGATTCTGTGTTGTGTGGGGATATGATATTTTTCCATTGTTTGAGCACTTAACTAATTGTAGCTGTTGTCGTAATCTCGCTTGATGGCGTTCTGATGAAACCTCGGTGCTTCAGCTTTGATCTCCATTGAGCACACTGTGTTCTACACAAAGTTATACAGTTGTTTTTGCCACGAGACCATTTCACAAACGAAATGATTTGAGCATTTTCTGCACCGTCAGTTATTACTAACAAAAACTTGCTATTTTTACTACAGTGTTAAATATTTATTAACAGATTTAGTTTTCTCATCACTTATACATCAAAGTTGGGACAAAGAACGTGTGTTAATGAATGCTGAAAATGTAGCAATAATGTTGTGATGGCAGTCTTCTTACACTGTATAATATTTATATAGGTTGTCAGGAGAAACTGATTGTATGTTTGCACATGCAGGTTGGGCCAAAAAAATTACCCCGACCTTTGTTAGTAACATCTGGTATATCTTTTTTAGCTGATGATAGTTTGAAATATAGTATTTGATTATGAAACATCATAAAAATTTGCTTCTTTCACATAATTTATATAGAAACCAGTATTAGTCTACTGTTGGCCCATCGTGTATGTGTGTCTGTATATTTTTATGTCTGTGTGTTGTTGTGTGTGCATGCGTGTTTTGCGACATTTTCTAATACAAAAAAAAAATCATCTATAGTGATTCCTTAGTGATTAGAGATTTTGTTCGCAGTATTTAGATAAACCTATATTTGCAATCGTTGTGTGGTTGGATTGTTTATTGTGACTAGTCATGTGAATGTAAAATCTAGTGTTCCATCGTTCGAGATTTAATCTTCGCTGTAAAATCACACTACAGCATGGATTGATTCTGGAATGTTCCTTTGATGACTGCTAGTCTTGTGTGAATGGTTTCTATGTTGTTAAACTCTAGGCAGCTTATGTGCATCCGCCGATGTGTGTTAGATTATTTGACAAAAAAACAGATCAGAATTATCTGTCATAGTAGAACCAACCTAATAAAGCCGTTCTCATTATCTGTCCGTCCAACCATACGTACATACAGGATGTACGTCCATCCACCCACAAAAGGTTTTTCCAAATTAAACAAAATTTGGTGTGTAGGTAGAGGTCGATGAGTGATGCATGATGGTATGCCATATGACCCAGTCCAAGGTCAAGGTCAAGGTCACAGACTTTGAAATTGGCCATTTTCGTAACTTTCTGGGTGCGTATGTAATCCTCTACCAGTATGCATGTAATCAAAAGACTAATAGTGAATTATGATATTCCCAAGACAATATCTTAATTTTAACTGGACAGATTTTTCATATTCTTCCTCATTTGGTACCAAGTGACCTTCAAATCTAGGGTGTTCTAACTTTGGCAAACGAATTTTGCCTTTTATGAGGAGTGGACCAGCAGTCCTTTATGGGGCTTATGTATTTGAATAGTAGCATCCATGAAACTGTCAACTGATGACAACCCTTGCTCTGATGCCGATACCCTTTCAGATATGAGTTAGTGACAAAAGTGAAAGAAACGATCTCATCTTAATCTGAACATTATAATTTTGATTGGCAATTTTGTACTTCGTTACTTTCTTCTTGTCTTTAGCAGATAAATTTCATAAAGAAAATATGTAAATATAGTCTGTTGATTTTATTTAAAGCGGCTGATCATTTCAGCTTAATAATTTATTCTGATCTGTTTTCTTTTATGTCTGCCAATATATTTTGATGGTGCCAGGATGCTGTCAGCTCATGACCAGCTTTTGCTTTATCTCAGTTCAGTTGCATATGTTTACGTTTGCCGGCTTTGTGCAAGATGTGTGATATCGGTGCCCGAATGTCTCTGAGTAGCTTACATCATAAAGTTGTCAGTGGATTTGTCAAAAGATTGTTATGGTGGTCACCATTAAGCTAGAGAAGGTCTGTAGCATTTCGAAAACGAAAAAAAATGGTCAGGGTGTGGTCATGACTACCAAACTGGACCTGGTTGACATGTGTAGCGTTTATGCAGTCAGTGAGAATTAAGGACATTATGGTGAGTGTCATGCCTACATTTTACAGTTTGTTGATCCGGGTTGCTCAGAATGTTGTGAATAGATTTTCTAAAAATTTCTAGAGCTCTGGCGATAACCAGATGATGAAATTGTGGACTGGTGTGGATTTCAATCCAGATTCTGTCTGTACATCGTTTTAGAAACAAGTCTCGACAAAATTGCAGCCTGTAGGTGCTGTCAGTTATGCCGATGTGTTCATGTAAGAGTCATCCACAACTCACTGTTCTTATGCATTGTTCACTGCTGCAATATTTACAGGCAGAAACCTGTGTTAAATGAAACGTGTTTAGGAAATGCTATTTTATGTTAGATTTTGTTTCTTTAATTTTAACAGTTTTCAAGGAGCATAAAGCCCTGATGCTTTTTAAAAATCATTGTTTGCATCTGTGACATATTTATGTATAACGATATTCCTGATGTATGTATTTAATATGTATTTATTTTAAGACTGAAATGGCTATAGCCGTTTGTGTTGTGCTTGTTTTTAAATGTACATTTAGGCTGTGCCGATGTCATATACTGTGTTGTCAGTTTGGTTTTATTTGAATGTTTTATTTAAGTGCACTACATTCCTTTAAATAAGATTTTTGTTGTGATAAGAGTTGTAGCTGTACTGTTGTGCCATTTGATATCGATCTGCAACACAAACATGCTAGAGTGTTAGTTTTATGTGACAAAAAATTATAGTAATTATTGTAATTGTAATTGTAATTAAAATTATTTAGTTTTTTCCACTCGCTGATAATTTGGTAGAGTGAAATCATTTTGAAGTTCATTATATGGAACGCCATTATTGTATTTTAGAACATGTAATGAAATTTGTTATTTTATGTAGAAGAAATAATAACTGTTGTTTGTGTTATGGAACATGAAACAGTTTTTTCCACTTTTTTGTTCATTACAAACTGTCAGTTTGTAAACTGAGAGTTTTCGTGATGCATGCTTTTCACTGTTTATGTTTTGGATAATTTGACTGGTATTTGTAATTAACTGTCAGTTTATTAAATTAAAGTAGTATAACTGAAGAAAAATTTAGTCACGTTCATTTCGGCATGTGGCATTGGCATTGGAGTCCTAATAGGATGTAGTCATTATCCATTCTCCAAAGTAGCATCAATTTTTTGTGTTTTTTGTTCACTATCCAGCGAACATTTTGGGAAGTGAAAGGGGGGAGTGAAGAACAGGCAAAGAAAACAGTAGCTAGGAGTAAGGCAAGGGCAAGTAACTCAAAGGGAAAGTGAGGAAGGAAATTGCTGAGGATGAGGAAGGGCGTTAGAACAATTTGTTGTCTATGTTAAGTTTTGCTAACCATTTAACTACCAGTATTGTACTCAGTGGTCATTGTTAAATTGTCAGAAATGTTTATTTATTTGAGGTTTTATTCCCTCCAGATGACGTTCATTGGCTTTAGTTACCACTGTGGTTCCATTTACTTAAGCAGAAATGCACTGATTGAATAAAATTTACTGTTTTGCATGTAATAACGGTTCGGTTTTACTTACTTATTTTCTTAAAATGCTTTTAAACCATCCATCCATCCATTCACAGTTGGAGCCAAATCGTTGGTTTTGTGTATAATTTGGAGAGCGTAATGCAGTGAAAATATTTTTAAAGTTTTGTTTCTTTTGTTTGTAACGTACTTTTATTTGAAGATGGGAAAAGTAAGATTGTGTCAGTTGACTGTATGTTATTCACACTTTCGACTTTGTGTTACTCTTATCAGTCTATTGTTCACTTTTTGATATTTAACCTACGTCCAAATTTCTCATTCCCCCAATATATGTAGTTTGTATTTCTTTGTTAACTGTAGAGCAATATATACTGATCAGTTGTATCGACGTTGATATCATTCGCCAAAATTTCTATACAGCTTCTAATCTCAAAGATCTCTTCCATAATATTCATCCTAAATGCATAATATCTTTTATACACGCCATTGGCCTTACTAATAAACTTTAAACTTCCTCAGGCATGATATAGCCGCTACTTGCGTGCTTAAAATGCCGTTAAACCCTAACCATCCATCCATCCATCCTTTCAAAGGTCTGTACACTACCTGTGTCACCTGGTGGCCACCACCGTGGCAAGATCTTTCACATTCTTGACGTATTCATTGACGGGAAAACTCTTTGACTTCTTTAACTGTGATTGAAATTTATTTAATTCTAGTCTGAAAATTACCGCGTTAAATTATTGTGTTTATCCCTGATAATGTGCTCAAAGTAACGTTGCTGTTGTGTGTTTTCAAGTGTCTTTCCAGTCCGTGATACGTGTTTGCTCTTAATTATCTTGCTTTTACGCTTTGCCGCCTAAACACGTTGGCCAATTTGATATTGAATTTGAAGCTAGCGATATCAAACCCAGAAGTTTATAAAATTGTGTTGATATTGTGATTGCTGCTTTTCTTTGAATTAGATAGTTTATATATACAAACATAACTTCTAGACAGTTTGCTTTTAGTAAGGTGAGTTACATGTACAGGGCGCGCCAAAAAAAAGTAACCCCTAGGAAAAATTTTATATTGTAGCAGATATATTTACCAAATTTGCAGAGTTTACAGATGAGGATTCAGTCCACATATCCTGCAAATTTTATTAAAATAACGAATACGGTTCAACAG
>Ga0056129_1000304_pt1 | contig 11841 bp, 10 predicted proteins | sample WorMetLIZISLAND1_FD_71118 | JGI IMG/M metagenome (GOLD analysis project Ga0056129, IMG submission 71118) | Marine gutless worms symbiont microbial communities from Max Planck institute for Marine Microbiology, Germany - Olavius loisae LIZARD... ...
CAAACTCCATTCTAGAGACTTTTGAATATTTCTGCCAAATATCACCAAAATCGATCCATATAATTTCGAGCTATACCGTTTCAAAGTTGGGCCCTTTTTTGAGACACAGTGTAGATAAGTTATGTTGCCATCGTTAAATCATAGTAAAAACTTGTGAGTTTTCTAATGTATACGTTACTATACTTATGTATGTCTAATAGACTTACATAAGTATTAGTCTATGACTTATCGAAGAAGTATTTGGCTGTCAACTGGTAGCCAACAGGGTCTTACTTGATCAGCTTGTCTTCTCTGTAATTTTGTCTGGAATTTTTAGCATAGTTTTTGGTTAACTTAATACGTGCATATTTTCATCTTTTATTGTCCAAGATGAATAGAAATGGTAAGCCGCTGTCAAGGAGAGTAGGTGCTGTCAAGCCTGACATGCAGGCTAGAAGACAGCCATGTCAAATAGCCGAGTGAGTACAGTCGATGTGTGTGTGTGCAGTCACAAAGCTGAGTTGCAGTCGTCAATGTGATGATCGATGCTACGGCACTCAAGCCAATCAGTGTTGTCATCCAGAATGTGCTGGAGGATGTGACGGTCCGACTAAGAACGACTGCTGGGTCTGCGTGTGTCTTTGCTGTTGACACTACAAAATGACAAATGCAAATGGAAATACAGTGCGCGCCGCACACAGAAACAATGATTATAATAACACCGTGTTTGATAAAAAACGAAGTTGCTAGCAGGGCCTGTTACAGACAGGTGATTGTCTGATTGAGTATTCTCAGGTGAGGTGTTGTGAAGTGACGTCTCATGACCCACATTCAGCAGTGAGAAGTTAAGCTAGTTCATGAGCGCGAATCTGTTTGTAAATGGCGACTATAGATGATTGTTGCACCATTTTAGTCAGAGTCAAGTATTGGGCATTTACGGCATCCTAACTAAAACTATGGCAGGCCATATCATCAGGATGCCACCTGGACGACCAGCCGATCACGCCATGTCATGGACCCCTCGTGGTAGTGGCAGACGACGAGGTCGTCCAACGAAGACTTGGCGGTCCACATTTAAGGACTTGGTGGACCGAGGAGTCGATTGGAACAGCGTCCGGGCTGTGGCTACAAACAGGAGCAGATGGTGAACTCTTGATGCCCATTGTCCTGTCAAGGACCGCAGGATCTAAGTGCTAAGTAAGTAAGTAAGTAACTAAAGCTAACAAGAAAACAATTTACATCAGCACAGCAGTCAGCACACTGACAGTTTAAACACATTTAAGAAGAACATTTTTTACTAAAAACTGTCTGAATGGACCGCCTAAAACTAGTTAGGCCTAATGTGCTAAAATCCACATTCTTGGCAGCGAGTTCCACCCCATTGCAGCAAGTTCACTTACCCGAGATACACAGCATTTTTATACAACTATACAACAAATATACAGATTGACCTTATCAGCTGTTTCATGTCTGTCACTCGGATGTTAAACGAAGCCATATTTAGTCTCGTCTTATTAATGATTGCCCGCTAGTGACGTCACATTTAAGGATTCTTTAATTTGTCACCTTGCACGACTGTTCATGTGGCTCACGCGGACCATCTCAAATCTTCATTACATCGTCATTACATTATCATCCGTGTTTAAACTAGATGATGTTGGTCTTTCATCTAGTAGCTGGTCGGTGGTCCAGAATTCTAACCAACCCCACTTTTTGTTGTGTAAATGGTTCATTTGCTTGTAGTTCCAGAACTTTATCATCTTGGTACAAATTGAGATTTTATAGATAATCCAGAATGATTATTTTTAATACCATAATGGTAAATGGTAATTAAAATTTTAATGATTTCATGTGTAATTTTTGACTGTAAATTGTGCACACTGGTGTGACAGTTGTATGGTTTGTGTTCTGGACGCAGGCGTGTAAGAATTTCATTAATGACCGCCAGTGTGTAGCACACTGTCCACTGGAGTACGTGTATGACCCAAGAACATACCGCAAAGTTCCTAATGTCAACGCCAAATATTCTTATGGCAGCATTTGTGTTGAAAAATGTCCAGGTATCTTACTACCATATAAATGTATTTTTATTTTTCTGTCTACATAATACTTAAACTTGGATTAAATTTGGTGTTCTTCTTGGACTGTAATCAGACTGCATTTTCCAGTGTAAGAATTTGGTGTGTATATGCTTTGTGGTGTGACTTTATTTGTTTTTATTTTAGTCATGTTGTTTTTAATTTTGTCCTTGCTTAAGTGCAGCAGACTAAGCTGGTCACAGATAGAATGATTCAGCATCATTACACTTGCCCAGGTATTGATGGCTGGCGTTCCAGAAACAAGCTGTTATAGTTGAATATGAAGCAGTGACTGATTATGATCGTCCCTGACACCATCCGTGCGAGTGATAACTCAGTCGATTCTTCTCATTTGTTTTTCCATTATTTTGTTATCATCGTCAATACGCCCTGATTCTCTTCTGAGACTTTGGCGCTATATAAATCTCTTACTTACTTACCTACTTACGTTTTTCGTCTGTATCTATGTCTGTGTGTGTGTGTGTTGCAGAATAACTCAAAAAGTTCACAATATTTTTAACGAAACTTGGCTTGCTGATGTGAGATAGCATTACTAGTCGGCAACTCGCAACTAAATTTAGCACAGTAACATGTCAAGGACAATAGAAGATTTTTATGGAGTTAAACCTACCACAACTCAAGCGAACATTTTTGGGCATATTCGCTCCATTGACAGCCTTTTTTAGTTTGTGATTTATTCAGGGATCGTTTCCTTGACACTGGGTACGGCATTCCCAGGAAGGAACGCAATAGTCCGTTAGTCATTCGTTACACTTTTGTGAACACACCGCGACTTAGGCCTAATAAGCAAATCGCAATGCTCTCTATATATCAGTGCAAGCTGTCTAATTCTGCAAAGTCTGGACAATTTAAACACGGTCGTCATTTTTGACCTTCACCTAGGCTATACCTAACACGGCATAATTAAACTGGCTTTGGGTGAACTGTACAAAAAGCACTCAGTTTGCACAAAAATTCGTCTATTTAAGATCCAAAATAGAACAAAATTTCTAGGGAGAGCTCTGCCCAGACCTCTCCCTCGGTGGGGAGGGAGACACCCCTCTCCACCCCCTCTCGATGCCGCCTTCGGCATCTCGATCCTCGCGCTGCACTCGGCGTTCCCGGAGTTCTTTTTTTAGAAACCGATCCCTGGATTTATTATTGTAATACTTATTATTGAGACAACCAGAGTTTTCTGGTTGCAGTTATGCATAATCAATATAAGTGTAATTTTAAATATATTTTTGTTAATTTTGTGCTGTGTTAATTTTATACCTGCAAAAGTAAAAAATCACAAAACCTGTCTAGTCAACTCTCGTAAGCTAAGCTACTAGGTACACAGTGCGACCAGTAAACTCCGCCCAGCCAGCCTTGTTATCAAGCCCTGTTATCACCTGAACAGGTGTATACGTACGTTGTGAATGACGTTGATTACAGGTCATCTGATGGCCGACCAAGGCGCCTGTGTCAGGGACTGTGGTGCCGGTCGTCGTGCTAATTCTGACAGCAAGTGTGTCCGGTGTGATGGACCTTGTCCCAAAAGTAAGCTTCATATATCTTAAGATATTATTTTCCGATCATTTTTGCAGTATAGGCACTGTAAGTTCAGATTTTATCACTGGTTTTTCTTATTATTATGATTAATATATCGTTATTAATAGCTTAAGAATCAGAATGATGCTATCATGAAAAACGTTGCGCCAATACATTGTGTTGATGATATTGCGCATGTAGAGTGCCCAGGAACGGGCCCAAAGGATTTCGTCAATCCTAACAACATCAAAGAGTTCATTGGCTGCACAGTCATTCAGGGAGAAATCCGTATTCTACCGACCACATTCTTTGGGTAAGTATTTTTACTTCTTTGCGCACTTACGCTGTCAAACACAGTTGTTTCCTGTGAGAAATAAACCACGCACCATTGAAATGAACGTCTACCACTCACACCCAATATGTTTGTCAAAACTTGACTTCTAATAACTCAATGTTAATTTAACTTTTCTTCCATCAACAGCGACTTTTGTGCAAATAATGAGTTGTCATATAAAAAGACGTAGTCAGGTTCATCTGTAAATTGAAATGGTCAACTAGACCACAAACATGATTATCATAGCAATAACAACAGAAGATCACAGCTGTTGCTGAGAGAACTGAGCAATAATCTTTTCTGTTTGTACTACTGAACGGTTTATGAAGAACACTGTGAGCTCTCTGCAATGTACAAGCAGCCATGGCCAATTATCAAGTAAAACACGTTGGCTTACAGCTGTATGAACATTAAGATTGTGTCAGTTGAGTCTCTATTATAGCTGGAGACTTTTCTGTTTCACTCATGAAGTCAGTGAGTCTGACGATACATTAAATCGCTGCTGGTTTTGTGTATACAACTTGAACTGAATGCAAATAAACTCACTAAAGATTCTAGGTCATAAACACACACAATTGTTTATTTCTGCGTGCTCTGGTTTTCGTGTTTAGTTTAGTTTTTTTAGTTTTTTAGTTTTGTATGGATGGTTAGTACAGCAGACTGAGCTGGGGACCCTGTTAGGTTTGTAGTAGAAACATCTTTTATCGTATTGTAATTCTACTGCCAGTTGATTAGGTTTATTTATTTTTTCGTTCGTCCGTTTGTTTGTCAAACCACACAGTGATAAAAACTGAAGAAGTATTGTTGTAACAAGCTAGTAGTATAACAGGCCATTGCAGAGCAAATTACTGCCACTTACACGCGACCAAAAAATTAAAAATAGCACATTAAGCCAAACTAGACAGCTAAACATGACATCATGAATGTAAACACAGAAAGGCCAACTATTAAGCTTCGCCAAATAAAGTGCAATCAGAAGAATTGCTGATTGTACTCTGTGTTCACTGAAGTGTTTTAAAGTGCTGTCACAGTTTGTGATATTTCTGTGACATGTAACGTTGTGCTCACTATGTGATTGTCTGTGCAGTGACCCAGGACACAATTTGTCAGGCATTCAACCCGAGCAGTTGAGTGCATTCGATGCAGTTATTGAAATCACAGATTTTCTTCAGATTCAAGCAAACTACTCTGGATTCCACAATCTCAGCTTTTTACACAATTTACATGTAATACACGGTCGTCATCTTGACAGGTGTGTCACAACTGTCACGTGTCACTCATAGTACGATATAATGTTGTGTCTGTTTAGCATGCTCTGGCATGCAGAAATCAGTAAATTTATGGTATTAAATAATCAGTTAATCATGCAAAATTTGAACAAGATAAATCAAGGCCAAGGGTCAGCGTATTACAAAGCCAAGGCCAAGGCCACAAAATTTTGCCTTGAGACCAAGGCCAAGGACTGACATCACTGACTGGTAGTGTAGTACTACCTTAAGTACAGATGACAGACTCCAAAAACAAGGAAAACAAATGTTCGACTTTTCGTTCATCGGCTAATATCACAATTACTTAACTGTCAGATAATTAAAAAAAATATCTTAAAACCCGAACCAAACCATGCTCTTTGAAACTGAACTGGAATTATTAATTCTAACCAAATCCAAACAGAAATACTTGAAAATGGAACCAAAACCGAACCAAAACAAAAATCAACTTCTCAATTCCTCAATACAAGATCAACAGTGTCTGTATGTAGCAACTAGAAGGATGGTATTTGCTATCATGTCTGCCACTTCACACCTTCTAACTGATGGGAAGCCGTTTGCCATTTATGGCCATCACTGCTGTGTACAGACTGTGAGTCTGTGTGTGTGTAGTATTGGTGCATCTCTGCACATCTACAGGACAAGTCTGCGGAACCTTGACCTCCGGTCACTGACATCAATACGCAACGGTGGAGTGCTGATTAAGTCGAATCCTCAGCTGTGTTTCGTGGACACGGTGCACTGGGAGTTGATACAGTCTAGTCCTCGCCAGAAGCTGCTGGTCACTGACAACGCCAATGCCTCGCAGTGCGGTACATGCTTTACGTTTTACATGGTAATGTAAATGAGTCATTGAAAACCGGGACTGTTAAGTCGGCACTGGTACATACGTGCCTAATAGTGCTTTTGCACTTCTGAGATTCACATTGTCTTATTATTACGTAACGTGCTGTTGGCTAGGCAAGCACGTGGCAGACACCCTGGTATCACAGGCATGTGTTAATATGATTGGAGTACTACTGGTACGCATCTGTGACAGCTTGAAAACCCTTTGAGTAAAATGTGCAGTAATGTTGATGGTGTGAACTGGTAGACGTTGTCTTAAACAAGAGGTTATGTAGCTTAGATGGCCAGCATGAACTGCAGTGATCCTCTGTCACAGAATTGTGGACTGACAGTGGACCATAACATTTGGCATCCACAGGTGAAAGACACAGGACAGATGGAGACCGATGCTTACTGCCGCCACTTACTGGAGTGGATGACTACACAATGCACAACATCTCAACGAAAATTGTCAGTGTTGGATTTGTATAGTAAACTGTTGCTAGTTGTTGTGTTATTGTTGGCTGACAGTGACGTCACGCAGCATCTGTTCAGCGGAGTGCACTGGCGATGGTTGCTGGGGTCCAGGCGATGCTCAGTGTCTCGACTGTCGCAACTATCGTTTTGGCAAGCGATGTTTGCCGTCGTGTGATATCGAGACTGGCCTGTACTTGGTTACTAATGGCAACAGGTCTGCTGGTGGTCCACGCGAGTGTGGCAAGTGTCATGAGGAATGCCAAGGCAGCTGTAGCGATGAGGTACTGTGTCACAGTAATCTCTTCTGCTTAATCTTTACCAGTACTGTTATTGTAAACGTGATACCAGTTAACAGTTCTTCAATAGATTTACTCTGATTTCTCGTCTTGTCAATCATGAATGAAATGTCATAGAACGTTCAGATTTGCTACTCAGGTCATGTAAGTGTAAATTTTGATACCGTTGAAAGCCAGGGCACAAATAGCACAACAACTGTTGATGAACAGATTGTCATACCATCTTCATTCAATGTTATAGTTTACCTGAAAATAAAATATGAAGTACTACACAGTGAAAGGTCGAAGTTCAAAGGCTCTTCTACCCGGTGGATGTATTAACTGTTCCAACACACGTTTCACACAGGGATTGTGCTGACTTATATAGTCTATAGTATGATGTCAAAACCATGCGTTTCCAGTTAATCAGTTAATCAGTTAATCAGTACATTTTTATAGTGGCCTAAAGTAATGTAAAACTACTGCTAGGTCCACTGCAGTGCTATGAGAAGTTGATGAATGAGATCTTGCAGTTTTGAGGAGGGCAACAACAGCACTTAAAACTCAGTTGTTTAACAGTTATTTGATGCTGATTATTTGACTGACATGTCAGTCTGTTATTGCCACAAGGTCCACATACAATGTACAGCAGGCCAGCCATCACTGTATTAAATGTAGGCCTACAAACAAGGCTGTGAAATTTCATATTAAGAAATGTAGGCCTACCTTGCTGTAAAAGTTGGTGTAATTGGTAACTCGGTGTGTGTAATATTTCTGTGTCAAATTAGTTATAAAAATCTAGTTAAGTTGTACATTGAGTGAACATTGTTTGACAGTGCTGAATGTTCTCAGCAGATCGGTGACATTTGTGACCTCTCAGTGGCAGTTGTCTATGAAATGACAATAGCAGGCTTACGATGTGGTATACTAGTTAACACTTAGTATGCATGCTAATAAGATAACACTGGTCTGCCGCTCGTGATCAAGTAAAAAATTTGTAAAGGAGTAAATAAATGAAATGATACGAAGTTGATAACAGGGAGAGAGATACAGTGTAAGGATGAACAGTAGTGTGCTGTGGTCTGTTGTGCTGTGGCAGGGAGCAGACCACTGCGATGCATGCCGACATGTGCAAGACGGTCCCTATTGCGTTGCTGAATGCCCGAAGTCAAAATACGCCAATGCTAGTGGCATCTGCCTGCCATGTCATCCCAACTGCACAGAATCAGCCGGGTGTACTGGACCGCTAGACACTGTTGGGCCTGGCGCATGCAACTTCTGCGCTCTGGTGCACTTTGATGAAGTCGGCGGCGTGCAGACAATGCGTTGTTTGCAAGCTGACACAGAGTGCGGAGCTGGTTTCTACCATGGCAGAGTTCCTGTAAACCTTCGTGGCCCTGGCATCGGAAAACTGGCAAGTATAATTTCATAGGCGTAATTTCATTGACTTCCTTTGCCATTGGATAATTATTGTGCTGTTATTTAATGAAACTGTTTGAAACTATTGAAACTTTTGAGACTGTATTGTTTGGTCATTCATTTACTGTTATGAAGATAGCACAGTGGATATAAGCTAAAATTTGTGTTGTTGGCAGTAAAACCTGTAAGAGGAGGTTTTTAATTTAGAGTTATTTCAGAAGAAGGGAAATAGAAACTGAAAGTAGAAATGGGAATACTGATAGTAGTGGTAGTACAGTGTGTTTTTAAAAACTTTGCCTTTTTTGTTTTTTTTTATGTAATTCTAGCCAGAATGATCCAATTGGGATAATTTTTGGTACAGATACTGTCAGGAAATCTGATGATACAAATCAACTTGCACACCCCACTTGAAACATGTCACTCTTGAAACTCAAGAAGTCTGATTCTGATTGTTTACAATGATAGAATTATGGGTAGTGTCAGTGGTTAAATTACTCAGTCATAGGTAGTGGAGCGCTATTCTGTTGCCATTAAAATGAGCAATGGTCATGGGTTTGTAGGCTATCAAGGAACATCAGTGCTAAACAACGTATACACGGGCCTGTAATTACAGGTACTAGTGAGCTTTCAGTCAATAACAAAGGACATTTAATTTTGTTACTGCGTGCAATGCAGTGCTTAAACTGCTGCCTTGTACAATACATCATGCAATAAAGTCTTTAAACGCAATGTCAATCAATAATAGCACCAGTCATTAAGAATACAACTAGGTACCGGAGCTCTGTTTGGATGTAGTGGAGCTCTTACTACAGGTGGCGGAGCCCAAATCATAGGTGTAGGAGCTGGGCTCCGGCCCAATTTAACCCCTGGGTAGTGTTCAGCTGAAAACGACAAATGCAGAAAATGTACGTAACACGCAAAACAACTTGTTATTTGAGTAACTACTCCACTCACAAATGCATGCATTCTCTTTGTGGTCACTGATTAACGTCATTCACCACTCTCTGTGATAGGATGGTCCATGTCCAGCCATATCACCTAGCTATCATCACTTGTTAGACGTCGTTTGCTAGTCAGAATTGATTTGTGCTTTGGCTTTTTTATATGTACACTGAGTTAATACACTCAGAGATAATCTACAGTGTGAGTCAAAAAAATCCCCTCTGCCTGCGGTTTTCTGATTTTTTTTCCAAATGGTTGTGAATTTTTAATCAATTTTGTACACACCTATTATTATACGATCCTTTCTACACTAGATTTCAAATTTTTAATCATTTATTTTCAACTTTGACAAAATTACGCCATACTAAGTGCGACCACCCAGCGAATTTTTACATTTCATTAGAACTTTAACTTCCTAAGTTTGCTTACTGAGCAAATGACGTCATTGTTGCCCAACATGTTTATTGACATTATAAAATTGTTTATTTTATAGTGACTTGCCACAGACAACGATCAAGAAAGCTATCAACGACTTCTGCAAACGTCTGAACGTATGTGGTTTGGCCGATGGTGGACATTTTGAGCATATTATGTGAACTGGGTAGTCGCGCTTAATATGGCATAACTTCGTGAAAGTTAGAGATAATTGAATAAACATTTGTAATCCGCTGTAGATAGGAACGTATAATAGGTGTGTAAAAAATCGATTAAAAATTCTTAACCGTTTGTGAAAAAATGAAAAAATATCAAGTCCCCTCAGGGGGGGGGGATTTTTTTGACTCACACTGTACGTATTACTCCATTCATCAATTGTGAATGAATATATTGTATTATCACTGTGTGTGTGTCAGGGCTGCATGAGGTGTCACCCAGAGTGTCGTATGTGCAACGGTCCTGGCCAGACGTTCTGCACTGAATGTCTTCACCTGTGGCAGGACAAGGAATGTGTGTCAAACTGCTCTGTCAATCACTACTACAACGCTACAGGCGACGTCTGTAGTCCTTGCAATCCACACTGTCATCGCTGTACTGGGCCGACTGCTGCCGATTGCATCTCCTGCAAACAATTCAAACTGATCTACCGCACTGCCGCCGAGTACGGTCAAGACACCAGTGAGGTACTGACCTCAGTACGCTGGTTTTCAGACTCTATGGACCACGGTTCATGTATGCATAGGTTTCAGACCGCAGTATACGGAGATAATATATTATGCCCTGAAATCTGTGGGAATGGAACTGGTCAGGCTGGAATAAGTAAGTGATGGTTGTGATGGTTTGGATTAATGGAAGATGTGTAAAAATGTGCAGCAATGAAGGTAGGTGTAGCAGACGTCTGAAGTAGACAAGGTGTTAAAGAACCTATACCAGCTGTGAACATAGATGCCTGTGTCTGTGGTAGACAATATTAAACCATGAGGTTTAGGAAGAAGGAGAAGGAGGAAAAATGAAAATTATGGCAGTGAACTAAGCCTGATGTGGGCATTGCGTACTGTCTAGTTGTCCTCTAGCTGAGTATGATAATAGTAGCTGTGTGTGGCAGTGCCACTCAACACTTCACTACGCTGCCCATCTCCAGCAGGACCAGCACTGTCTATACAACACTGGCAGACTTGTTGTATAGGCAGTGCTGGGGATGCGCAGCGTAGTGAGGTGTTGATTACGAAGGATTTGACTCTTGGAAGAGCTGGTAATACACAGTGGAGCAGTGATGTGGTATGCTGTTGTGTGGTGTCTCCAGCTGTTCAACTGTACGGACAAGTGTCCAGCCGATCTGCCGCACATAACCACTGACACGACCAATGACCAACCTGAAACAGTCTGCATCGCCGAGCCACTCGTCTATGAGTAAATCATCCGTCTATCTGCTACCACTGTCATGTTGTCTGAACTAGCAGAATGTTGAACTGTTAATATTGTTAAAGCCATCAACATGTCTGTTGACTTATTGGTGGCAAGAAGTACCTGCCTTAGTCTACTGGTCTGAATATAGTGTCACGGACTACTGTTGGTAGCGACATCTCGCAGCAGAATGGTATGAATGATTCCTTTTGGAATAGTACAAGACCTTTCAGAGGACTTGTTTTTTGATTGTTTTTTTTATTGTAAATAGAACTTAGATTTGCTATATTTTTTACACGGAGTTATCACATATATCACTCAAAATTTAATCATAATTGATGTCTTTATCATTGTAGTGGCGCCGGGCGTGGTTTTGTGGGCCATGTCCAGGAAGAGAAAAGGAGAGAAGAGAGATGATGTTGATTGTTGTGTGCAGTAGACGCCAGCAGGTTGGCATGGCGGTGGGCGTGTCTCTGGGCTGCATTGTTCTGCTTGGAGTGATTGCCGTGCCTGTCGTCTACATGCGTCGTCAGTGGGCGCGTGCCGAGGAGAACAAACTGCGACTGACGGCGCGAATGAGCGGCCTCGATGAGAACGAGGTACGCTCAGAGGTTGGTACTCGCCACCAATGAGCATGCGCTGCCGTGGTGATGGCGGGTATCACTGGCACTGACGTCAATGTATAGTTTTCTTCTTATCATCTCTTCACGCTATGTATCCAGTGAACAGGTCTACAGAAATCAACGCTGCTGCTGCAGCTGCTGTTGACGCTGTGTTGTGGCTGGTGCTGGCTGTCAAGTACCCGTAGACCCCACGATGCAGCCAGAACCTTTGTCTGGAACACAACAGCAGTTATAACTGGAAGTCCTTCT
>Ga0056129_1000305_pt1 | contig 11836 bp, 5 predicted proteins | sample WorMetLIZISLAND1_FD_71118 | JGI IMG/M metagenome (GOLD analysis project Ga0056129, IMG submission 71118) | Marine gutless worms symbiont microbial communities from Max Planck institute for Marine Microbiology, Germany - Olavius loisae LIZARD... ...
CGCGCGGTAATAAAACGGTTGGCCCTACGCAGGTTGACTGCGAGCACGCGCCGAACGTTGTGTCCAGTGATGGTGTCCTTGATCTCGAAGGCGAGTGAGTGAGTGAGTAGATTCTTAACGGCACATCAGCACAAAGGCTATACACTACAGTGACATTCACGTTGCTTCACGCTGGAAAATACGTGACAGAAGACAAATCAAAAAGAGACACTTGGAAGGTTGTCGATGACTTGTGGTCAACAAATTATTGTCCTTGGACCGAAGTCATTGACTGATTATAATAACCAGCGTATCACATCACACGCCGCGGTAGCCTACTGCAGATGCGACGACAAGATGAGAAAGTTGAATAGAGAGACGAGTTGGGCGTCGTGGATGGGAGACGAGGAGCTGGGCTGGGGCAACATAGATCAGTCATAATGATCTTGTCGGTCTCCAGATACAGCGCCTGTATTTCATCAATGACAACGTCGACTCGACTGGCTTGGCGAGTAATGTGTGACGCTTTGGGCGCATATCGTTTTGTTCGGATGATTTTACTGCTGTTTACTGGAGAATGCGAACAACGAGACAGTAATGCGCCGTCAACTTCACGTCATGACCGCAGCTCCAAAAATGTCACTTTTGAAGAAGTCCACTTTCACAACAAAATGGACGGATCGAACTCAACGCGTGTTACACGCAGATCGGGAGGCGACAGAGCAGTTTTAAACTTTCACCGATCGATGGAATGATACGGTTATTTCTCCTGCGCTTTTCCTGAGGCGCGTATCCAGACGTCACTACTGAACTTCTACATTTGTTTGTCAAACTGTTCGTGCTTTAGCCGTAGGCTATGCAAACCACCATTGAACGTTGAACGGTTGGCGGGTCTATTCCCTGGTGGCAGGAAACTGAATATGTTGCGCTCCAGCGAAAGTAGGTCTACACATAGGCACATAAGCCAGCTCAAACTGTCCATTACGTCCGCAGTAGCGGCAGTTATCCGTGCCAGCAGTCATGAAATATTGGCTCAGAACTGGTCAAAATTAACCCTTTGACGCCCACTGTTGCCATATGGGTACAGCTGTAAAGCATCCTGTGCCAGACGGCTTAACCTGGTCTGGCACAGAATGCTTCAAGCAGTACTTATTGGCAACAGTGGGTGTCAAAGGGTTAACAACAACAACAACAGTGAATCTTCAAAAGCTAATTTACTGCCGGCTGAAAGTCCCCAAAACGTCACAATGTGATCCCCATAGCATCAAGCTTCCCGCACTGTGACGACCGCCGCACGCACCTGACGGTGACGTCACTCATGTCGTCCGACACTAAGCTTCCCTCTGACGTCACGGAATCCCCTGTGATGTCATCAGTTAATAATCCCGTCTCTCCATTGTACGTCGGCTCGGGTGTCGAGATGCAACGAATGCCCCAATATTTTTGTGATAGTAAAATTATAATTTTGGACGGCGTCGTCATCCAGTAAAGTTTTTGTTTAATATTGTAACATGTTATCTGAGTAGTTATTAGTATTGTAAACCTTTCGATGGGTGTGTTGATGTTCTTGTAACAGAGTCTAACCATATGTGTCCTATAGACAAGTGGCAGACTAGTCACGTTTGAAACATTTATTGTAAAACAACAATCAACAGTGAAGTCTCAAATAATAATTTTACTTTTTAACCGCAGCTATAACCGACATGCATGATATTGCACGCATTAGTTGTTAGTTCAAACCAAAACATGCTAGTACATTTAGGCTACTTTAAGGTTTGATTTGGAGCTCAGTTGACATATGTATCTTCAATGTATTCCTAAATGATTTACACATCGACATTTACAGAATCTTAGGAAAATGGTTGCTTAGAACGCTGTCCATATTCGTACTCTTTAGTCCAACTGATTGTTTAACACTAGTAGGCTAGTGTGCATTATGAATACTGTTATTTAAATATTAATAGCAAAGTATATTCTGTAATGACTTCTTGCAATTCATTAATTAACTATACTTAAGTGAATAATCACTAAGATATATGTAAGCCTACGATTGTATCGAATACACATCGTTCTACTATGAGTGAGCCATATGAAAGTGGGCGTATCTGATATGTAGGTGAATTAGATCCATTCAAAGTGACGGCTGCTGTTAATCCGCCCGCTATAAATACTCCAGTGACGCCATAGGCCGGGGTTAAGTTAATGTCACATCGCCTCACCACACGGCGCCCATCAATATGATGCTGCGTTTAGCTACTGCCACTTGATTTCCTGCGCATGCCGAGCGCGCTCTGCCTGCCACGTGACGCTGTTAATAAAGACGTCGAGCGTTTCTCAGCAACAATGCAACTGCGACGACGACACTGCGGAAAATTCGCCTGTACGGCGCGAGGCCGGCGCCGCGATCCCGACTACATCCAGCCGACCTTTGTGACGTCGCATCGCGCGACAGGAAATTAAACTTCTCGGCGACGGCGATGGAGGGTCATGCTTCGCGCCGGCGACCGACGTCCCTCCGAGTCAGCGGGCGGCCGCGTTACTGCGCCGCTGACTACGGGCGTCAAACGGCGAAGCTGCGTCCATGGCATTGCTATAGCAGATCTCTCAATACGCTATAGAAACGTCCTACGCTTCAGTCGTTTTACTTTGGCCAAACTAAACTCGACGGTGAAACCGTGCCATATATTGGCGATAAGCTGATTTCTCTGACGGTCGTTCAGTGTTCTATTCCAGACTATACATTTTGACATGATTGTAATGTTGGCAGAACAAACACCTTTCCGACGTTCATGACAATCTCCATGAACCTATTCTTCGTAGTTGTTCGTTGTGACGGCTGTGCATTTTTGGCCTTTGTTAATTTGAGCTGTGCAGATTTTTCCCGGCGCATCGCAGAACGCTGGTATATTTTGCTCGGTATTTTCTGGGTTTTAACCCCTTAGATGCGGCGACACGTTTGACCGATTTAAGTTATATAGGACTATTTACATGTAGCGTACGTGTGAATGTTGGCACGGTTCGCTTAATCGATGTTTATAGGCTACGAACAACCGCTTCATTGCATCGCATTTGTGCAACAGGTAAAGAAGTTATAAGCGAATAACCTCGGCGTGGCATTTCCCATTATTCTGACCCTACTGGCGACGGCGAAACCGCTGATCAGACCATTAAGAAGTTTAGAAAGGTAAATATAAAATGGAACGTATCTCCGTAACCAACATGCCCATTTGGTGAGAATCTATACTTACGCTTACAGTTTAGAACGTGTAATAAAAGCTCAAATATTGACAATCTTTAATTCATCACGAGTTACAGCAAATCAGAAATACAAAAAAAATGAATAGATTAAACTACAAAAAGAAAACGAGTTACCAGCAATGAGCGTTCAATTTGTGCGAAAACAAGAGTTCACTCGGTAGTACGAAATTGAAGAAAAGTCTACATTCATCCACGATTGAAAGATATTATTTTGCCGAACAATTTCATTAGTATCCCATTAAATTTTGTTTGAATGCAATATTTTGATGAGATGTATAAGGCTTAAAATGCTGCAGAAACGATAGCGGGAAACATCCGACAAAATTCAGAGATTGTAAAATTGCGCGGTACATCTGCGTCCAGTGTTCATGGAGCGATCTGTGTTGTTACAACGACGTTAATGACTCTACTCAGATGTGACACCATAACTTTACCGCCGAGGCCAGAGAATGTCGATGGAGGGGGGCCTGCCGGCGTCCATGGACCTTCTCCTCAAGCCCCATCAGCTCGGCAACTGTCAGTGTAACTAATGCACGCAGCTGACAGCGACGATCCACGCTCGTCGTCAAAGCAGACCCGCCGAGGTTGTGACCGGAGAGTAATTCTTGTCACCGTCGCGGATTAGCAAGCAGCGTTAGACGTGTAATCACGTCCTAACTGCCGCCCGCCCGGCCCTTCGCGCCGTCCAGGCCGCACCTGTACCGACCCCGCCTACCCGCGCACGGACGTCTGGGATGACATGGTCCCAGTCCCGTGGAACCAGAAGTTTAACCCTGTTCAACGGAGATATCAACGAATGTAAAGTTGTATACATTCCAGTTACACTTGACCTTAGCGGGGTAGCCACTAGCCGCATAACAAAAAAGGTGAGAATGGGTGTCAACTCAGCCCCCTATGCAGCGTGGCAGCTCGGACACTATCGCGTTATTTCAACTACCGCTTTGCCGATTTCCAAGCAACTGTTGAGACAGAACTCTTCGCGGAGCTTCCGGAAGTAGCTCCAACAGCATGAGGTAGGCTACCGTGATCTGACTGCATGAACTGTTTCCACGCTAAGTACCGTATTATTGCACGGTGGAAATCAAAGGAAGGTACCAGGCCGTTGCGACATCATCGGTGGACAGCGACGGCGACAATTTATCGTCGAGTCTTCCCGCCCGGCGATAGATCAGCGGTCGTACGTCGCGCGTCCCGTCCCGTTGAGTCGCCGTTCTGCCAGGCGCCACTAGACTGGACGGTAGAACAAGCGAGATCGTCACACACGACCCGGAGGGAAGGAGGGAGGAGGAGGCGGGAGGCGTGGTAACTGCAGTCAGCCGCCACCTGTTGCACGTTTCATGAACGCATCGACTCAACCGCAATCAACTCCGTGCAGCAACGACATCAACACAAACTTTTCAGACATTTCTGAGATAATGCGTGTACACGATATGGTACAGGGAGTACACTGAAAAGCTGGCGGCGTGGTCAGCACGTGTAATCTCAAAATAAAACAAGAAGCCAAGCTGTCGCTAGGATAGCCGATCGTGCTGCCTCACAGCGGACTATCTACTGTAGTAATTAGCGATTGTTGCTAAATAGCATCTCCAGCTGTTTTCGAAATATTGCGCAACAAGCGTATTAAGGTCACGAGTTTGACCTTTCAGGTCACGTGACGTCATCGGTTACGTGACCGTTTGCTTTCGCCATTGGTGGTCCTATTTGGAACCAAGCCTCTATCTCTAACGGTTTCTGAGATATTCAATGGCGAATATGACGCAATGGTTAAACGACCTCTAAACGAAGGTCAAGGTCATTCATTTTGGTACCAATCGATTTCTCATATACGGACTTCCTATATCTAGGGTGTCAATAGTAGCTAACTTTTGCTCTAGGACGCACCGTTTAGCCACAATACATTCCATACAGACGACAGACGACAGACGACAGACGCAACACTGTGTGCTAAGTATACGGTCGGCTAAAAAATACACCGTATTCCCCCAAAAAGGCCAACTGCATGGCCTTAATTCCTTTGCGCATTGGCGAACATTGACCGATTTCAATAACACGTGAAAGCCAGGTCTATGTTGCTTAGAAAATTTGCTCCTATACACGTTATGCCAAAACGGCTAAAGGTATCGCCAAAATTCTTCTACCGCTGGTGGCTCATCTATCGTTTAAAAATTCAATGATACAGTATTATGTGTGATATAAAAATATGAACATTTAATGAGCTATACACAACGTTCTTTACCGACTGTGCGATAAACACAGTCGATAAACTCTACTGATATCACCAGCTGATCGACGTGTGATAAATACGAAAAACAGGTCGCCGAATCTGCTTATGTCAGATAACGACGATGATGTTTAACCCTTTGACGCCCACTGTTTTCGTACATCTATGAAGTATCCTGTGCCAGACCGGGTTAAGCCGTCATTTGTAATTTTTGACATCCGGGCACTCTGACGCTCAGGGCTGAGCGTCAAAGTGCCCGGATGTCAAAAATTACAAATGACGGCCTAGCCCGGACTGCTTGATAGCTGTACCCATATGACCTCATTGGGCGTCAAGGGGTTAACGTGCGCTGACGGATAGCAAGATTAGGCGGCACATCTTAGCGACGGACGTCACAAAAAGTTTACCCGCAAAACTGACTGCACTGACAGACACGCGTGACCCATTGCAGATGTTTTTCGACCTCCGGTTAAACTCCGGTTGGTGGATCCGGACACTTGCTGTCCGGAAGACGAATAAACACTAAAAACACAAAAAAATGTCTCCAAATAGGCCCACGTCATCCGCGGCGGAGGCTGACCACATCAATCACCAGACGATAATATGTGTCGACAATACGGTCCGGGCCGTCGCATCACGTGCATAACCAATACGTGTACAGTGTATACGCGGCATTATGTCGTCACACACACGGCGCCACGGCGCATGCGCACGCTCATGCGCTAAATGGACGGAAATTGTGGCGCAATAAATCTTCGACGCGTCGGCTTCGCTGCGCGCAAATAGAATTTACGCCGACCATTAGAAGCCGGCGACGATCATATTAGAAAATTCCGACGAATTTCCGCCGCGATGCATTAGCGTTGCATGCCGGGAAGGCCGGTGCTCGCGCCGCGTGCCTGTTGACTTCCGGTTGACTTGATTTCGTCTTCCGCGACAGCTATATGGGTCATTCACCTCGCCAGAACGAATTTTACCGCGACGAATTATAAGCAGCGCGAGTTGACTATGAATTTTACGATTGTTCGGTGCTGTAGTGATTTCTGCAAGCCCGCGGAAGCAGCACCGTGTGACAGACTGAGGTTCACGGACCGTGTTCACGGCGGTCCGGTAGCGGCGACCACGACGATGGTGGATTGGTGGTGTTCAGTAACCGAATTACAACGAAGTGGTCGACGTAACGACGACGAAGTGTTTGCTAATCAGCCTCATCCAGCCACTCCATTTACCCGCGGCGCCATACATTCTACGCTATACCAGTTCTCTCTCTCTTTCTCTCTGATTTCCGGTTCTCGATGAAACTAAGAGCCAGTTAATTGTGGTCGCAGTATCGGCTGCTCACGTTCCATCTATTTGTTCTCGTTCGACTTGTGCATTTTAGAAAGGAAAACAATAGATTGTGCAAAACCAGCAAACAACGCACTTGACAATAGCAAATCAGTTCTTTTGTTGTTTCTGGACTATGCCAGAGCCTTTGTGTAAATTGATTACGATACGATACGATAGAGAGAGTTTAACGTAGACTCGAAAGCTGAGTATTCAGCTTTATCTAGCACACGTAGCCAGAAAAAGAAACTAAAACAAACGCCAGTGGCCCTTTAATACAGTACAGGTTAAGATCCGTGATTAAGCCCAACTGATCAATTTTGGTGTACCGGACTTTCTAAACCGTTGGATGTTCCTTTCTTACAGACCTCCAGCAACGCTGTTTTCTCCAGCTGTATGGGTCAAGTTGTCTGGTTCAATGCCACAGTAGGCCTATAGGATACTTTCTGAATTCATTAACAAGGGGGAACCTAGTCGCAATGTCGCATGGACGCGACCTTATTCAACTTGTAGATTAGTCTTTCAGCAATAAATCACATAAATGTAAACGCCAAGAAGACCAAAGAACTGATCATTAGTTCATCCAACGCCAATGTTTTCAATTCACTGAGCGTGGCTGATATCGTAATTGAACGAGTTGATGTTGTCAAACTGTTGATGTTTACATTAATCGATCCTTCAAGTATAGGACGATCAATGTCAGAACCATATGTAACGAAGCAGCCTGCCTCACACATTTTTGACATCCGGGCACTCTGACGGTCAGCTCTGAGCGTCAGAGTGCCTGGATGTCAAAAATTACAAATGGCGGCTTAACAAGGTCTGGCACAAGATGCTTTATAGCTGTACCCATATGGCAACAGTGGGTGTCAAAGGGTTAGCACAGATTAGACGGACAAGCATACTCCTAACCGCAAACTGCGATCACACAGTAATACGTTGCATTGCGCGGTAAAAAAAATAAAAATCATGCATGCAGTTAAGAAGTCTATCCGATTCCGAGATGCTGCGAGTGCGACTACTTTAAAACGTACACCCACGTAGCTGCAACGAATCGATTCAGTTGAAACGACGACTATGGTCACTAACAAGAAAGCCCAGCTGACGCTGACAAACCCGCACTGCGCGAAACCATGCCGAAAATTGCTCCAATTCGACGTGAAAACAAGTTGCAGACAAGTTAACGACTTGTCTGAAGTAATGTAGCAGCCGTCAGTGCCATCTGGCGAGTGATATTAACTCATTCAGCTCGGAAATAGCTTGTTTTCCCACCACTCCCTTGTTTGACGCCCCCTAGCGTCGGAACGCCATGAGATACCAACGTAAACTATACATCGCTGAAAAGTATATTTAATGGGCTAGAATTCCTTCATTCGTTTAGCCGTTGTTGCCTCCCAAAACCGCGAAATCACGCGAAATTCCGACAAAATTTGACCTCACAGCAGTTCAGGGTCATCCAAGGTCATCGATCTTGGTGTCAATCGAAAGCTAACTTTGGCCATATCTGCTACCGTTTTCGAGATATTGATGCTTAAAGCTAGAAAAAGGCTGAATTTTCCCACCTCACCCTTGTTTGAGGCCTCCGCTCGGGGAACCCCTTAGAATGTCGGGATATAATTTGGCATCAGAAAACTAGAATCGTAAGGCCATACCAGATGGTGAAGAAATCATGACGCTAGCTTTCTTCGTTTTGACACAATACCGGCGCGTGACGGACAGACGGACGGACAGACGGACAGACACGTTGCTGTCGCAAAGACCTGCGCTTAGCGCTAGCATAGCGTCGCGCTGGTAAAACGACTCATGCAAATGCCATTGCCGTCCTCGGTAACATTTACCTTTGACCCCTGACCTTTTTGACCTCAGAGTTGTTATACTAATTTGCATTAGTTGCTATAGAGGTAACCTCGATCTGCACCAAAAAATTAAATTTTGTATCACTTTTCAATTTTTAGCAAACGGAAAGTGTGCGTCGGACACAGACAAACGATTATCGCAATATTAAGTACGAATTTCTGTTGCTGAAGTGCATATACCGGGATCATTTTGGCTTTTGTTTGAAGTAAATCGGTCCAATTGTGACAAAAAAAAACAATCGTCTGCAGTGCCCTGACCGAAAAATTGCTTCATCAGTTATATGTGACATATGCACTAAATTTGAAGTTTCTTCAATTTTGAGTAAATGTACGACTGACAGTTTAATATCTGGAAACGTAAACACTTCTGTCGAGGAAACGTAGGCTATGTGCAGAATGGACTGTGATTCAGTTTGGTTTGGTTTAACGTTTGATTGATCCATCTGTGACGAATTACATATGCGACAAAAACAATCTTCGCACTTACGTTTCCAATAATCTTCAACTTCGATCAGTTTCTATACCAGTTACTCATCTCGTTGGCAATCTGTCCACTAAATACGACCTTTTATTACTTTTCTCCATACAAAGAAACGCAGGAACGAAGGCACGGAGATGGTTGGAAAGACATATGGACCTTCTAAGTGCAACACTTATGCGGGTCCTATAAGAAGGCCGTGTATAATAACTATTAGGCCTACAAGCTCGGCGCATACTGTTCGTGTTCGACGCAGCTATGTTCTGTTAACTGATCGTAGATGAACGTAACGGTGCCTCCCAACAGATGCGGACGTTTTGACGTTTTGTTTCATTGTGTGACATTTCGGGGACATCAAACGTCACCGGAATGAGAAGTTATGGGAACTCGATTCTGCTGTTTTTGCGATGATCGTATCTGCGGCTCCATCGCATCGAAAACGCCCGCTCAACCAGGCCCCTGAAATGTTAGAATGTTTGATCGGAGAATGTCTTCCACAGTGTCGCTATACCGCTTGTGCGTAGCAGGGCATTCTGACCGTCCTTGTCGCGTATTCATTGAGAAGGCTGGCCTGACGGCCCGGCCCGGGCCTAGCGCTGCGAGATATCCCGCTCTGACGTCCGGCGCGCCACGAAATTAACTTCTGCTCTGCTAATTGATCGATCGCTTTCGACGCGATCCGCGGCCAAGCCAGGCCGGGCCGGGCCGGGCACGGGGCGCGGCCTGGTCGACCGATGGACGATACGGGAATTCATATGAGGCTCAACACAACGGCGTCGACGACGACGACCTCGACATATGACGACGTCGGACTCGCAGACTCCGATCCGCAGCCGTCTCGACAATCTGCGGACTCTGTTGAAAGTTCTCGGAAGTCGACTAAGAGCAGAACTGAAATTACGAAACAGTCCACAACTATACGTTTGAATTGGTTCACTTAACAGCTACTTTGGGTACTGCTACAGGACTGGTCTTTCTCTGGTCGTAGACAGTTGTATAACGACACGCACATTTCTTCCAAACATGACATGTAGTTGTGCAGAGTAAAGAACATCTTGTGAAAAGTTGGCGCCGCCTACGATGAAACATTTTCTGTCTCTGCCTGACTTGTTGCGGTCTTGCGGCGAATTGAGGTACAGAGAACGTCTGTCATTGATTCAACTTGTCCAGTGGAGAAGTCCCTATTCCCTACTACACGACGCATTTGGGCAGACACCAGTGGGACAGACCTTTCCATGCAATGCAAAGCACATGACAAGGTTAAAATTGTACAAACGTAGCTGTCGGGGGGAGGGGTAGATTTCATCCAATATCCGTGTATTACACGATGCAGACAAGCGTGAAAATGTTGGCACTGCACCATCGAGCGGCAATAAGCACAGAACAAACTTGGCAGTGAGAGCAGAGAGAAGGTCAATTACACAGGCAGTTATTATATCTGTATACCATGACATTTCATACTTCACGTGGATTGGAGTTAACGGCTTCCCAGATGAGGTGATTAACAAGTTAACAACTATGAGTTTTTCTACTATACTCCAATATCTCGATAAATTTCAGCAGACATCCGTCTCAGGAAATTTCGGTAGAATATTGTGGATTCACAACGGAGTAACATTTGACAGATCTGAACGCCTCTTATATACGACGACGCCGTATGACGACTAGCTGGAGCTTCTGTGAATGCGATATCGCTTGCTGCGAGTCGCCACTGTCGCAGTCAGTAATGACGTCATGTTGTGCTGCTATAGTTAAGTGCGCTGTACTGTCATAGCAACCGACCGATGCTGACGTTCAGCCATACCGCATCGAAAATAAAGGACTGAAATGAATTAAAATCAAGAAATCGTTTCTCATAGCGTCACACGGTTGGATCAGTCAAAACGGTTAAATTTTTAGAATTATTCAATTCTCATCGTACAGTAGCCCCATCCATCTAGTTTTTTTGCGTGTTAAATTTCATTCAGAAATTCTAACGGGTTCCCCTAATAACGGGGCGTCAAACAAGGAAGGGGCGGGGAAAACGAACTATTTTCTAGCTTTATGCCTCAGTTCTCGAAAACGGTACGAGATACGTCCAAAGTTAGGCCTACTACTAATGAGTAATAGGAAGGTGTATGTGCGCTCTTGATTGGCACCGAGGTCAATGATCTTGGATGACCTTGAACACTAAGTTCGGATTTTTTCACAATTTCTCGTGATTTCGCAGATTTGGGAGGCAACAACGGCTTAAACGAATTAAGATACATGTAGACCGGTATTGTCAGCGATAGAATTATATCCCACTAAGTGTACTTTTCAACATTATGCTCCTTGTGTTAATTTGCTGTAGATTTTTCGCTAGGGACCTTCATACACTCACTGCTGTCGCGTGCATACCTTTGCGCCAGCTAGGCTTTCTTGTAAAAATTTGATAGTTCACTAAACATGTCGCGACAAAACGAACGAAAACTTACTGCTGAGATCACGACTACGTTAACCCCTGCCAGGTAATGGTGGCAAATGACCATTGACCATACTAGGTAATCAGATAAATGGTACACCTTGTCCCATGCAGATGGCGTCACATTTGGTACGCTGATAATAGATCTGGCACTGGCAGCTAGACACTGAGCTCAAATCCAATCTCGTCTTACAAAATCCACGCGTGTTACAGATGTTAGCCTGCATGTATGCAGGGGCGTCTATCCCCCTTAAGACCTTGGAGCAAGATCCCCC
>Ga0056129_1000306_pt1 | contig 11807 bp, 8 predicted proteins | sample WorMetLIZISLAND1_FD_71118 | JGI IMG/M metagenome (GOLD analysis project Ga0056129, IMG submission 71118) | Marine gutless worms symbiont microbial communities from Max Planck institute for Marine Microbiology, Germany - Olavius loisae LIZARD... ...
GTGGAGATATTTGAATAAAAATTTGTACTCTAGTGTAGAAATGATCGTATAAAAGGTGTGTAAAAAATTGATTAAAAATTCCCAACCGTTTGGGAAAAAATTTCAGAAAACCGTAGGGGTTTTTTTTGACTCACACTGTAGATGGCGCGTCTCACAGGATCGGGCCGCAATGTTTGCCCATAGGCGAGTTTTGTCGTTTTGCTGCAGAGCTGCCGGCAACAGTCTCGTGAAATAGGTTGCAGCGGCAGTTGGCAAGGAAACCAGTAAATGGCGGCTAACACGCACGCTGTTACTGGTCCAGTCGAATGCCACGTATCATGACGGTGATGATGATGACCTACATTTTATTGCTCGTCATCGGACCCTGGGTTGTCGACGGAAAAAAATCAGTCGCTAAATTAGAGAAGCCCTCGATGGAGGCCACATCCCACTAACTGCCACTTAAGTGACTTAACCCTGCCTCATGTACGCTGTTACTGCGTCAGCAAGTCGTCATGGCGGTCTTCGGTCCATCACAACCAGCAACTTGGTTGTTCGTACCACGCTGCAGACTGTCAACCTACGGCACCCGTGCGTTCAGTGTCGTTGGTCCAGTCTGCTGGAATGCCTTACCGGATTATTTAAAGTCGTCAGATCTTTCGTACGATGTTTTTAAACACCAGCTTAAAACATTTTTATTTTGTAGATACTGACACTAATACTACGGTAGCGCATTAGCCAGAGACATTGGTGTATGCGCTATACAAATGTATATTGAATTCAACTGAACTGACTTGGTGCGACAGAGCCGTATAATTCATCGCATGGTAGACTGGTAGTGGTCAGGCATCCCGCGAAATTTCCTTGAACCAGGTCGAAAATTAATTGTGCAGTGAGTTCGATTCACTTGAAGTTGATTGGTAGGCCTGTGCTGTCAAAATTAGTAGCTGTATATATAGGTCCAGCGGTTATTTTGCACGTAAAAGGGGATGTTGCAAAAATTTGGATTTTTGGCCCCGCCTCCTGGATACGAGTAAGGCTGATCATAAATTTTTCGTCTTAGCATATTCGGTAATTTAGCGAAATTTTACAGTTATAGCTTCAACTGTTGGAGGTTGGAGCGTAGAGATTGCGGGTGTGAAAAATTTGAGGCCATGGGGCCTTGTGCCATTTGGTTGGATTTGCCCCGTAGGAACAGTCCTTTGACACTGAGGCGTTGTTGTGCTAAGTTTGGTAGCTCTACTGATACGTCACCCAGTCGAACTTTCGATCGGCAACTTTAACTGGACCCTTTTACAGGGATGAGTTACTTCCAGTCTGGAAGTAACTCATCCCTGTAAAAGGGTCCAAGTTCCAGTGAGAAACAATGTCCATAGCGGGGTGCATGCCAAGTTTTATAGAAATTTATCTAGAACTTTTTGAGTTATCCTGCACACATACGAACAGCTTAAAGCTCTTTTTCCATTATGCAGGAGACTTAAAAACGCCAAAAAACTAAAAAGACGCTAAAACGCGTTTCTATACATATATAAAACGCCTAAAACCTTTTTATGCCGACTCCTCTCAGTCACTGTTCGTCCGTCCGTATCGTACGTACGTCCTCCCGTTCACAAAAGTTTTTTCCGATGTCAACGAAATTTGGTTTGTAGGTAGTTGACTATGAGTGCTACACGACGGTATGCCATATGACCGATCCAAGGTCAAGGTCAAGGTCACGAGGGTTCGAAAGTGCGAAAATGGCCGATTTCTCTGCCAATATGCATGTAAATGTAATCAAAAGACTCATGGTGAATTATGATACTCCAAGACAATATGCAATTTTTCCGGACAGATTTTTGATATTTATCCTCTTTCAGCGTTACTTTACGTTCGAAGTTAGGGTGTCCTCTTATGAGGAGTCGACCGGCAGTCCCGTATAGGTCTTATTCTTTACGTTCATAGTCTATACAGTAATTTTGGTGTGGTATAAGATAGGGTACGCGGTGGCCGAGTGGTACGGTACCGGACTTGCGACCGCTATGTACCAACGCCAACTCAGTGTGCCATCCCTTCTGGGTCGGTTAATGAGTACCAGCGAAAGCTGGGGAGTAAACGGGCATACTTGGCGCATTTGCTGCGTGGCGAAGTTTGCGCCCTATAAATGTCATTAATAATAATAATAATAATACCACGCGATGCACTGGCCCCGTATTCCGTGGTCTTGCGGCTTCGGCTGGTGTACGGCTGAGGGCTAAGGAAACGGAGATCAGCGCCGCCCCATGGGCCTTAAGGCTCGGGAAAGGACTTTACTTTTTTACTATAAGATAGAGTAAGATGAGCTCCATTAAACTTGGACAATTTTCGTTTGTTACGGTAAAAAGATCTTATCTAAGCTTTGGCTGTACGAAATAGAAACTCGGTAAGCGCCACCAAAATTAGATAACATTAACAACATTGACTGCTACTTTCTGCATCCTTTCTGTTTTATGATGACATTTATAACCACGTTAATTTTCATGTCATTTTTCGAGTTTTTGTGTGTTTCAGTTCATTTCTGCGTTTATTTTCTTTATTTCTAACACGCCAACCACTGTTTTGGTCAACAAAACGTGTTTCACATTAACAGTAGTTCTTTTATTATCGTTGGCTATAAAGACAATAATTTTTGCGAATGTGTTAGATTTCGGTCTGAGTAACATCTACAACGCTGACGAGCCTCTGCGCACTCGATGTGGTTCGCCCGAGTACGCCGCGCCGGAATTGTACGTCGTCGGACGGACATACGGACCGGAAATCGATATCTGGAGTCTGTGAGTGTCCTTCGTACTTCCTGTATATGTCACTTCTATCAGCTGACCTGCTCTCTATTAACCGTTTACAGTTTATAGTAAGACGGCAGAGATTCCGTCAGCATTCATTCATCACGAATGATTTATGTAATTACCTGTGTAGTACACAGCCGTTGCTGGGTAAGTAAGAAAGTAACGATCGATTAAAGTGTCCAATAATGGCTAAGTCACTTCAGTGGCACTATAAAACTCAAGGGAATGAGCACCTGAAGAGGTGGGTCTGCAGGCGGCTACAGAAAACTTCCAAAGATGTCCGGACGTGACATGGCGTGGCTGAGTGTTCCAGGTACGAGCAGCGACAATCGGAAAAGCTCGATCACCGACGACTGACAGCCGTGTACGGCGGACGGGCAGTGATGACGTCGACGCTGATCATAGGCAGGATCTAATCCCGGGGTCTGCGGGCTGGGAGAGTTGATCGACCAGATACGTCGATGCCGTTCCATTATTTGAAAACCAGAACGGCGAGCTTGTACTGAATCCTTTCTCGAGGTTTCAGCCAATGTATGCATAGCTTACGAAGATGCGGAGTGATGTGGTCGAACTTGACGACGAAAACACCAGTCGTTCACAGGAGTTCATCACTGACTGGAGCCGCTTGACGACGGGATGCCGGTGAAGTGACATTTCCGTAATCCAGACGTGATAATACCAAAGACACTACCAACAACTGGACTTGAGAACGAATCGTGAGTTCGTGACACCGATCGACAGATACTTCTGAGCTGGCGCAGCACGGCAAAGCAAGCAGACACTGTCTTCGTGACATGTTTCGTCATTGACAGATTCACGTCGATAAAGACACCTAGGCGAGTCGGTGGCACTACTGGTAGCGCGTCGGACCAACAATCGGAAGGTTGTGGGTTCGAGGCCTACTAAAGTAGTCACAGTGTTGACAGGTAACTGCTTGGGGTGAACTGTCCGCTGTGGCCGGCCGCCACTCCTTCTTCCGAGCTGTAGGAAGTTCGAGTTTAGACTGTCAGCGTTGATGAACTCGGATCTGGCATGGGTAAATGGTAGACAAAGCTGATGCTAAGCTGACGCTTTCCAGCGCTCTATAATATCGGGAGCCATTTACCATTTTATTTAGGCCTATGGTTGTGAACAGCCATAGTGGCCATGACGGCCCGTGCACACTCGCAGCCGTAGATCTGGAATCTGATGAAGCCGTCGACCGTTGGTGGGCCAGAGCATCTCGGTCTTCGCTGGATTCCGCTGGAGTCTGTTGGCGCACATCCATGTCAACATGACCCATGTCGCGTAACTTGTAAGTCTTAACGAGGAGGTTTCAAGTCAACGGAGTGGTTTACCGTGTCGAAGGCCTCCGACAAAATTAGCAGCTCAAAATGCGAAGAGGTCACAGGTGTCATTGGCAATCAGAATGTCAGATTCTGTTTAGATTTCAGATGTGAGAGTTGCTGTCGCTCCCAGAAGCCACTCCAGTAGCTTTGACGCAACCGACAGATTAGAAATCAGTACGGTTACATTGCCACAAAAAGAGACTGCGAAGTAGGCCAGGGCTTTACTGTTATGAATATAACAAGGTTACTCAAGTTCACTGCAACTGACGTGCTGTTCTATCGAGTGGCGATCATTTGCGTGGTCAGTGCATGAAGCGGCGAAGAGCTAAGTGTGTCCTGTTTAGATTTCAGACAACGGATCACGAAAAAGGCAGCAACGTCATGTAAAGTCAGGATTTTCGCCTAATGGAAAAATAAGTATCGAAGATCAGCACTGTTACTGTTGTTGTGGTGGCGTGTGCACACGAGTATAGCTGTTGCTTTTGCAGAGGAATTGTCGTGTACGCGATGGTGATTGGTCGACTGCCTTTCTGTTCGCCGTTCAAGGACGAATACCATCGTCAGCGAATGTTGAGACACATACAGAAGGGTCTGGCACCATTCCACGACCGCGAAATGGCTTTCCTGCCTTCAGGTAAACTCAACCCACACAATGTGTACAGTGTTACAGGACACCGGCTGCGGGTTGCACCGATAATGAACATTGAGTTTTTACTTCAATAGTTCGACTCGTTGGGATTGGGTGACAACTTGGTCGTTAAGTTTGACCCATCCCCTATACTTTGACAGTCAGGCTCCTCTGAAGGGCTGAAATAGCCCTCACTTCCTCACATTTATGTCTATATTAATCTGCAGACTTAATATACAGGATTAATTATCACGCGTCCGCATATACGTTTACGGTTTTCATACAATGCCAGCGTGTGACGGACAGACCGACGAGATTGCCCCATCAGTATCACGCGTTGCACTCATGAATGTATGCATACATTCATGAGTGCAACGCGTGATACTGATGGGGCAATTTCGTCGGTCTGTCCGTCACATGCTGGCATTGTATGAAAACCGTAAACGTACAGTCGAAATTCTTTCACGACCGGAGATCCCCATCATTCGATTTTCTGTGGCCTAGGTCTAATCTCTCTACACAAAATTCGGACGGAGTCACCCCTAACGACTAACGAGGGCCTCAAATACAGGAGGGATATAATAATTGCGCGATTTTCGGCAAATAAGCCGCTGTACGTCAGAAATGTTGATACAGACATATAGTTACAGTGATCGACTATTCCGAATCGTATGTCCTCTATCAAACTACGCGGTCTCTAACGGTGAGTCGGTAGCACTACTGGTAGCGCGTCGGACTAACAATCGGAAGGTTGTGGGTTCGATGCCTGCTAACGTAGTGTGTATCACAGCTGACTGACAGGTCAGCTGTGATACTGGGGTAAACTGTCCGCTGTGGCCGGACACCACTCCTTCTTCCGAGCTGTAAGAAGTTGGAGTTTAAGACTGTCAGCGTTGATGGACTCGGATCTGGCATGGGTATATGGTAAGAGCGCTAGATAAAGCTGATGCTATGCTGACGCTTTCAAGCGCTCTATAATATCGGGGGCCATTCACCATTTACCTCGGGTGACATTTAGTAGTCCTTTCGATTATTTATCGATGGTCAGAATTCACAAACATACTGCATCTGCATGCAGATTCCATTCTAACGATCTGTCCTATCCCGTACAGTGTTTTATGACCTTGAATGACCTTTGGAGGTCATTCCAAGCCTGTTCAAAATACCCCGGTGTTGTATCAATGTGATTAAACACGTGATGGAGATTCTTTCACTGTCTGGTAGCCACGTTATCCTAGTTTTCTCGTAACTAAACCGCTTTCCAACATCCCGACGACATTATCGCGAAAGGAGGCCTCGTGAGGTAGAGAATTCGTAAAGTTTTAATGTCGGCCTCGCCACGCTCGAGTGGTGCGATAAACTTCTTCGGGCTTAAGAGTAAATTTGGTACGCAGTCACCTGCGATAAACAAGAAACGCCCACTCTGCGTGCTAGTTGCTGGCAAGTTATACTGTCCAACAAGTTTACCACTTATGAAGAACCGACATTTTACCGACTTCTATTTTCAACAATTGCCGAACTGTCGATACATCTTCGCAGCGGTTTGAGGTAGGAATTAGAAATTCTGTCACAATAATGTACTTCAAAATCAACTGCTTCTGTAGACGCGCTACTTGTTTTTATCTCACTACACACACTTTCTACTACAAATCAAGAATATCACCTGAAAGACAATACAAAACCGGCGAAATCGCTGAACACTGAGAAATTTTCGTTTATTACAAAGCTAGCACCGTACTACGTAGCCGAACAAATTCCTCCTTTGGTCGGTTCTAGAGCCACGAGGTTCACCTCAACCGCGGCCCCTATAGTATAGGGCTATGCCACAACTGAATAAAATAAAATAAATCAACATACATATAAATTGTGATAAAAGTACAAGATCAAGAACAAAAATGCACTGCAGTTTACCAAATCAGTCTGATCCGATGATGGAATAATTGCATTGATATTTAAAGCTTTCTACTGTTGCAAGACGCATATCTACATTCATCATTGTCTATCATCTTCTACCGTGCAAAAATGTATATTGTAGAATGCCGGAACTTGATCCACCAGCTCATCGAACCCAACCCCGAACTGCGCATTCCAATCAGCGAAATACAACTCAATCACTGGATTACGAGTAACGGGAAGTGTCCTTTTGTACCGTACGTTGCTCCGGCGAAGAACAGAGTCATGCGCAGTCAGGTTTGTTCGTCATTGCTTATAGCTTTAAAACAATTAACCCTTTGACGCCCACTGTTACCATGTGGGTACAGTTAAAAAGCATCCTGTGCCAGACCGAGTTAAGCCGTCATTTGTAATTTTTGACATCCGGGCACTCTGACGCTCATGGCTGAGCGTCATAGTGCCCCGATGTCAAAAACTACAAATGACGGATTAACACGGTCTGGCACAGGATGTATCCATATGGCATCAGTGGGCGCCAAAGGGTTAATTATCGCGTGATCAACATTCAACTGATATCGAGCTTTGACTTAATCAAAACATCTCTTCTTACTTGAGGACAATTTACAATGAGTTTGAAGACCAGTCTCTTCACTCAAACCTTTCACGAGCGTCTGAAAACAAGCCCATTTGAAGGATTATCGTGCCTACTTGCTTAGTCTACTGCATAAAGAAGACTGCAAAGCAAGGACAAAACTAAAGCTAGTCCTGTCTGCTTGTTGGTTTTTGTTTATAACGCCTGCTTTATCTGCAGAATTGCTCCAGGAGAGGCATTGGAAGTTAGTAAGTGCCTTAATAACCGGGATATTAAAATAAAATTGTCACAAATACGCCGCAGCCTTACGACTTAGAGAACAGATAAGTTTTTTTATATTTTATGTGAATATGTTGAATGATGTCCAGGATCACGCATAACGTCAGGTAAGTCGAGGACCGGCAGCAGCGAACTATCCAGAAATGACCGAATCGAGCAAAGGAGATTGTTGGAGTGTGTTTTGAACGTACGATGCCCTTGTCGTCATCCTGTCATCAGCGTCAGTATTAGGCCCGCATAAAGTAGGCCTACAGGCTACGAGCTGCAGTGTAGTTACTGCAGTGTAGGGTGCTGTGAGGATGTCAAAGGTCAAAGAAAGTAAAAATGCAATAAAAAAAACAATTGAAAAATTATAAAAACCTTAACGTCGTTACATCGCATATTCTTGTTGTGTAGTTCGGCATGGGTCGAGGTTGATCTAGTCGGTATATCTAAGCAATCTAGAGTGAGCCGGTATGACGTGCCTATACACGAGGGACGGTGGCGCGAGGATAGCTGAACCGCAGTAACTCGGCGACACGTCGAACAGTGAAAGTAGGTGTCGGCACGGGATGGCATCAGGGCGTCGATCAATGCACTGAGACAGCGTCCATCCCAGGCTCACTCTGTCTGAACGTGCGAGTCAACCTGCCGTGAAATTTGGGCAGCTGCTCGCGACTGATGATGACATCGAAGTCATGCAGTACGCAGTGCCCAGAACTGAAAATGTCCCATTAGTATATCGTGAACGTCAGAAGGCACAAAAATCAATAACTTCTGATTTGGTTATTATTTTGTTTTTCACGGTAGCTCACTTTTAAAAAGCTACGTATTCTCTCTTTACTGTGTCTTTCAGTCTTAGAAAGTACGCAGAAATACGCAGAAAACCACGCAAACGGGTGTCAAAATTTATATGTATTCTTCAAAACGAGCCGTAGTCGGTATACTGAATACAGAATTTCGACCGCAATAAAAACATTGCGTTTTATGTAGTGTGTGTGTATGTACGTGTATGCGCGTTTTAAATTTTCAAACTTTAAAATGCCTTCTTGACAAATGGATTCCAACGTTGCTTTTGCTGGCATACGTTAGATTGATGGTAAAAATGCGACGAATCGGAGGGGAAAATAATCTGTGTCGGCGTCTATTCCCCGCTGTCTCACGTCGCAAGCGACCGACTGGCTTAGGTCGTTGTTACGTCAGGTCGTTTGATCGCTGGTCGGCGCGGCAACGGCGACGCAAGATTGCTGTCAAAGCTGTGAATTATGAGCAACGCGAGACGCTGCGATCGGAGATGAAAACTGCGTCATGCTGCCAGCAGCAGCGACGGCGGCATCGGTAGCCTGGGGCTCCTTAAACGCTACGTGTAGGCGTATATAGACGGACACACGCAAAGAGACGGACAGACAAACGAACGGCAATTGTTGTTGGGACCTACCGTAGAACTGCATTAGTATAGAGAAACCTTCACCACAACACGAAGCTGTCTCTACTGCCTTCTTTCGCAGTCGACCTAAAAGAATTTCATTCATTTACCGCTCCTTCAGGAGTGTTACATTTTTGATCACTTTGTCGGCTCATTTGTCATTTAGCAGGATAGGAAGTTATGACGTCAATTTCTATAAATATTGCATAAACAAACACGAATGAGACAGTAGAATCACCACGATCTTTCGTCAGCTGCAGGGTAGGTTCTTAATCCCATGAGGCCTATGCACCTATATTTCCCCTCTCTATTGGTGCATATAGGAAGACGGTTAAATATTGGGGTTCTTCTGGAGTCGACGTGGTGAATGAGTGAGTGAGCAGATTCTTAACGGCACATCAGCACAAATAGGCTATACAGTGCCATTCACGTCGGTATACACTGAAAAATACGGACAGAAGACAAATCAAAAACAGGCAAAGGCATTATTAAAACTAAGCACAACCCAGAAAAAGCAGACAACACAAAACACAGCAAAACGAAGCTACCCTGGTTCGGTCGCCTTTACGACACTCGGCCAGGAAACGAGGTGGGCTTATGCTCCCGAGCCCACACAGGGCAGACGCGGTAGAAAAACTTCAAATGACTTTTGTTTCTGTTGGTCTAAGTTCTATATAATATTTTGAGAACAGGATGTACTAATTTCTGCTGCGGGCCTCTGGGCTGACAGTAACTGCACCAAATCCTTTTCGTAGGTCAGTTTTCCCCGAACCCGTTCGGCCAGGTCATTTAGCCGTCCGAGAAGGTGGACGCCCCCTCCTCAGACCCTACTGCTTGCTTGCTTGCGGCCTTTGGCGTCCATGTTTTTCACCGAAACGTCTTGTACGCACCTGCAGTGCGCATGCGCACACGCAATGTATTCGTAATTAACTTTTTGAACGACAACTAAGTACAGTGACGTGTATAGTATTTTAGCATTCAGTTCTGTGTTTACCTGGAGGTCATTGTGCTCGTGTATATGTCACAGACGATCTGCGAGCTGGCGACGTTGATGGACATGAAGAAGTTGAAAGTGGCGGAGACGGTCAAGGAGCATCGTGCTGACGAACTGTCGGCCATGTTCAACTTGATGATGGACCGGAAGAGAGCTCAACGCGGTACGCTCACATCATGTCTTCAACGCCCGCCTACTGGACTGAAATAGCCCCACTTCACGACGCTATACTAAGCTACACATTCAGTTGCAAAGAGATCGCAGTTTTACCTAAGGGGAATATACAATCCACCGTCTTACCAACGGAGATGTCGGACAACACTGTATAATCATGATCTTACTACTTAAATGTCTTTCGATTTAAACAAAGGGATAGACTGGCATGTTTTGCACTAAAATGTTGTCCGAAACTTTAGGCATCTGAGGGACATCCAAACTTCTTACTAATGCAGGATGTCGCCGATGCATCACGTGTGGGACTGTATTATCGCCAGACCCCGAAGGAAGTCCTAAGAGTAAATTGGTATATAGCAGTGATCCATCCACCGGTACTTTCATCCTGCCGTCCATATCATATGACACTTCAGACACCACACCCAACTAACCTCAGATAGGCCAGATTATCGTGATTAGCCTATGTCCGGCAGAAAAATTGGTTAGTCATTGGTTGCACGGCGCAGTTCCGGCATAGTTATACGTCGCGTGCTGAACCCGAATGCAATCCGTTGTTTGCACATCTCACGATGCAGCACTCAGTTGGCTTTTTGTATTACTAACCGAATTAGTCATTTCGTATTGTCGCTGTATTTTCTTGGTGTTCCTATGTCGGCAAAAACCGTGTTATATTATTACGTTATGACTATAACTATAGCTGTTTCTGTCCATGTTTCGCGAAACTGTTTAACTACAACAGTATGACAACTGGCAAGGCTTTTGCATTTTCATATCCATGTTTCAAAAAACATGTTAATATACCGAGACGCGATTTTGTGAAGACCACAGCGACGTGAATAATATTACTCAAGTTGAAGACATCAGATAGATGCTATATTGAAATCTGAAAAAAAGTTTTGTTCATAACTTCATTGTGCATATTTGTGTTAAAACATTGGGGGAAGTCCTATCTTGGCAACCCCAACTGCCGCCTAAAATGATCTAACAGATTCTGGCCTGTCAAGAAAGCAAACATTAAAGTCTAATTAATTTAATGCCTGTTTATGTAAAGATCGGTCACCATACGACTGTGATAGTTAACGTTGATATTATCATATTTGTATTATTATTCATGTAAACACGCTTTTAATTTTTGCGAATTAGTGATAGAAATGTGATAATACTTTTGCGGAACATGTCGGCATTGTGCTGCCAAATTATTATGATTCGTCTATCTGCTGTTCTGTTCTTGTTATTCTGCCTTTAAACCGAGTGCTGCTGTGAGTCTGACAGTTGAAAACCAATCACTGTTGGTCGAAACTGTCTCAGTTATGACGATAGCGATGACGATGACGATGACGATGTATGACGCAGGGTTTTTTGACATCGATCACACGAAGCCGTCGACGGTAGATAGCAGTACACGGTCGCGATCAGCTGAACGCGACAAGGTTCCGCCAGCGACTACGGCGAGCCCTGCCCGGCCTGACGACACTACACGACCGACGATACAGACCTCCTCGCGGCTTAAGTCAGGCGCAGGCGCCAAAGGTTGGTCTTATGTCGACTGTGGACACGTTACAACTACCTCCGTAGACCTTACGTTAAGAACTGACAAATTTCATACGATACGATACATCACAGGCTGCGCGGTAGCGCAGCACTGTTGTAACGATGACCAGCAAAGTCAATGGGAAATCGGGGACTTTGACCCCCTGTAGATCTGAAACCCCTGAAAATTTTATCACAAAAATT
>Ga0056129_1000309_pt1 | contig 11735 bp, 4 predicted proteins | sample WorMetLIZISLAND1_FD_71118 | JGI IMG/M metagenome (GOLD analysis project Ga0056129, IMG submission 71118) | Marine gutless worms symbiont microbial communities from Max Planck institute for Marine Microbiology, Germany - Olavius loisae LIZARD... ...
GCAGATTTCGGACGCAACAACAGCTAAACGAATGAAGATATGCCAGTATTGTCAGCGACAACGTTGTAAGCACGTCGAATTGGAGCAATTTTTGGCAGGCTTTCGCGTTGCACGGGTTTGTCAGCAATAGCTGGGCTTTCTTGTTTGTACCTTGTTTTCAATTACTTGAGTAGTCTCGTTGGCAAATTTGTGAACTTGTCAGGAAATTTTGCTCATCCCCCCAAATTTTTTTTGGATGGAAAAACGGTCATCTGTGTTCTTTGAGTACCTTCTACTGACATTTTTTGTTCATTTGTTTCATGGTAACTGAAGTATTGTTCTATTATGATATGCGAAGTGTTGATGATAATCTGTTTAGAGATGTGCAAGAGATGTGGTCTGATCGGGTCTGAAGAGTCGTTTTATGGCCGCTTTAAGAATTATTGCAGTGTGAAATGTGCTCAGTCAGTTCATGTTAAGCAGCAGAGCCAACCCACTACTGCAGCTGCACCGTCACCACAGGTAGTTAATATTGTAATAATTTGTTCTCAGAATAAGGAGACAAGATTTGTTAAAAATTCTGTTATTATGTTATTGTGTGGTTTATGCCAGAACAACTTTCCAATTCAAACAACTTGTGATGTACTTTTAGTGAAATTATTGGTAGTTGTTTGCTATTCTGATACAATGAGCACTGCAGTTAATCACTAATCAGATTATGTAGATGTCACCAAAGTTAAAGAGTTCTGGTACCTGTCCTGGATTTCTGCTATGATGAGGATATCCCAAACTACTTAAGGTATTGCTACTGCTTTTAGAACTAATGGAGTTTTTAAGAATGTTAGAATCACTGTGACCTTCAAATGACCTTGGAGGCTACAGGAGGTCTGAAATCATTACAAAATTCGGTGGATTGTTAGTTAAATTGTTCTCAAATGATTGAGGTCCCCGGGGTTACAGTTAACTGGGGTTTTGTAATATTTGTAAGTGGGTAATTACATCCCCTACAGCCATATCAGTAACTTAGGACTTTGTCACTTTCTATCACAGTGCGACCAATGAAATCGATTGACAGTTTGACACCAAGGGTCATACTGTGTCTCAACATTTAACTTTACTGCACTTTTCCCATTTTCCAGGATATCGTTCAGAATTTTTACATATAATTTGCCTGCAGATAACGCGACAAATGCTGTCATTTCCGAGGCTTGGATGTCACCGCTTGTTATGTGAGGTAATTTGTGTAGTACTCGAGAGCAATTTTAGCAATTCCCATTATCACCAGTGGGTTACATCTTTCGAAATATTTGCTAAATGGTGTAGTAATGTCTGTTTTTGTAAGAAATAAAAAATGATGTGCAATTCAGTTTGCGTACATAATTTTATTTTTATTGTGAAAATTTGAGCTATCATCAGTCCATTAAAAGAATGCGATTAAGGTAACATAAAATCAGTCTGGCTGCTAGGCCACCGTATAATGCAGAACATACGCAGACTGAGAGCCGACACTATTTGGTTAGAACAGTACATGGGGAGTGTGAGTCATTGTGGCAGAGTATCATTGGCAGTGTAATAGCTCTTGTTGAATGGTAATGTTTTGAGGTGACATTTGAAGACGACTAATGAAGGTGATCCAGTTTGGCAATGTAGCAGTAATTAATTACTTTTTATTATTTTGCAGTGTTGTTAATGAGTCTTCTCAGAGTGTTATGTTCAATCGAGTATTGAGTTTCGAGTATTAAAACTCGCGTATTGAGTATTAAAACTCGAGTTTTGAGCTTGAACTGAATAAGCAGGAAACATCGAATACGCCCATTTTTAATACTCGAAACTTGAGTTACTCGAAACTCGAGACTCGAACTTTAGCAACCCTTGTCTTCTCAGCTGCTGAAGCACTACAGCGACATTGCATTACTGGAGTTGATGTGAAATGATTCTGTTATTACAGATGAACTCACCTGTGCCTGTTCAGTCATCGTGCAAGTTTAGCAGGAATTCTAGTATTGTACCAGTATCAGCTGCAAAAAACTGTAAGTGGTAGATGATGATTCTTGTATCACATCTTCTCTGTAGAACAGTCTTCATGTTTAGTACTTGTACAACATCTGCCACTGCGAACACATTCACATTAATTGTGCATCAGTATATGGTACAGTTTGGATGCAGTATTTTACTGATGATGTGTAACAGACAATGCACACTATTACAACGTGGTCTTCAATTCATGGGTGTCACATGTGGGCCATCTAGCTAGCTGATACTTTGTCAGGAACATTGGAATGGTTTTGGACGTAAACCACAGTTGCTTTGCCACTTGTGACCTGGGGTCTGCTAGTTAAGTGATATTGGCCCAACAGTTTGTGTTTTGATTTTGGTGGCAGTTGGACCTAGGTGGTAATGTATTGGTTTTGATGTTGTAGTTACTGTACTTTGGACCAGTTAGTATTGGGATGGTCTGGTAAAGCATCTTCAGGCGTAGTCAGCCACTCAGGTGATATCTGCAAAACAGGCAACAAACCAAATGATGAATTAGCTTTGGATGGATAACACTTTCGCAATGTGTCTGGCTGAATGCTCCTGACAATCAACTTTACTCCACTAATAACTACGTTTTGAACAAGACGTGTCAGTAATGTCAGTCAGTGTGAATACCAGTAACCTGATAATGTTACTATGTGAGCTTTGTACATTGATTATTTGCAGCGTTAGTGAATCGGCCATTAGATTGGAAGGAATATATACTAAGAGAAAATTCAGCTGTGGCACATGTGACATCGTTCAAGCACGTGAGTGAACGGTACATTCTGCATTTAATTAGACTTCACAGTTTATGGTGTACTGTACTACTGTGTTGGTAGTTCATCAGTACTGATATCTTTAAACATAAAGCAAGAATTTATTGGAAAATGCAGTTATAAAACTGAATTGCTAATTGCAAGAAAAACTCGAGCGTATTGAGAACAGTATTCTGATAGACTTTGTCTGCAAAAATATGCCATTATAACAGCATGGGGAATTTAAATTTTGTGTATGAAGTGTAGCTGAAATACTTTTATGCAGGTTATAGACAATGAGTCTGGAGTGAAAAACTGAAGGCATGATGCACAATGAGAGTGAAGACAGAGAAAGTGAGGAACTGATAGGTGCAAGATGAGGTGAATTGGAGGAGAGTGACTGATTAGGTTGAGGGTGATGAAATTAAACTTGAACCTGATTACAGAGGAAAATTTTTATAGCAAAAGTTATTTGCAGATTCCTGAAAATAAACTGTACAAATGTAATACGTTGCAGTGTCCGTTCAGTGAAAATTTTGGCCGATCTCTGCTAGTTGGCATTAAGCTGGAAGTCGTCAACACTGACACAGAAATAACTGAATATCCTGTTTACTGGATGGCTACAGTTGTTGATGTCGCAGGTTTGTGAGATCTTATCTGTGTTTTTGGTGCGTTTTATTTCATGTTATTCTTGGTGTCCGGTTTAACTGATTCAATAAATCTGCATTGTATTAACTTCCATTTTGTGAAGAACTGAATACTCTTACAAGTTTAACATCTTACTGATTACTTGTTTGAGAAGCTCAGCTGTGTTGTGTTTGGTGGAGTCTGGTGAATTGTTGTAAAGCAGTGTTTTTTTCGTTGACTAAAACTAAAACTAAAACTTCGTCAACGAAAATAAATTAATTTTTGTCATGCTGACGAAAACTGTAACTAAAAATAGCTAATTTTCCTCGCCGAAACTAAAACTATGACGAAAATTCGACCACAAGACGAAAACAAAAACTAAAATGCGTGAATTTTTCGTCGACATTTCGTTGCTAATTTTCGTCAGCCGGCCGTAACTTACCGCGAAAATGCGCGTGCTGCTCAGCCGACAGCAGTACGGTAATGCTACAGTAGTAACAAACGCTTGCTTTTATTGAGATTAGGTAGACTGACTAGGCTGTAGCAATATTGACACCAGTTATTAAGTGTGTGATTAATTTGAGTATGATCGCATTCATTTTGGTGTGATACTTGAGTGACTAAAACTAAAAGTGACTAAAACTAAAACTAAAATTCAGCAAATTTTCGTCAACTAGACTAAAACTAAAACTGAAAGTGTCCTGGTGACTAAAACTATAACTTAAAGTCCACATTTTTAGTCGACTAGACTAAAACTAAAACTAAGATTAAAACAGCTGACGAAAAAAAACACTGTTGTAAAGTAGTTTCATCAGGAGGCTGGTCTGATGACCCCGTGGACCTGGTGTACTTCCTTGTGCATTTTTTACCTGTGCAATACTGTGTTTAAGCATAGTATGTGCTGTTGCAAAGTTTCTGTGCGTCTGTCAGTCTGTCACAATCCATTACAGAAAGTCCTTTGATTCTACTGCTTTCAAACTGTTCATGAATTGTACAGTCTTCTAAGCAATAGCAAACTGTGATTTGTTGTATTTGATTGGATTCTGCCATTTTAGCTTATTTTCGTTGGATGGTCTTATTTTCAGAATCTTTGACGGACACTATAACACTTATTCTGGGTTACACTTTTCTTAAATTAATGGTGCAACGTTTGCCCAGTCAGTGCCACACTCGCAGAACCCATCATACAAATGCAGTAATGGCTAGGGGTGTCTTGTTGGAATGCCTCATATCTCTTATATGCTTCAATGCTTGTAATGGTGGATTGTAGTGCCAGTTTTAGTTGTTCTGAGTGAACCAGAGTGGAATTATGTCACAGAAAGTTGAACACAATACAAATTTGAATGAAGGCCCAGAATTACATATGTTTTTGTAAAGGATAAAGCGGATTATTAAAACAGTGAATCTATTTGTGATGTGCTTATGATGTAACAGGCTATGCCGTATGTCTCCGCTATGAAGGCTACGAAGATGACGCTACACATGATTTCTGGATAAATTTCTACTCAGACGATGTGCATTATGTTGGATGGTGCACAGCTAATGCCAGGCCTCTTGTTCCTCCAAAGTGTTAGTAGCGTTAGTTTTCATTGCCTTAGTGTTAATGTTGGCATCTTTGTTGTTATGCTGCCTTATGCTAGTATGCAGAAACCTGGGTTATTTATTACATATTGTTGTTATTTCACAGAAAATTGCAGTTTCAGTTTGGTCAGTTTGTGCCAAAAGTTCTGCTTCTTGTAGTTACTGTTGGTTGGGTCATCAGACCTGTAAAAACCGTCGGCCGTATAACCTATATTGTGTTGGCGCAGACGTAAAACCATGCTCAATCAATCAATTGTAGTTACTGTTGTGCTCATGTAAGAAGTTGTATTTGGATAAAATATTGTACTGAAATGAAAACCAAAACTAAGATCATCCGAAAATCACGGTTTCTGTTTGAGCCATTTTTGCCAAAAGACCGCAATTTTCCAGTTTGGTCCACATATATCATTATGCTAGTATATATTACGTTACAGGCTGAACACAGCCTCGGTTTTAGCTGATATCCTCTGGAGGAAGGTCGTTTGTTTGTGCTGCTGTCACCGTGTGGAACACTGCCTGATTTACTTAAAGACACTGCTCTGTCACTATCTTCTTTTCAGAATCACCTTAAAACATTCCTCCTGTTACTAGCACAGTGAGTGCGTTATAGGTCATTGGGCGGCGCCGCACTATATGAATCCACTTTACTCAACTTACTATGGTGTTTTATCTCTGCAGTTTACTGTAGCAGCTCATAACGCTGTGTTCAGTGCTGCAGTACCGAGTGTCTGACTGGAAAGAGTTTCTTCTGTCCAAACTGATTGGTGCTAATACGTTACAACCAAGCGTTCAAGTGAAAGCAAAGGCAAGTTTCGAGCGTTGTCCACTGCGGCCTGGAATGTGGCTGGAGGTCGTCGACAGGACGTGTCTATCTGTAATGACTGTCGCCACTGTTGACAAGGTCATCGGAAGTCGTGTGAGACTGAGATATCTACAGTCCGAGGTAATGCTCAGTAGACATTTTGTTTTCTGTCTTTGACTCAAAGATTATTTTTGTGCAATGGTATGAAAAGATTAAGGTCTTAGACTAAAGTTAATGGTCCCACTGTATACTTGAGATCAAACTCAACCTTATGTAGGCAAATTTCTCTAAAACTAGACTTAAATACTAAGTTCAAACTTCGTGACGGTTTTAGACTTATGTCCTTCGTGCTCAAAAGCTGTTTCTTTTTCTGACTGTTTCATCTGATACGTGTATGGCAGTTGATAAATTAACTTTGTATGTTGAAATCAGACTTGAAATGCCTACATATGGAATTATATGGAACTCCACACCTCTTCACATCCGCCAATCCCAAACATACTCTTCCTTCAGACATCATCTTAAGACGTACTACTTTCTGTTAGCCCATCCTGCCCCCTAGCGGCCCCTGTAATGCGCCCTGATTCTCTTCTGAGACTTTGGCACTATGTAAATCTCTTACTTACTTACTTACTTACTTACTTGAATTATGACACGTGCAACACTGTTTGATTTCATTTAACAGATTGTAGCAGCTTTGATCGTAGACTGTAAACATCAAAATCAGATGAGAAATTCACCATTCATTCATTAGGGTCGGCTTAGTTGTTTCTCAGTGGACAGACATTAGGCATATTGAGTACAACCGTTACCAGTTTTGTTTACATTTGGGATGAAATGACAAGTTGTGTGGCTCGATGCTGCAAGACACTGCTTCTGTTGCTGACAGGTTCTGCTAACTGTCAGTTAAGCAGGGTTCCCCCTGGTCCTTAAAAGTCTTGAAAAGTGCTTAAATTTCACACATTCAAATTTAAGTCCCTTAGAAGTCCTTTAAAATGATAATGGTGCTTAAAAGTCCTTGAAAAGTGCTTATATTTTGTTACAGGATTTTTTTTGGATGTCGGTCCAGGCCGGGTTTTACTCACATGATGAGAGTCTGAACACTATCACGAAGCATAAACAGATGGATGTTCATGTTAGATCATGTACTGTAACTAGTGCTGTATAGGAATTATATGGTATTATTCACAGTTGTGGATTTGCAGTCGCAGTGACACTGTCTATGGGCCAGTCTCTGAAACAGTGAAAATTTGTCTTGGAAAGGTGCTTAAAAAGTCCTTAAATTGGTGAAAGACAAAAGAGGGGAACCCTGGTTAAGCCAGTTTATCTGGCCATTATAATTAAGTAAATAAGAGTACTTATAAGTCCAGTTAACACAAGTTGGTTTGCTTTAAGTCAGGCGACACACTGTTCTAGATACACGATCACAGGTGGCAAATGTTTCGTTGTAAGTGTGATTACATGTAATCTGAAGCATGAAAAGGTGAACTAGTTAAGTAAGTAACGAATTTATAACGCACGATAAAAACCGGTATAATGGTATCGGGGACGCGGACAGCGGACCGGCTACAAATGTCTTGCAAACATGTAAGTCTTGAGCTGAGACCTAAAATTAATGTACTTGTAGTAGGCGTTGTGCTTGTGAGTACCTATGTGCTCACACATTGCCAGTATCTTCGTTTTCTCCTTCAGTACTTTACTAGTACAAGCTTGAAATGGCATCTGCTGTGTAAAAATTCACCTCCAGTTTGACTTACCTTTAGGATCAAGACAAGCTGGTGTATTTCAGAAATATGAATAAGATGACATTAATAATAGTAGCACGAGTACTACTACCAGCTTTTGTTTGTCTTGACTTAATGTTACAGATAGAAGAGGATTTCTTCTGGTGTCACTGTCTGTCAACGTTAATTCATCCAGTCGGCTGGTCACAGACTGTTGGACACAGGCTAAAAGCGACACCAGGTGGGCGGCACTCTTTGTTATATACTACTAGATATAAGGCATTTTCTGGCGTTTTGACTGGATGCTGTATTCATTACTGCCATATATAATCATCACCGTCACTTATAATGCTGCAGCTGCCGGCATTGAGATAAGTTTGGCAGGAGACGGTTAACATCACTCGCGTTTGAGCATGAATACTACCAAGCCTGCAGATAACACACATTAGTAATCACTGTTAATCTCAGTCAATAGAATGGCGGGAATATTGTCTGAGAAATGACCTGTAATATGTCATGCAAGACATTAACCTTACTCAAATTACACAGTTTTTAGCCGATTGAGTGTTTGACTCAAGCAACAGATGAAACTCAACAACAGTGAAGGGTGAAAGGTTCTGGCAGTATCCTCCTGAAAGGATGCATATGTATTATGTAATCATACAAGAACACTGAAACTTGATAATTTATTTGATTCAAGTGATACAAATAAATTACTTGGTGTAAGCAGTGCGTGATTTTGCGGCACAGTTTTCATAGCTGGTCACCTGGTGAATACTGGGCAGTTTTGTAGAGGCACATTGGTTAATTTTGATATCCACCAAGTATTTTAGTTTTTATATTTTAAAAACTTGTTGAGTATAGAAGACTTCAGTTCTTTATGAACTATTACTTCAGATTTCAGCCAGAGGAAAATTCTCAAGCCGTATCGTCACGTAACAACATGTAGTTAAAAGTAAGCTTTAACAAATCTGTTTTGAGTTTATTTTTAGCACACTATAGTTCGAACATCTATTTAATAGTTTTTTTTTAATCTTTTCATGATCATTTCAGATTGTTTGTACCTGTTTATTGCAGTCTTGTAGTCTTTGTAAAGGCAAATATTTCAAAATGGTGCATTTGTCCAACTGCAAATAATTCATTTACTTAACCTGCAGTATAATGTGGTCCTTCAGTGAGATGTGAACCTCTTGTTGATAATAACAGTTGTAACACCACTGTGGCTTCAATTACTCAGTGTTTAAATATCTTTTCGTATGCTGGAGTATATGCACATTATAAAATTACAGGAGTTGTCTCAGAGTTATAGGAATTGGAATTTATTATAATTGTCAGAAAAAATCATATTTTTTTTGGTTAATTGGTCACTGTCAAAACTATTATTTTCATTGTAGGTGATACTTTGCAGTTGGAATTTATACATCCATCTATCTGGTATACTGAGAGTTTTCAGTTACTATGAATATGTGCTGTTTAAATGGACTGCAGTGGAAAGATAGTGGTATAATGCCTTATCATATTGTTGCTGTACATTTAACAAGAACACAGTGAACTTTTTACTGTGACATTTTGTTCCAGGTTATAAGTCTTCGTCGTTGAACAAAGTTTCTCTGAAAAAATATCAAAAACTTGATGCGACTCCGAAAATGTTCCACCGGGTATATTTCTCTGAATCATTTTGTTAAGCATGTTTTGTGAACAGCGACCAAGTAACAGTGCTTTATTCATGCATACATAGGTACTTGTACAGCAAGTGGTAGTTCATGTAATGTGGAAATTATTGAGGAGCATGGGAGCTTAACTCTTTCAAATACCAGTGATGGTGACAGTCAGTTAACATGCTGTAAGTCTTTGCTGTCATTCACTGAACCACGGATACTTTTGCACTGTTAAATTCACAACTGAATACATTCGCATCATATTTTAACACATTTCATACTGCAGCTGTGTAACATCAGTTGTATATTTTTGATTCATGTATACATGGAGTTGAAGGTAATGACTGTAACTTATAGTTTGTTTTTTGTGTGCCCCATATGAACCACAGGTGCTGTACAATAGCTGTACAACGTTTTCTTGCCAGATTGCAAAAAGGCCCCTAAACTAAGCTTTAGTTTCATTTGCTTTAGCTTGTGCATATGATAGTAGTTTTCTTGCATTGTTGGGTTTTGTTGTTAGTTTCGTTTGTCAATGTCAGGCTAGTGATTGGTTGAGAAGGCTGGGTGTTTTGCACCGGTCAAGAGATTGGCTGGGAAGATCATCTCCGAAATGAGATATCTGTCGAGAAAGACGTTAAACCTACTCAACTTGACTCCGTTCTGTGTGTGTGAAAGGAAACAGTTTATTGTTGACATAAAGTTTGATTTCTATACTGAGAGCAGTTACGTAACATCAAGTAGCACATCCATCTAGGACTGCAACAGTCCTCCAGTCCCTTAGTTGAGGGAATAAATATATAAGTATAATGTCAAATTAAATAGCACATCATCATTGAACTTCTGATGTATAATGTAGAAACATAACAACCACAGTCTTATCATCGTGTTCTCTGTGTAAACATTGCCATCTGAATTGCCTGGTTTGAGTAATTAACCATTATGTTGATCGCTGTAGGTGAAATGTCCACCGTGTATTGATCAGTTCCAAGCCGGAATGAAGCTGGAGGCGGTTGATCCGCTGAATCTTGGTGAAATCTGCGTGGCAACCATCGACGAAGTGCTGCGTGACGGATATCTAATGATTGACTTTGACGGAAGCATCGTCAACAACAGCGCCACTGCCAAATCTCCCACCAAACACATCTACCTCTTCTGCTATCATGCTTCGTCGCCGTATATATTACCTGCTGGTTTCTGTGAGAAGAACGGTGTCAGCCTATCAGTGCCAAAAGGTGACTTTAATCACTCAGTTTGCTAGAATTGCAGCAGATAATGCTGAAGAATTACAGACAATAAAACTGGAAAAAAACAAAAAATAAAAGGCACATCTATAACACATAACCTTTACAGTAACGAACAGCTAGTATACTAAAATGCAGTGTTACCAATGGTATTTCTGATGATTCCTCATATAGTGTTGAAGTATTAGAATGGAGATTGTCTACATTTGTTATGTTACATCTTTATCGAATATATATATATATCTTTTTGCACAGTTACTTAAGCCTGTTAAACTGAAAAGTAATACACTGTGAGCCAGAAAAAAACAGGACACTTGATGTTTTATCATAACTCTGGCAAGTGTGATCAGATTTACACAATTCGTTTTTTACCATAAGATTCCAGAGGAAGCATGCTACATACGTTAATAAAGACACTCACCTCACCTCATATACGTTGCTACACTACTTTAACTTTACTACCTTAGCAAGTATAAACCAGTTTTCAGAATTCTTTAACTCTCAGTTAAACATTTCCACATCACCTGTAGTCTGTTGCTACACTACTTTGTGAAAACTAATGCTGTCAATTTCTCACGTCGATTGTCATAATTAACAAGTTGCATGTGAAAAATTCTCAAGTCACTTCACAAGTGACTAACAACAGTCATTGTGACATGGGTAGTGTTGACATTTACGATGCAGATCAGTTTGACGTAACGAAATCAGCTGCCATGCATGTGTGTAAGCTGCAGACATTTGCTACAGTGAATGATCTTCTCTTTGGGATTTTTTAGGTATCATTCAGTGAAGAGACAGAAGTGAAACAAATAATATTTTTGGCATGTAACTGCTAATAAAACATTAACAGTTGGAACACACAGCAGTTTATTGTGAATGCTGTCTAAATTGCTAACATTTTTTGAATCTTCAGTTTTCACTAGGTAGTGTAGCGACACATTTCACGTTAAATGGGAGTCTTTTTACTGTACATAAAACGCTTAATCGGGAATCTTCTGATGAAAGAATTTTGTAAGTCGGTTCAAATTTGCCAATGTTATTATTAAGCAAAGTGTTTTTTTGACTCACGGTGTAGTTAATAGTTATGTGTTAGTGTGTATTTAATTTGTACTCATTAATTAAAGTATGATATTAGCTTAACATTGTACACCGTGTCTCAAAAAAAGTAGCACATTACATTTAGCACCATAAGTTTGCTAAATTTTAACCGAATTTAACGCTTTTTGAAGTTCCTTGAAGGTAAGATAATGCAGAATAAAGCTGTGAATTAAGTTCTTATAAATTGAACAAGAAGCCAAGCTGTCGCTAGGATAGCCGACCGTACTGCCTCACAGCAGACTGTCTAGTAA
>Ga0056129_1000310_pt1 | contig 11729 bp, 8 predicted proteins | sample WorMetLIZISLAND1_FD_71118 | JGI IMG/M metagenome (GOLD analysis project Ga0056129, IMG submission 71118) | Marine gutless worms symbiont microbial communities from Max Planck institute for Marine Microbiology, Germany - Olavius loisae LIZARD... ...
GTATGGAAGTTTCTGAGAATATACTTTGGCTGGGAAAATAACTGCAAGTGCTGCTTTATTATTTTCTTTTGAACCATCAGTAAAAACCGGAGTATATGTAGAGTAGGTATCTAGGTAGGGAGGGGAAGAAATGCAGAGTTCCACCACCTACTTTTCAGTAATTTAACCAGTGATGTCATGTTTGGCATTACACACTACGAGTGGTGCAGGCCATAAAAGAAGACCCATGAATACTAAACCCTATTCTAATTGGGAGGATCCAAAATCAAATATCATCCTGGCAAATACCACCAAACCATGGATTACCACGTGGAAGACTTGCTGTTGTTAGATGAACTGAGTGCTGGCTGTTCAAGCATCACACAGGATGTCAGTAGTGATAGCTGGGCTTTCTTGTTTTTACCTGTGTAGTTTGTACATTATGAATAGAATAATGAAAATACATCTGAAATACATTTCTGCAACTTGTTTTAATTAACAACATCAATGAATTGCGTGTCAAAAAATAAAACAAAGGTATAGACGTTAAACACAACCCTAACAGCAATCTCTCTCACTTCTTGAACCACAAATGTCATAGAATATACCCAGTCGGCATAATATAATGTTGGTACAATATCAAACAGGACAGTATGCAGGACAAGGTATTGCACTAAAGCAATGCTGCAAGGCAGACACTTCTAAACTGTTTGCTTTATCGTGTTCAAGCCTATGTTCACAATGCAAAATCAAACATTGTAAACAGCTTCATGCCGTGCATGTAACTATACCATATAGTCTGATGTGAGCTTCAGGTATGTTGAAAATTTACAAACCACCTTTTGAAAACTGTAACAATGCTAAACACACGTAAAGTGTTATCACTTTCAAATGCTAATCTGAATTAACATGTAAAATCACGCAGTAACTCGGCATTATAGACAAAGCGTTATCCAAAACCTTATACGGCTACTCAAACATCAACGAGAACGATCACAATATATTCAAAGCAAAAATAAACGACAAAATATTAGTACAGTATACAGTGTAGTAGTGTATATATAATATATATAGGCGACGAATTAATGTGTAGTCAATCTGCTACAAAATAAAGAAAGTTGTATAATATAAAAAGTAGTTGCATGTCCATTTTATATGCCAACATAAAAGTTACAGTTATTATACATGTATGTATAGTTTACTGTAATGTCAGAAAAATTCCAGCTATACTGACACAAACTTTGGTGAGCAAATATGGTTGCATTTACAGCCGAATGTGCATCGATTTGAAAACTAAAAATTACAGGGCTGTTCCTTGGCAGTATCATATATTATATGACTATACTACTGTTTTGAATTGATGGTTGAGGTTTTATGGCATTTTAAGCACTTCAAACAGCAGCCATATCATGCCTCTAATAAAGTCCAAAGGGCATGTATCGTCAGCTTTTTCCAAGTCAAAGTAACTACACCATGCTTCTTTTTGAATAAAGTTGCCTCCAATTGCAAGGATGGATAGACGGTTATGGTTTTATGGCATTGTGAGCATGCCAACAGCAGCTATATCATGCCTCTAGTTACGGATTGTCAAGAGGAAAAGGTGACACTCATAGCTAATACAACTTGTCTTTAGCCACATGACAAACAACATTGTTTACTTAATAGTTTGATTCACATGCCACCAGTTGAAACAGCCCTATACTGCTACTAGGAAATCACATTTTTACCAACAACCAAACACAATGCTAACACTAGAATTCAACATGCAATAGCTGCAAACTCGCCAATAGTAAGTATTGTGATAGTATGGGTTAATACATCGGCAGCATTATTCTGAAAGTCTTGATACAGAGTTTCACAGTTTCATATGTCAATACATATGTACTACACACGAGGACCAAAAGCAGGAAGGTATTGCATAGATGGCCTGTATTTCTTGTAGCAAAAAGCAAGCTGGACAACACTGGTGCCACAGATAGCCTAATTTCCATATCGTGTCAAATGCCTCAATTGGTGACAGAAAAATTAAAAGAGTTAAGACAAACAATCAGCAAAATAAACTTGGAATACGGAAAGTAGTGTATCATTACATACACAACAGCGCCGTAAATCGGACGCAACGCTGCGACACGAGCAACTGCTCAAAAACGAGTTGAGTCAACCACGAGCCAACAGCTTTGCATCTACAGCAACTGATGCCACACAAACCGACAATATTGCTGCATTAAAATATATACGCAGTATAGTATGGAAATATATCCACATCAAAAAACAACAAGCCTAAATAACAATTAGCCGCTATTAAATGCCACGCGCCAGCGGTCTTTAAGCACAGACGTAAATTATTAGTCGAAATACTGCAAATACAAGTGTATAATTATAAATAATAAACGGACAATAAACGTAACTGGTGACAGCCTGATGTATGAATATAACTAGTCATTACTGTAAAACTATAGTGAAACAAAAACGAGAGATGTGCAGTATATACACACAAAGCACCGAGTCAGCCAAATGCCAGAAATTAATTTCAGACAAACCGGTAAAACTGCTGTAGCTGTAACCGCAGCAAGGAGATTTGCACATTAACCCTTTAAAGCCTACTGTTGCCGTACAGGTACAGCTATAATGCATCCTGTGCCAGACCGGGTTGAGCCGTCATTTGTAATTTTTGACATCAGGGCACTCTGACGCTCAGTCCTGAGCGTCAGAGTGCCCTGATGCATTATAGATGTACCTGTACGGCAACAGTAGGCTTTAAAAGGTTAACAACTCACGCTGAAGCAATGCAATCTACCTTGTAGGGCAGCTCTGTAGCATTCTTATCAGAAATGAACATTCGACCTGCAAAGAGAACGGCATTGTTCATAAAGGATATGGATATGCTGTAGAGAATAATGCGTACATAAAGTGCACACCGACAGACATCAATTTACACCGAAACGTCGCCTACTACAATTACCACGTACATCAGCCTACCTATTGCAAATCTGTATATAGCAGTAAATGAAAGAAAAATTAGTTTAAAAAACTAAAAATATTGAACTGTAATTAGTTCACGAAGACTAAATATATTTGTAAAGTGCCAAAACTAATTACAGATATGCTCACTTCAAGCTCACCTCAAACATACTTTATGATCGTAAGGCACACAAAGCTAACAAAAAACATCGTGATTAGTGACTAGACAGAAGCAAAAATTAAAATAAGGCATTTCCCGTATATATAGATATAGGTCGCGCTACATGTTAGAAAGTATTTTTTGTCACAGAAAAAGTTGTACGTGGAATACAAAGTTAGCTTTGTACTTGGGCCATACATACAACAAAAATATTTCACTACGAAAAACAGCACAATTCAGCAAAAAATCACATAAACTTAAGAAAAAATTCTCAATACAATAAATGACAAACAGTAAATCACCCCTCATCCACGTAAAATCAATCAAAACAAAAAATATTTTCAAGTGGACACAACACGTGACCGATGATTACTCAATTTCTTGCAATTCAATACTGCCATCGGTCAGTTACAAGCGTCTGTCTTCGGCAAAATGCCATGAAAACAAAAGGAGTTGTGAAAATACGATGAAAACCTGTTCTAATTCCGTATAAAAGTTAATACACTAATTATAAACTGTCTACATCAAGATAACTTATGATACAGTACAACAACAGCACCAAACTTTTGTATAGGGGTCAAATTCAATCAATGTGTACAAGCATATGAACATACCGTAAAATCTCGAACATAAGCCACACACATCTAAAAGATGCACCCCGAAGTATGGTTGTTGCCGTAATGAAAAAACATGAATAAGTCGCACGTTGAATTTCAGATCATGTCGGCCAGTAAAACTCCACACGACAGCCACCTGTGTATAATGATAAAGCTGTGCGGAGAATTTGTGTCTTCTTGTTCTTTGCCGTGCTACGACTGATTAAATGTCATTCGCAAGTCGCTTCTGCTGAGATTTCACCACTCTCTACCTGCCCCCTCCCGTGCCACTGACATTTAATGATTACTAGTCATTGATACAAAAAAAATCTTGGTTGTAGTCTCTTTGCTGTTTACATCATGGCAGCAGGGCTTGCTTCACAGTGAAATCTGAAGAAAAACTACATGAATATATAACAAAAACCAACTCCTGTATATAAGTCACACCCACAACTTTAAGCTAGACCTTTCTGGTGAAAAAAGTGCAACTTATATTCGAGATTTTACCGGTATACACTGGAAACCAACAACATAAGGAGCTCCTCAACAAACAGATTAGTTACAGTGTTCATCGTATGCAGAGTCAAATTATATGCACATATCCAGAAAAAAAGCTGAAACAAAATGCACACAAAACCAAGAAATCACCAGTAAACTAACAGTGCAACACGGCGTCACACCTATACCACAGTTTTGTCATCGGCTAATAACTGACCACTAATGAATGAAGTGGGACACGAATTTCACGTTTACCAACAAAAATGACGCACAACTTCGACTGTGCTGTACATTTATACATGGAAACATTCTAAACTGTGCACTGGATTTCTTCCATAGATTCCCACCATCTAACTATACTACGGATGCTACTTCCAACAGAAAGACTTGTGAAATATTGCGCTATTTCTATTTAGCTAACACAAGAGTTACACACTCTTGACATCAAAGCTCAAATTCACTTTAGTTGATTAGCTGTCTGACATGCATCCCAATAATGGCGGCCCTTTAACCAACTCCACTCTACAATAAACTGATCCGACTGATTTTTATACTGATGTCTCTAGAACTTACTGCACACATCGGTGCACATTTGATACATTTGTTGATGTGGATCTAGAACCAGAATGTATGTATGTGATGGTTTGAACATTTTGAACAAAATAATCCTAAAAGTTTGGTTCAGTGCAGACATGAACATACTTTATGGAAAATCTAGTCTGGTACCAATGCTGTTTTTGTAGAACCTGCATCCAAACAAAACACTAAACACAACTTTTCTTACAAGGTTAGTTAGTTACGTGGCATCAAGAAAAACCTCTGTGTTAACTAACGGAAGAAATACAGTGCAATTCCAACCATTACAGCATGACTTGCAGTATTACACCCATACAGCCACACATCAGTTTCAAATTTTCATGCAAGGGCTACCCTGTTTAGCAAGGTTTACCAAAATTATTAGTTGCAAACACAAGAAATGGCCATCCTCCGTGTACGTGGTTAAGCAATGTAGAGTGTGTTCAGCACAAGAACATGCTGATTGTTCTTGGCCAGAGTCACGACGTATCCCTCCGACGTGATCTTCAGGCCACAGCAACGACTCACTTTCACATACGGACACTCAAACTCGCCGATGAGTACCGTGTCGTGCTGGAACACGGCAATGTGGAACCTGTTGCCGTGACTGTCACCAACCAGGATATCACCGGCGTCACTGATGTCAATTCCATTTGGGTAGTTAGTCAGGTTCTCGCCGCCGATACGACGCAGAAACTGCCCTTCTTCACTGAATACCACGACGCAGTGACCCTGGAATAAGCCAACAGCACAGCACAAATGCCTTCAGTAATCCACTTCACAAAGTACAGTTGGTTGCCAGTTATCACTATATCATCAACATAATAAATCTAGAAACCACTGAAAATAAATAATAATTTAAAGCCTAATAAAAAAACTGATGCAAGACAACAGTTGTTACAGTAACGATGTTAAACAACGGAGAGAACTGATTACAGAGCAATTTGTGAAAAATGAGACAGAATAACTGAACATGTTCTTATAAAGGCTTCTGAAGATAACAGTCAAATAAATGGGTATACATAAAGCACAACCTTGTTTCACTACTGAAAGGAATGCTGAGAGACATGAGTGTAGAAAGTTAAGAGATCAAATTATGATGGAATATGATAAAGTCAGAGCACAAAAGAATTTGTCTTGAAACAAACTGACAATAATACTGCCTATCATCACTTTAATGATTCACTGATCAACAGCTGCAGCCAGCATTGCAATACCTTGAAATCACAAACGAAGTATTCTTTGCCGCTGATGGCAATGTCTGATGGCTCGCGCATATAATCACTGCAGTCGAACCATCGAATCAGTTCTCCTGTTTCACTGATACAGAACACTGTCGGCGACACACTGTCAACTGCAACGATATGACCTACAACAGATGCCAGCAACACAACATACTTGACCATTCACCGCAGCTACTACTACTACTACTACTACTTACTGCGTTTATTTTCTGCTTAATTTGCATATTTGTCTGGAGCTGAGCATACAACAGTGTACCAATAGCACTGACGTCATAAATAGGTCAAATTCACACAAACATGCTCAGCATAACTTTCAGCATAACACAATTTTCCATGTACTTTTCAATATTAAATGGTGTTAAAATTAAAATCACGCACAATATTCTGCCCAATTAACCATCACTTGTCCATCAACGTCACTGGTGTGTCATTGTCCGAATGTTTGTCTGAATCTGCTAGCTGGGTTAACCTATTATTCGAAATATTGCTGCAATGGCGAACAGCACTATAAATAGACTTTAGCAAAAGTAACATTTGAGCTGCGACATGCCAGATACACACTACACAGTGCAGTCAGTAAACTGTATCATTTACAATACAAATGTGTATGACACAATGAGCACTTACATGCCATGCTCGTTAACATTAAAACCTGACACTGGCAGAAGACTAATTAGCAACATATTGCCTCAATTTCTAGAGGTACATAAACTTAAAATTTTTATCACACTGCAGCCATTATTGGAACTGGTTCACCTGGTCTGCCAGGGAAAAAGCACTGTAAGACAACGCCTCAGACTCTCAGTCTGTATATAACCATATGTCCATGTGTCACATATGCTACAGCTGATTAGTGTAATACACACTGAATACCTTGGGCGGTGATTGCCAGACCAGCAACGATATCAATGTATCGGATTGCGATCTTCTTGATGAACTGACCGTTCTTGGTGAACAGCTGCATACGTGACCTTTCACTGCCGCGGTCACAGACGACGTACTTGCCTGACGTACGAATCACCGCCACTTTGCGTGGGTACCACAACTGCCCCTCCTCGCGACCTAACGTCACATAACCAACACCTCAGCACTGTCTAGCGCTCTGGTTTTGTCATGACAAGACTCTGGAAGACTTCTGACAAGTAAGTATTAATTTGAAGAGCACACTAGGAGAACTGGAGGAGACCACCAGGATGCCCTTGTAGGCTCGTACTATGTGGATGAAGACTATCCATATCCAGCAAGACCTGACGGAAACAAAAACTGAAATATCCGTTAACGGAAAAATTTCGATTCCGTTAACGGAAACAAAAACGAAAAAATTACGAAAAACGGAAACGAAACTGAAAAATTTGGATAAGTCCGTTTTCGTTTCCGTTGTATTGCCGTTTCACGTCATGTAACTTGATATGGTAGCACTAGCACTCCGTAGGCCTATATACTTGCATATAAGTCGACCCCCCCTAAAAATTGAGGTCGTTTGTGGTCCAAAATCATTGACCCTCGTATAAGTCGTAGGTGGTTTTTGAGTACTTGTACTAGATAAAAGCTCTGTTGAGTTTATCATCAGCCAAGCTTGCATCTATAGGTAATCTGACAGTAAACGACGGGAAGGAGATGGAAGAGTGGCGTTTCTGAGAAAAATGCATAACTTCATTGTTGTAGGAGACCCACGGCAGGTCAGGCAATCATCGTACAAATACCGTATTTGAAACAAGTAATCAAGCTGATCAGTGAACAGACAAGTGCGAGCCTATGGTTCCGTCGCGATACTCACAGCTTCAGCGTTGCTAATTATAATCAATTACGAAATGATAATGCAAGCTGCCATCGCCGCGCAACGCCGGTGACGGGTGCCAACCCCCAGAGGCACGACATCACACAACAGGATGTTGTCACGTGGCGCTACACGTCGGAAACTGCGTATTTCGTCAGCTGGAAAAAATTCTTTGTTTTATGACCTGCGTATAAGTCGCCCGCAAACTTTTATGTCAAGATTATGTTGTAAATTTTGCGACTTATACGCGAGTATATACGGTAATTCTTTGTGAAGCAAAAGTTTGCAATGCACTAATAGGCCTAAAACAGCATGCATACCATTACCAAACATTAGACAGACAGTCGATTTTTCTAAATTGACAAGTCTGTTCCTGTTCGCTTGTGATTGTCACATTGTTAGCTAAGCATACAGTGATAGTAAATACTCAGTTCAACTGTATTAACAACTGTAGTTGGAATAAAATGTTAGTGGTTTAACTGAAACGGAAACGGAAAAATATAGGAAACTGAAACGGAAAAATTTGCAAAAACTGAAACGCAACTGAAACAGAAAAAAAACTATGAAAAACGAAACTGAAAAATATCGTCCACTCTGGACACTGATGTCTATACTTGGTGCTACACACTTCTAGTGGTGCATGCCACAAAAAAGAAGACACGTAATCTAAGCTAAAGCCCTAATGCACAACACAAAATTATATATGTATTTTAGGTCATGAAAAGCAAAAAATAATACTTCACTCAAAGTTTTCTCTTTACTGTCAGTACACGACAGTCTCATGGATAAAGCTTCATAATGCATATCTCCAGTTGTCCCACTTGTAGAGACAAACGATTCACGGACTGTAATCGAAGAGACACTATCATACAACAACTGCAAGAAGACAGGAGTGAAGCAAGCGTACCAGGCTGTCCAAACTGATACTTGAAATCTCCAGTCTTTTCAAAGATCTGTATGCGGTGATTGTTAGTGTCCGCGACAACAATGTCCTCATCCATGCCCAGGCAGAAGCCATGTGGTGAGTTGAACTGTCCTTTCCCGGGACCCAGCTGACCAAACTTGCTCCTAACAATTACATATTTCACTTATGCATCTACAGTCATGTCACACTATAACAAAACACTCAGGTATCAAAAACAACTGCACAGACAAGCTTTATCAGTAGTAAAAGCTAAAATAATCCTACAGATTATCAACAATGGTGCTATTTGATCGGCCATAATCACTTCCTGAGAGTAATCAGCTGTCATAATGCCTCTATCTAGCTTTACTCTTTCTGTGATATCATTATCTATTTAATGCATACAACTCCTTGTGATCCTGCATCAATTCACTTAGGATAGTTAACCTCACTGGAAAATCACAGTTTGGCAGACTCTTTCTGCGAGCAGAAACTATGCTGATATCTTGCATCACTGACAAAAGACAATTTGTCCCGGCTGTAATATAATGCTCTCAGTATGTACGAGCCTGTCAAAATTCCTAAATGGTGGTTGGTGTATGAAAACTAGAAAAACGGAGGATTAGGCAATGAAAAACATACGACATGTTTCACTATATGAATTCACGACTGGAGTGACAGACACATGGGCAGTCAAGACAGAACCTCCACATGTAAATCATTATCTCACAATATGTGTCAACATTGCAGGCAATTTCCACCTTATCTGCATAGCAGTAATTTTGTTTCTTGCACGCATGCTGGCAGGTCCATCGGAGACAGCACCAAAAGACAGTCCAGATGAGCCAGTACCATTCAGTGGCACAGCTACAACAATACATTGTACATCACCAGCCAGTCATTTTAACAGACTAAGTACGGTACAACACCATACACGCACACACACCACATGGACACAGTCACACATGGGCTGTACACTAGTCTAATGGTCACTTGTACCATTAACTATGAACAACGACCATGACTCAACAGCCAGAGAGTTGCTCCTTACATAATGACGATAGTTTATCTATTGACTCTGGACCAAAGGGACGTCAGCTGTCAACAAGAGCCAGCCAGCATGGTTGCAAACACAGAAAGATTTATGCACAATCAGTTGTACACAAACAGCATAATACATGCCAGTAAACCATTGTCATCAGAACAACTACGCACACAATGACCTAATCCATTTTCACTATTCACTGCAGACAGAAAACACTACTGTTCATCTTATAAGAGTGCCCATAAGCGACTTTATTCCGGATAACTACACCAGTTAAATCAGAAATCAAAACCTATACTGTTATTCAACAATTACGTACAACAATTACAAGTACAAATCTAATCATATACTAAGGCCATGTGTGTACAGCTGACCTGGTGGCGGGGCACCAAGAAGGCCTGCGGCAGCAACTGCAGCTGCACTGATGGGACTGCTGTCTCTTGCAGTGTTTGCACCAAGCAGCTGATGTCCCAACGACTGATTGCTTGTGCTGAACAGACCGTTGAGATCAGCCAGACTCTGTGGAGTAGTGGGCGGCAGCGGCGTCGTCGGAGTCATAGAGCCCAGCAGTCCAGCAAGAGCTGACCAACAACACAACCACATCAGTCCATCAAACACTACAATATTACCTAACTGAAGACATTCCAAACATCATGGCTATGCTGTTCTATGTCACTGGCACGCGGGTATCTAGCATTCTGCAGATGATTTGCTTTATTTTTACAGCTGTTGAGTGACTAATTTTTTTTAAATCACATTAACGCATGTGATTATTATTTTAATCGCATGTTAACATATTAATTCATGCATCACTTCGACAGACCTATTTATGTGTTAGGTTGCCGTCAGTGAATGACTACACGTCACTTCTACAAGATATGTGAGCAGTGACCACTGTCGAACTAACATTCGGGGGTGGCGCGGCAGCAGTTCCACCGCCGTTCAGGCCTTGCAGGCCTGCCCTCTGTGGAAGCCGTCCCCTAGTCACCCCATATTATTGTAGACTAGGGGACTTGCTGTGTTATACTTGTACGCTGTATTTGTCTACCATTTTGTGTGTGTATGTATGTGTAATTTGCGTTTTCTTTGTTTTTGGGGTTTTTCCTTTACAGCTTTCTCCTTCAGTACTTTGATACTGTTGGTTAGGTCTTTTGACCTGTAAAAACCGTCTCCCATATAACCTATACTGTGTTGGAGGGGACGTAAAACACTGCCCAATCCAATCCAATCAAATCCAATCCAACCGAACTAACATTCAAGTAATTTTATTAGCTTGTCAACTGAAAATTATTAGAGTAGTGCTGCAACCACAACATAATAATTAATTGAATATTATTCGTTTGTCAAATAACCGCAGTTTAATTGAACACTGGAATTCCTGCTTCATAGAATGTGTGTTAAATTTTTTTTCATCGAAATTAATTCTTTAACGCATTAACTCACATTAAGTTAACAAATTAATCTAAAACACACTATTTATTTTAGAAACAAATAAAAGTGCTTGATTTGTCCAGTTTAGACTGCGGCACTGACTGACGTTTCGTATTCTCACTGACTCAGACTCATGTCCAACAATCACATGTCAACAACGATGACAGCTAGGCATACATTCCACACAAGACATAAAAACAAACAAGTTGTTACCAGCGTCAGCAACTGGTGTCAGCGGAACAGGACCACGCGACGGCATGCTCGATGCAGCTGACGACGAGTTATTGAAGTTGAGGTCACCAAGTGTCATCCCACTCGCACTCATTTGTACTGTATCCATCAAACAACAGCTTCAGATATCAGAACAAATAACAAAGAAGGCAGCAATGGAATAGCAGGGATATTGGTGAACGATAGTGAATTGATTGATTGATTGATTGAGCAGTGTTTAACGTCTACACCAACACAGTACAGGTTATCTGGGAGACGGTTTTACAGGTCAAAAGACCCAACCAACAGTATCAAAGTACTGAAGGAACAAAAAAATACACAAATAAC
>Ga0056129_1000311_pt1 | contig 11717 bp, 9 predicted proteins | sample WorMetLIZISLAND1_FD_71118 | JGI IMG/M metagenome (GOLD analysis project Ga0056129, IMG submission 71118) | Marine gutless worms symbiont microbial communities from Max Planck institute for Marine Microbiology, Germany - Olavius loisae LIZARD... ...
CTCCAACACAGTATAGGTTATATGGGAGACGGTTTTTACAGGTCAAAAGACCCAACTAACAGTATCAAAGTACTGAAGGAGATTCTACAAAGGAAAACATAAACCACTCAAAGAACAAAATGCACACAGCAAGTCCCCTAGTCTACAGTAATATGGGGTGACTAGGGGACGGCTCCCATAGACGGCAGGCTGGGTTGGATGGGGCAATGACCAAGGTTTGGGCTATACTATCTAAACCAGTTTTAGCATCACTTCAAAGTGAGCAGGGCTGAACAAAAATTGTCACTTGCTACTCTTCTATCAAAGTAAACCATACTACTAATATTTTAAAAGTACGCTCAGAAAAGCATAAATAAGGTGCGAAAATGTCAGGTCAGTGAGTGAGCGAGTGAGCAGATTGTTAACGGCATATCAGCACAATTAGGCTATACAGTGCCATTCGTGTTGGTACATGCTGGAAAATTTGTGACAGAAGACAAATCAAAAATGCAGACTAGACAAACTAAACATAACCCAGAAAAAGCAAGCAACGCAAAACACAGCAAAACAAAACCGCCCTGGTTTAGTCGCCTTTTACGACACTCGGCCAGGAAACCGGGTGGGCTTATTCTACAACGCTCCCGATCCCATGGCTATTATAAATCATTAAATGCAAAATACAGAATTCACGCCGTGGAGAATCAGCTTGAGGCAAACTCTCTGTGCAAAGACGGATCCACGGGGTCGACTCTGGGGGAACCGTGGACTGTGATAGAGACATGCTGCAGAGGAGAAGCAATGCCAAGGGCACCTGTCTATCTCAATAAAGGGTCTAGGAAGCGTTGTAAGCTCAAAGCAATGGCACCAGGTGATAAATTCCATGCACACTACATGTACAACCCAGTTACGAATCCACAGAGAGATGTCCAACAGTATTATCCTACAATATTATCATTATCTATCGCCTCACCGACAGCTCTGCCCTAGACTTCACTGAAGCACTTGCATCCACCAGACCCTCTAGTCTAAGTGTTGAAGACTTTAATGAGATGGTCTGGTCATCTGTGTCATCACATCTGAGCAGGAATTGCTCAAACCATCAATCCTCTCATCGTTTCTTCGCTTTGTGAAGGAAGCAGATGCAGCATTTTGCATTCATTTCATACGCATCGACTCGTCAAACTATGACAACTGATAATTATTTATTTTTCTTTAACGTTCTTTGTTTCTCGGCAAACTCAACGATCTTCTCGCTAACGTGAAGGCCCTTGCGTCGTCGGACGGCATTCATGTGCCGCCGCGCCACGTTCTCGCTGTCTGCCTTCTCGCCGAAATGTAAATATTCTTCTTCTGTCGTCGGAACCCAGAAAGGATCGATATCGATGACCTACAATAATTAATCAGTCACATCATTTGAAACTGTTTCTGCATTCTGTAGGCAGGTATGCAGTCCAACTCCTCAAATCAGCTAACTAATTAATTACATAGCCGTCTGGGCAATAGCAAGTGTGGTGACAGAGTGACAGACAGGAAGACAGCCAAGTACGCCCCACTGACACAGGCATATTTGTTCATAAATACTGCAGCTGAAAACATGGAAGCCATCAACAGCGACGGTATTGAATTCGTGGACGATCTAGAAGGCGCACTACTCAAGTCACTGGTGACAATCGTGAGAAAGCCTTCCTGTACCAACGGTTATCTGCGATGATTTAGCGCTACAACGCAGTCGTCATTCTTGGCACATTTGCTAAAACAAACCCTGAGGACGAGTTCCAGCCATTACAGCTGATTAGTTTTTAATAACATCATTAATTAAATGAAATCAATTTACTCACCCACTCACTCAACACAAAACACTTTACACATTAGTTAATAGTAATGCTAACTCGTTCCATATCAGTGGGATTTTATATTGCATCGCAAACATTATATGTACACGACATACATTACGAGGACACAAAATGTTGACCTCCCAGTGGCTGAAGTGAAGCTGTGGACTAGCCAAGCCGCTAGTTCGCTTGCGTATCTCGTCGGCAAAGCCGAAGCTTTCAACGACCGGCAGAACAGCAGTGACGTCGAATACTGATGATCCTTCACGTAGCTCGTCACTAATAATCCGGCCACTGCGTCGACCAATCACAGCGTACATCTTGCCTGTTAAACAATAAGCACACAATGACTTGACAACTCAAAGCATATGCCTGTTGATAACTCGTCTTTCGGAAGTCCTATAAATTATATTAAGTACATTTTCAGTTTTCTCAATATATTCTACTGCCTGGAAATAGAATGCCTTGCGATGACTTTCCTTCAGTCTCACACAACATCAGGTGATAAAAATAAGATACTTTTTCTTTATATGTGATTTCTGGTTACCTGTGTTGGACAAAGCTGACCATCGACAGCTTTGCAGCACATGTTAAACTTTATCACACTGTATCATAATATAGCTAAAAGGACCTGCTGTGAATCAGGAGAGCATATCTGCATTTGCGCATTTGACATTTTAAACATACTTACCACACAAAGAAATCTACAACTCCTCGGGCATGAAACAGGGAAATAGCACAAAACCCAAATGGCTCACATGTACTTTAGTTTCAGAAGAAATAAGTATTGAGAAGTGGATGACTATGCACAAAGTTCAGCACATGAGAGGCTGATAATGACTGACCTAGCACATCGGTCGTCGCCTGAATGACACAGGTGTACATTGGCCACATCAAACGCTGTGGATGAGCCTGGAACGCCTTGCGACAACCTTCCTTGACACAGGACATGAGCTGACCAGACAGCTGGCAGTGCCGACCAACAGTATCAACATGAGGTCTGTTGCTAGGCAACCCAGCATCATCAACATCATCAGAGTGTGACTCAGTCATGAGATCAGATGCTGCCGTGTCATCAGGAGATGAGACGTTCACCTGCAATGATTTCACATTTAACCCTTTGACGCCCACTGTTGCCATACAGGTACAGCTACAAAGCATCCCGTGCCAGACTGGGTTAAGCTGTCATTTATAATTTTTGACATCAGGGCACTCTGACGCTCAGTCCTGAGCGTCAGAGTGCCCTGATGTCAAACATTACTAATGACGGCTTAACCCGTTCTGGCACAGGATGCCTTGTAGCTGTACCTGTATAGCAACAGTGGGCGTCAAAGGGTTAACAGACTATCTAGTGAGTCCACACAGTACAGCACAACTGAAAAATATCGGGCTGGAATTTGGAACTGAGAAGTTTTAGTTTTAATATTCGACAGACTAGAATTTGATTGACTGTAAATAAACAGACAGACTGGAAACTGTAGAAGCTGAGCAGTGTAAAACATTGCACACCATTGTGGCTTGTTGCTGCTGGTTTATCAGTCAGAGTCAGCGGCTAAAGTGGAAATATGAAAGCCCGGGAACTACCAAAACAAGGGGGCCCCTTTATTTAGGCGTGCATTCCTGCCCACTGTAATCCCAATTAGGGTCAATCGGTAAATAATAGTAGAAGCACAGCGGGTACTGAGTAGGCGGTACATGGAGTTCAAAGGCTCAACTACAGCAGGGCAATAACCATGAAGAAAGACTGATACTAATATTTCACATCATGTTCTGTATTACTGCAAATATGCAACTATTCACATTCACCTCACATCTACTACTAGTAAGTAAGTCGTGAATTTGTACAGTGCACAAAGTGTGATACCTCTAATGCACTGTGTGTACTAGCACTCTGAAAACAACCGAGTTTTAAGCAGACGTCTGAAACTGACAGTGTTAAGCATCAGATCATACTCCTGCTGCTGCTGCTGCTACCATTATCACTATTATCACTACTTTCACTCAGTCTATCCTGCCCCCTAGCGGCCCCTGTAATGCGCCCTGATTCTCTTCCGAGACTTTGGCGCTATATAAATCTCTTACTTACTTACTTACTTACTTACTTACTTACATTTCCAAAACATAACAAACGACACCTCGCTGGGCACAGCGGCTGGTGTGTCGCTGTCAGAGTCCGTATGCTGCGAGGAGTCGTTGACAAGCCATTTCTCAACGACGAAGCAGACTCCCATCATTGACTCCTCACACAGCGGACCATTCTGTGTCGCCAGCTGGAATCCACCGACAACGGCACTGTCATACTCCCGCAGGCTGCCCACACCGCCGCCGAGTCCATCCAGTGCCGGCCACAGCGACGGGCGCTCGTAGTCCTCAACGCCGTTCAGCAGAATGTTAGTACTGTTACGACTGAACGACCAGATGCGATCAACCGCGGTGGACAGAGCGGTGTCTGTCGCAGCAGCAAACTCCGACTCAAGTTTTAGTCGAAATTGTCGCAGCTCAGTTGCAATTTGTTCACTAACGCTACTCAACACGTCCGACCTATCAGCTGCCGTGACGGCCGATGACAACTTGTTGGCAGTTTTGACGAGGTGAGTGTGTTGCACCAGCGAGTGAACGATGGCAGCCGGCAAAGGCACGGCACGAATGTGTACATCACACTGTTGATTGACAGTCTTCATCGTCACTGTTTTACACTGCGGCTGTGAGCCGTCGCCGGCCTGCTGTCTGCTGCTGTCACCTTCTATCAACTCATTCACCCTGTCGGTCATCGGCGGTGGAACGATTGTTTCACGGAACGGCACAATCGGCGCCGACACATCGATATCGATCCGCGAGAACCTAAAGACAACATGCAAATGAACAAGTGAGAAATATTACGATGATGTCATCACTAACTGTCGACAGTATGACAGAGGCTTGACACGTGTGCGAAGAGAAGAGCTAACAATGGTTGTTCATTTCTGAGAGCATCCTGTTCTGAATTGCAGTCACAGTTCATGGCTGTCTGAATGGCTTGACATCGTGTACCTTACCAAACTGTGTGATTCAGTTACACAGAACAGATCAAGCTATCGTTTGCGATCATCACATTGTCATAACTAACTGTTTTGTCAAGGGAAACTGTCTGTAGGCTCTCGCTCGCTCTTTCTCTGTTTCTGGTCACACTGTTTGGACTGCTTTACCTGATTACCTTATAAATCATTCTCTCTTTTCCATCAAACTGTTCATAAGTTATCTAAATACCTTCTTGTTTGTTCAACATTAACATGATGCTTCAGCACATTAGAAACTTTTCTGTGCCTCTCTGCTATGTAAATTGATAGCCTGAACTGACTTAATTGATTTGACATGATTTACAATGCATTCTAACAGAAGATGCATTTACATCAATACATGTACCTCGCAAACAACTGACACGTAAAACAACTGTTAATGTTATTACAAGTATTAGTTTTAATAATGCATCCATCAACTCATGAAATATTTGACAAGGTCTTGCCTGAGTCGGAGGTCGTCGAGACATTTCTGTAGATGAACTTCACCGGCGGCCGCGATGACGTGTTCTCCAGTTTCCTGGACAAGGACCTCAACACAAGGATCAGACTGGTTCAATAGCTTCATACCACGCAGCAGGGCGTCCATGTCACCTGCGTGATGACGACACACATCACCTGGCACTGAACTCATCATCGTCATCACACACATTAAGAAGTGATGACGATTGTGTACAAAGTTCACCACGAGAGAGGTTGATAATGACTGACCTAGCACATCGGTTGACGCCTGAATGACGCAGGTATACATCGGCCACATCATCACACACAGATATCAATCTATTCTGTAGACAAAGAAGTGGTAAGTCAGCTGCCCTTTGATCCACAGCAAACCCTTAAAATCCTCATATTTTCTAGCCATTAAATTATGTAATGTCATATCGAAATTTATTTTTGCACTCATTATTTTCACAAAAAAATTTTTCTGCCGCTGCATGCATGTAATTGCTGCACTGAAACGAAACCTGCTGCTTATCGCAGTTTAGTAATGGGCCTATCACCATTTCTTATTGTGTAAGCAGGATACTGGGATACTGGGGCCGCATTTTTGAAACATCTTAGGAAAATCTTTGGAAGATTTCTCATCTTAGGTTATTATTTTTTTGGCCAATATCTGGGAAAACACTAACGAGACATAATTTTACTCTACTTACTAATTCACGATTTAACAACAACGTCACGTAATAACGTCCAACATGTTGCAAAAATAAAAGTTAATTACAATTATTATTGCCTTACTATTTCCTAGTTCGAGATTAATGTTTTGCTAAATATTTTCCTATGATTATCGTAAGATAAGAAATCTCCCTAAGATTTTTCTAAGATGTTTCGAAAATGTGGGCAAAGGTAATGAGCAGTATCAACATCCATGCACTTTAATTCAATGTTTTTTGTTGGTCTTGAAAAATGTGAAATAAAAATTAAGCATTCTACAGTACTGAGGTAATTGTCAACCAAGAGAATAATTCACAGGAGCTCAGTGTCTTTATCCAGGACACGGCTGCTGTCCTCTCAGTGTCATACTTATGAACACTAAACACCACGCACTGCTGGTACAGGATATATTCTACTGGATGTGGACTACATTAAACAAATTCTCAACTCTAACGTACACTGAAATCTGGTACCAATATACATGAAAGGACACAATGTCCTACAATCAAAATAACAATTGGGTTAGGTTTATTCACCTGACTACAAGTATGTTATAAATCCCAGCATCAAACTGTACTGCATGAAGAATCTATTTCAAGAGCAAAAATGCTCAACTCTGCTGAACTTGTCCATCTCTCATAACCAGCATGTTCCACGAAACACCTTTTACTACCACTGAAGTCATTCAGCTCGACATGTTAATCTAACAATGTCTGTTTAAAAGCTGCATTAAGAAGCGAGTCAACAAAATTCAGTCAACAGATGACAGCCATTGAAGACAGTTGACTGAACCTACTCATGTAGCGTGGCTCAACGGCAACGCGTACAATTGGAGCTGCTTCCTGATGCAGGTCAGTAAACGCAGGACACGCCACAGTGCTCGACAGAGCGGCAGACTTGAGGATGTGATCTTCCAACCCGCCAATACCTAGCGTGTCACGTCACAATCTTACCGACATCAGACAAACTGCAACTCATAACCACAAACTGTGACTCAAGACTCTACAACGACTTCATCATAATACAGGGTGGCACAGAAACAGACACATCAAAATTTAATACACAGTAACTTTGCAACTAAAAATCACCGAGTCATCTAACTTTCTGCAAAAATGTTCAGAAATTCATGAAAAAAAACAATTGAATTTTGCTACTAAATATTTTTATATAACAGCTAGTGAGTGAACTATTTCAGAAATGTGGTCAACGTTTCCCAGACAAATATTACGACAGTTCTTGGCAGTAATTGTTCAGGCCTTACTTCAGATGGTCAACCAAATAATTTAACAACATTCTGCCAACAGCCATTTGCAGTTTTTATCTACGACTTGGGTCACAAAACCTCGGATGTTGTTTCTTGACAACATCATTGCAATACCAGACATTACTGATTTGACAAGTCAAGCGATGTCAAACTCAGTGACCCACCCAACACTTGCAATCACGAGAGCCTCCTAATTATGACAAGTGCTTGGTTGACGGGTTCTGATGACATTTTTGACAGAGGAGGGCTACGTCATATCTCAACTAAACAATCACCACAGCAGAGAACGGCTTGCATGTACCTAGTATGTTGCCAGCAAAAATCTCATCCAACGCATCAAGTTCACGACCCATGAACATATAGACGTCGTTAATCTCAACACTACTGATGTGCTCCACGTCTTCAGCTGCAATGTTCTGCATTGACTTCTACAACAGACCAGCTCTACTTACTAGCACTCAGAATACATTAAATGTATAAATTAATCATAGTAAACAACATCAAAATGATCACTAAAGAATGTTGTTCTGCATCCACATTCACATTATCACAGACTGAGATGTGGACTGCACCTTAATCACCGGATTATTTGTCCACTGTGTGAACACTGCCTTCTGATAACTGAGTATTCTTTAAGACTTATCGTACGTCACGTAGAAAACGTTTTCTTTCACGTCTACAGTTTCTGCCAAACTCCAATAAATGTGGCGACTGAAACTGATAAATAGCATGCTACGCTGAGAGTGTATAAGCAATTTATCAATACTCACAAGTGACAACAATGTGCAGGCATCTGTCTACAAGCGCGTGCTCATTATATACCAGCATAACAACAGACTTGTAATAGGAAAACAATACAAATAAATCAATTCCACAACAGACTTACAGAATCCAGGACTTTGCATGGATCGTGTTTTGGTCCAAGAACATAGAGAGTTTGACCGCGTCGCACGGTACCACTGAAAACTCGTGCAAATGCAACAAATACTTGCTCGTCGTCACTCAATGCCGGCCGGTCTGGCAGTGGCTTCACATCTACAGCCAAACACAGTACAAGTCAGCTACATTATCAGGTCCAATGAGGCAAGCAAGCTGCGAGTTCAGTGCTCAAACTAGATGTTTTCCTAGTCATCAATTATAGACAGACAATAACGATGCATTCGTTAGAAAGCAAAACATTGATATTCACATAAAAGAACAAATTCTGTTCACATATTAATTCAACACTAATAGCAGCAAAACGACTCAAAGACCCAACAGAGTCAACAAGTTGCAACACAAAACTAGACAATGTACACATTACAAAAATCACTCCATAATTTACACTCATGAACAGCTTCAAACACATTAGACTTATTGATACACAAGGTCTAATTTACCAGTTGACAGTTCGACAGCGCCAGTAACACTGCTTTCAGAAATGTGATCATTCTTCTCAGCCAAACGCTGCTTCACCGCTTCACGGCGCTGCGATATCTCCTCAGCTGTTAACGGCCTAATGACAACATCAGTCAGTAAGTGACATACACAGCACCTTAGTCTTAATAAGAATCATGGCAGACTGATGACAGGCAGATGGGCGGATGGGGTGGAGGAAGAGGCTGAGTTAAGTAAGGTGCCTTTAAATGGCTCCTGAATGCGGCATGCAACTTGAGACTAAACATCAAGAGCCAGAGAATTCCAAAGGAAGCAAGTAGAAGGGCCACTGGTGTTGTGGAACAATATTCTACTGGTATGCACACCTATAGATCTCAGGGATTTGTGGTTCTGCAACAAAAGAAGTTAACGTACGTATACCAGACTCTATAAAAACAGTCAAGACATATGGTTGGTAATTACATCTGCAGTCTATATCACACACACTGACCGGGCAGCATGTAGATCATCATCAGTGAAATCGCTGTACCTTGTTCTGTTCTGTGGCAATGACTTGACGTCGACCGGGAACATCTTACTGACAAACACTATCACTGGAACGTCGTCCCGTGAACTGCACGCCAGAAAGTCTACAACAGAATCACAACACAGCGGAACTCAACAGCAATCCAGCATCAGAGTCACAATGCAGTAATGTCATCATGACAGGTTTGTTGATTTAGCACAAAGGCCTGACAGATACGGGTCGGATGACTTGTGAGCTGCCCGTAATGAGACAGGATCATGCTGTCTCAGTGCCAGCTGGCTCAGGTCAGTGGCAATACTTCAACACTTGTCACATTCGTCTACCAGATCTGCTGGTCCTTCATGGCATAGAAGGTCAATGTCCAACAAATCATTTGAAATGTGCATATGAAGACAGTTAATGAAGATCAGTTGAACTGAACGTGGATTAAACCATTAAGTTTCTGCCAAGGTGGAAGAAAGCTGAAGTCTGACAAATCCTGTTACACAATGACAAAAAATTGGCTTGGTCATGTCCTAAGGGACAAGAAGGTGTGTAAAACAGAGTGTCATGACGTTAAACTGTATGACGAATAAAGGCATAAAATGTAAGCATACAAAGATAAGAGCTCAGGACCGAGAAGAATGGTGGCATTGACTAGACCTGCGTGATTAAGCAAAGAAATTATCAGAGTGACAGTATGCTGGCCCTTCACATGACTGTCATTACACTGCTGCTGCTGCAGTGATGCCTAGATGACAGCGATGCTACCGTGTTTGAGTCGTTGAGTGGCTGACGGCATCATAGCAAACGAGTGACGACGCGAGCACAGCAACTTCTCGACACGATCATTCGTCATCTCCAGCGGACTTGGCAGGAGCTCACAAACCATTGCTTACACACACACACACACACACACAATGACATTCGTAATGCCAGTTTGCTGTTAACTTCCGTGCCAAACTGAAAACAAATTTTTTGACTGTTTTATATTCGTGATGAACATACCCACCTCCACGCCTCTGTATAGATTTAGATGACATTATTGGCGCGATGCAAATCATCTTTACATTACATTACATACATGGTATGATAGCACCGCTACACTCAGTGATGCCAATAACCTCTTGTCAGCAACATTCACAAGCAGATACACGGACAGAGATCACCGCTATAGTCAAGTGCAATTGTCACTGAGATCATGACATATAACGACAACTGTTCCGATAATTGTACTGACAATCACACTGTAATTGTGTAGCTGTGAGGAACAGAAGCGGCTGCACCTTAGGCCCATACTGACAGGCTTACCTGACTAGTCCTATCCATCGACATCGGCAGTCACGGCAATAGCATGTTTTCATAGGAGTCACATATATACAGCTGGACACTAGTAATAACATGTAGACACATGATGTTGATTATGTGCATCTAATGCAAAACACGTCAGCACCACAGACAATCAAGGCTATGATATAAGCATTTCTACAGATATCAGTGTTGCTCTGTTGCTCATGCAACTGAATATCCCCGTCACAAAGTGACATAAAAATGGCTGCTTCATTAGCAACGTTTTACAAGAGAATCATTAAAACAGTGTCCATCTGTGAATCTTTACCTAGAACTGCTTGAGACAGTGGCAACCACTGGCTGAACAACGACTGAAGATGTGTCCTGGCGTCAGTGACGACGGCCGGCAACTGAAGACTGAGTGAACGAACGATCTTTGTAATCATCTCTTTATCACTGGACACCACACAGCACGACAGCGCGGCATATCATAATCATGGAACGAGTGTCATTAATGCGGCATAAAATACTGTACAATGTAGAACAGTACGCACTAAACAGACTCATGGTTAACAGTACAGACAGTTCTGTACGTGACTCCCAGTACCAGTCGACTCCTCATAAGAGGCAAAATTCGTTTTGCCGAAGGCGGAACACCCTAACTTTGAAGGTCACGTGATGCCGAATGAGGACAAATATTAAAAATCTTTCAAGTCAAAATTTAGATATTGTCTTAGAGTATCATAACTGACTGTTAGTCTTTTAATTACCTGCAAACCAGCGGATGAGACAGACTTTGAAATCGGCTATATTTTTGTAACTTTCAGACCTCCGTGACCTTGCCTTGACCTTGAATCGGGTCATATGGCATAGCATCATGTATCACTCATCGACCTATACCTACACACAAAATTTCGTTCAAATCGGAAAAAATTTTTTATGGAAGTAAGGACAGACAGCCAGATGGACGTATGGACACTAAGACGGCTTTACTAGGTCGACTCGGAGGTGTCGAAAACAGCAAGAGATGGCGGTGAAGCAGTCAATGTGCTGCGGCTACAGTATAGTTCCTGTTGTTCTGAGGCAAGGCTTCACAACTATCACAAATAAAACAATTTCACATGCTGCCACATCGTAAACATTAATCTACTGCCAATAGAAAAACAAGAAAGCTGTGCTATCGCAAAGATGACCGCACGATGCGCGCTATATAAGTATACCGTGAGCCGTTGCGGAGATATGGCCATTCGAAATTATCC
>Ga0056129_1000312_pt1 | contig 11713 bp, 8 predicted proteins | sample WorMetLIZISLAND1_FD_71118 | JGI IMG/M metagenome (GOLD analysis project Ga0056129, IMG submission 71118) | Marine gutless worms symbiont microbial communities from Max Planck institute for Marine Microbiology, Germany - Olavius loisae LIZARD... ...
AAAAAAGAGGACAATAACAATTCTTTAATATCATGGTGGCAGACTGTCGGTAATGTAACGATTACTACAAAAAGGAATTTGTTCATTCATAATAATTTTGCACAGTTCAGCACTGTTCAGAAAATTGTCCTGACTATATCTGCTGCGAAGCATAGGCTGAAGAGGGGAAGAAAGTAGGCCGTCAGCTTGTAGTTTCCCACAGCCTACAGTAGGCCACGGAGCCTCTTTAGGCCGTGTTAGGCCAGGGGCTGGGCGGGCCGGCGGCCAGGCACGTGCTGCGCCAGCGCACTGAGCCGTGCACTGAGCCACACACAGCTGTGAGAGCGCAGTGGGCGGGGCATCATATATTTTCAAGATGGAGTATGCGGCTGTGCCCAGTAAAACTTGGGAGTTGAGCTTATACGAGCTTCACAGAACTCCTCAGGAGGCGATAACGGATGGCACGGAAATTGCTGTATCTCCGAGAAGCTTGCACAGCGAGCTGATGTGTCCGATATGCCTTGACATGTTGAAAAACACGATGACAACGAAGGAATGTCTTCACAGGTCGTATTTGTATGACACTTGTTATGTTTATGATAAAATAAACTCTATTTCGGTGTGACGAAATACCGCACCGCGCGCACCGCGTACACCGCACGCACCGCACTACTAGCAGACGCGAACGACGGGTAACTGGACGTTTCTCCCCTTCGTAAGTTCGCCCCGTTGGGCGTATTCAACGTTTCCTCAACGTTTCCTCCACATTTCCTGCTTATTCAGTTAAAACCCAAGCATGTATTTCGGCGCGGTGCGCGCGGTTGCGCGGTGCGGTATTTCGTGACACCCACTGTATTTCATCCTTTCATCAGATGCCGAGAAAGATATTTTTTCTTTAATGATGCATTGCCTACCATCATTAATGCCATCATTAACCATTCTGACGCTTTGTCATATAGCACTCAGTGCACTGGTAGACAGCTTATCACTGAAGCTGTTCTGATGATTAGTGTTAAATTTTACTGTTTCAGGTTTTGTCAGGAGTGCATTATTACTGCACTGCGAAGCGGCAACAAAGAATGTCCGACATGCCGAAAGAAACTAGTCTCAAAGCGGTCACTGCGGCCCGATCCAAACTTTGACGCACTTATTTCCAAGATATATCCATGCCGCGACGAGTACGAAGCGCATCAAGAACGCGTTCTGGCTCGCTTGCGGCAGTCTGTGAATCCATCGTCGATGGCGGAGAACGTCGAGGAAGGACTCCGGCAGCAGGCGGTTAACCGTGCCCAGCGTGTGAAAAAACAAATCCCGGACGATGGTTCGCAAGTACAGAGCGGTAGTGTGGCATCCGATGATGGTCCACAACCGAAACATCTGCGGCTAACGGAGTCCTCACCTTCACATTCTGAAGATCAGCTGGCAACTGGAAGCCAGGTCGCGGAAGGGTCTAGTTTCACAGCCGAGATTGAACTAGTGATGAGACCACACCCTCAGCTGAGTACAGAGCACTATTATAACGCTCAGACGCGCTTCATCAAAACAACGTCAAATGCAACCGGTAGGTACTGTAGCAGGCTGAGCGTTTTTTTGTTTTTTTGTCCATTTTTTGCTGAACTTAAGAGTATTATATATAGTTTCATCTGTGTTATTGCCTAAAGAAAATATTCCTTTCATTTCAGTGTCAGTTTCATCATAATGTAGCTGCATTGTTATCTTTTTACTGCAAATCTGTTATTAGTCTGAGCTGTCAGCTGTGTAGAGTGATAGTGGTGGCGATCAAGCAGTGTCTTGTTATCGGTCACCCACCAGACACCTGCATATTGTACTGTCACTGTGTGACTGTGTGACTTAGTGCAAAAGGGGGTCTGCATCACTGGAGTGGGTTGAGCTATGAAATATGGGAGTGGCATTTTTCATTGTATTTTTAAATATCACAGACCTAACTGCAAGCAATGGTGCTATGTCGGTCCCCCTGGGGGATGATCAAAGGAGGCTGTCCCCCTCTGTCAACTCACACCGTGTGTTGCCATCATGTTTGCATGTAGAAAAGCTACTTCAGTGAGACAGAATGTTGTCTGAGTCTGATCCTAGATATGGAAAGATGCCCCTGGGTGATTTTGCTGCCAACACATCATCAATAAATTTGAACTTAGTCTATCTTTATGTACTTTGATACTGTTTAAGATTTGTTTAGCCTGGAACCATCTTCACTGGACTTACTCCATGCTGAGTCTGTTCCACGAAACAATGTGTGACATTACTGGACTAGGTTTTTGCACTCAAGATAATTTTGCCACCTAGCCAGCTAGTCAAAATTATTGACAGCAACTGATAACAGAACAGTCTGTTTCTGTAACTGCTGTCAGTTTCTGTTTATAAGTACAGTTTTATTTGCCATAGATATCTTGATCAGTGCCATGTTTTGACACCTTGCATGCACCCGACCCAGCGGCTCTTTTCTTACCTGGTGAACTGTTTGGCACTGAACACTAAACACTCGACCTAGTCCTATGTCCTCGTCTCGCGCCTCTGATTTGCTTGCGACATATAGCAGTGTTTTGATTAATTAATTAATTGATTGATTGATTGATTGATTATCTGTAATTGTTTTGTGTTTAGTGTTAGGGGGCTACAAATAAGATTATAACACTGCAAGCTGTGTGCTTCTCCTGCAGTTGTGCTTTGCTGCTAGACTCTAAATGTGGCACTGATATTTATATTATTAATATGAAGTCAGAACTGTCAGTTTTTGTCTCTCTACATGGATAATTGAGTAATATTTGGTGATGGGTTTGTTTAGTTGAACACATGTCCAAGTACTTGATGCTGAGGCTACAGCTGGAGCAGCAACAGAAGATGCCACCAGGTAATGATATTGTGTTGAGGTGACAAAACAGTGTTTACGTTTAATGTTTTAACATATTCACTGGTCATATTAAAGGCAAATTTTCTTGAATTGGAAAACATGATAATATTCATCTAGACTGTCTGATTATAAGTTACTGCTTGTAGTTGTCAGCAATGTTTCTGTTAAGATTTGACTTATGGGACAACCTGTTTCACAAGGCAGATCCAGGAATTTGGTTTGAGGTTGGCCAAGACCTTTTCTACTCCCTTTCTTTTTAACTTCCTTTATTCTTCTCCATTCTTTGCCCATTCCTCTTTTTCTTGCCTTCCTTCCTATCCACATCCCATTTCCTGTCTTTATTCTGCCGTCTCTCCTGGGCAGCTTGTCTTCCATTCCCTCATTTTTCCAAGTAACAACTACCTATAATGTGTTTGAGGGTGCACGGCCCATTGGCCTCCTATCTCCATAGATCTACCTCTGCTGTTTATGTAGCTCTTGCAGATTCCACATGTGGAAGCAATATATACGGCCACAGCACATAAATGTTGCATATTTGCAAGGATGTTGCTGGCTGCCAGTTACTGATATTATGTTGCTGAATGCTGTGGATCAGCAAACGTTGATGACTACAGTGAAGGCTGGACATTGCTAATATGGTGCTGGTGGTAGTTCAAGCTGTAGGTTATGTTAACCATTTGACACCCATTGTTGCCGTATGGGTACAGCTATAAAGCACCCTGTGCTCAAGGCTGAGCGCAGAGTGCCCGGATGTCAAAAATTACAAATGACGGCTTAACCCGGTCTGACACAGTATGATTTATAGCAGTACCATATGGCAACAGTGGACATTATAGGGTTAATGATTCACGAGGTGATTAGTTTGTGCAGTCGTGTGTATATTGTTGATGTGTTTGACAGAGACGATCTCAGCAGGCTCCGTACCTGATCAACACAGCTTCAGCTTGTTTGTGGCTCGAGAAGACACACTGTTGCCACTGTCCACTGACCTCACTCTGAGCCACATTAACAGCAAGTACTGGAAGTCCAGCAGGCCACTAGAACTGTTCTATATGATGGACAGTTCCAGCCTCGAGCAGTAAGAAAAGAAGAGTCTCAACCTGTTCTGCAGAATTAGACCGGGATGCCCCTGTAGTCTGCCTCTGATCTGATCTCTCTGAAGTCTGCTTTTGGCAGTGGCTGTAATGGGATTTGTTGCAGCCAAGGTACCGGAACATATTGCCAGCCGTCATTGTTCTTCTGAGGACTGTAAAAGCATTGACATTGTTGGTTATGTTGTTATAAATATACATGTAATAATCAATGCCATAATTCACTCAAGACAGTTGAGACCTGCATGATGGCGCCATCTGGGGAATCTCAGTAAATCATGATGATGCAGTGAGTAATGTTTAAGGCCGCAACCCACTAGGAGAGCTAGTTGGAAACTAGTTGCCAACCCAGGTTTCCAAGTAAGTAGTTTCTAACTAGTTCGCCTAGTGGGTTGCGGCCTTTACAGGTCGGCTTTCAGCTGTGGCTTGCAGTGTTGGCTGGTGAAATAATGCCCATACTCCCCTCTTTAGTAGTTCCTGTATCCACTACTGTTGACCAATGCTGACACAAGCTGTTTTGCAGAAGTAATAGTGATCACAGTACCGGTTGTTCCATATGAGCAGAATTTTGCAGGAAGCCAAAAGACATGATGAAACAGTTAACTAGCTCATAGCTCTATCACATCAAGTCTTACGTGACAATTTCTCTTTTTCAGAAGGTCAAAATTTTGGTTAGCTGGTTGGCGTGACAATTATGAAACGTGACTGGTGAATCTGCATGCGTTCCTGATAATAGCCAATAAAATCCTGTGCCCGTAGGTCATCCGTAAACTGATCGTTGCCATTGAGGAAGATTTGTCACAGCTGTCGCGCTGCTGGTACCTAGAGCCGTTATCAGACTGTCGAGCGTCAAAAATGGCTCTGATATCCGCAGAAAATTGTAGTTTAATATCTGCAACATTAAAACTGCAAATATGTACATGCAGGCAGTAGATTAGCTGGCCAATTGTTAGCGTTTTAGTACAGTACATGCACATGTCTCATATCCTATGATCATAGTTGTCTGTATGAGTTAGCAAATGAACAGTATTGTCACTTTGTGCATGCATTTTTATGATAGTGACTTGGTGTAGTGTTACAGAAATTCACGTCATATCCGTTGAATTTAATGTTAGATCTCCATTTCATTAGTTTCACATGAATGAAATATATATATAAAACACTGTGTCTCAAAAAGTGCCGCCAATTTTCTGTCAGCAATAGATGTAACTCTATTTTGCTTCTGTCTGTGGGCCGCAGTGTAGACAGTAGAAACCCAGTCCTCTGCCAGGCAATCAGGGCCCACTCACTTTGCTTGTATCAAACAGCTTTAAAAATTGTGTAATTTCAACTTCATTGTAAATAAAATCTGCTTCCCATATATTCACTTTTGCATGTTTTATCTTCTGCTGCACACCTGAGTTATTATTCATGCCTACTAAATATGTCGTGTTACTGTGACGCGTTTGTCTGTGTAACAGCGAGAACCCGTGATCAAAACGACATGAAACTTGATTTTGTAATATTGCTGGGCAATACCTCAAAGCCAGTTGAGTTTTGATCATAAAGTTCCGATTATAGGTAAAAACCGTCGGCCGTATAACCTATATTGTGTTGGTGCAAACGTAAAAACATGCTCAATCAATCAATCAACCAATCACAGGTCATTGGGTCAATGGTCACAATGTCATTGAGTGTTATTAGATTGTTGTGAATCCATAGAGCACTTGTAATTGTTGGTTATTTTGCTGTTGGTGTAACTGACTGCAGTGCAGAGCACAGTTTCTGAGTAGCTTTCTTTGCATTGTTGATGTAAAGCATTGTTTCATATATACAGAAAATAATATATTCAACTGAAAATATAACACAGATCTTACACTGTAGCTGGAAAAACAGTCAAGCATATACTAGGAAATTATTATAAATTATTATACGTTTTATGGCCACTTACCGTTAACAATTGTTTGTTATTAGGAGCAACTGCTTGCTGGTTGACTTGGTATATATACTTATATGTGTTTGTTCTACACAAGATTTTTCTATCATAAATGCAGCTGTTGTTTTGTAGTAACACTGTTGCTAGGTAATAAGAAGGTTTATCTTGGGAGATGTGGCACCAATCAGTAAATCTGGAAAGTCAGGCCAAAGAAAATTTTTAACATTTTAATAGTCACTACTATTTTGCTTATTAAATGGGTGACTAGTATTCGCATAGAAAAGTAGGGGAATTGAATGAAAAATGGTCTGGTTATGTTTTGTACTTATGTGATTGAAGTTACCGATATTTTAATCTGTGAACTTTCATTACAACGTCCTCTGTTATTACAATATTTAATTTAATACAGTATTTAATATTTTATTTTTATTACTCCACTGCTGGTGCATATTGATAACTGTCAACCTCTGCATCTTTTCTGGACATTATATTATCTTCATCAGTAGAAAAGTTATTAAAGAGTATTTGTTAGTTGCTCTGTGAAAAGTTATGCAATTGTAGTCTGTTGTCTTTTAACTGTCCAACCTTCACAAATTGTCTGGTGAAGAGTTTCTGCTTTTTCCAGCTAACAAATCATATCAGTGCACTGGAGATATAAACACACCGTGATTTTTATATGATTAAAATGATGGACTGAGACTAGGGCTTTATTCTGGCCAGGTTATTAGCGGCGTCAAGAGTGGATCTTGGACAGAATTAATCTTGTGCTTCAGAAAATATCTCTTGCCTTGAAACTGTGAACATCTAATAAGCCCTCAGAGAGTGCCTGAATTATCTATTATATTACTGTCTTTTGTGGTATCAGTTATATCAATTGTGATTTTGAAATTGTAATGTCAATCAGCTGTCTTAAAGACAGGTTTGTTTATGCGTGTTGGTGTGTGACTAGGCTACAGTTAATCTTCGTTGTTGTCCTCGAGGAAAGTCCTTGTCTTTGGACCCCTCAGTCGTCGTCCTTTCGAGAACTGCTTTCGTTGGTTGAGTGTATCTGGTGACATAAAATGATAAAATGATTTTTACACGATGAATCAAACCACGATGCATGATGCTTGCTGTGCAGAATAGAATGACTTATTTTCTCATTATAATGCCTACTTATTGATATTGATATTACTGTCCTTGAAGCTTTGGTGTTTGTTCTTGTCCTTGCCCTTGACCGTTAGGTCCTTGGTAACAAAACTGTCCACTTATAAATAGGTTCAATTGGAAATAGTTAAACGTCACAGATTCGGACTACGGGGTTTGTCTGTGGAAAACTGAGTATTGTGGCATTGCTAAATGACAAACTTGTTCTTTCGTGAAAACTGGCAGCCCGATGTTAGCGCAGCTGGATAGAAGTATTGCAGTGTCTGTTGTTGCTTTATCGTTGTTTTCCGTTTACTTTGCTGTGTTTTCACTAACATCTTTGTTTCATCTCGTTGTTGAAGCATGTTTGCAGTACATCTCAATATTGATGCATGTAAGTGGATTTAAAAGAAGTTTTTTCAACTTGTGAATGCTGTTTTGACAAATAAATGTTACCCACACCATCACGACTTGTCAGTGGAGATAAGGAATTGATTTGACCACCGTCTATGTGTCTCTTTCTGTTAGCACGCTCAAATGTAAAGTTCTGATCGCATAGATTTGAGACTTCACATTGCCTCAGTCAGTATTGTTTGACATTTAAAAGCTGAATGGTCAAAGGTTAATCTATCGTCATGAACAAGACTTAGTGCTGATACGATACGATACGATAGCAGAGTTTAACGTGGCCTCGAAAGCTGAGTATACAGCTTAATCTAGCACACGTAGCCAGAAACTAAAACAAACAAACAGTGTCCCTTTAATTCAGTACAGGTTGAGATCCGTGAAGTCAGTCCGGAAGGAATAAGAGTGACTATGGAGGAAAGGATTTGTGAAAGAGATGAGTTTTAAGTTTGGAGTGAAAGGTAGAGGCAGTGATGAGAGCGAAGGTGATGACTGTGATGAGGTGATATGCGCAGGATGAGGTGAACCAGAAGGACAGTGAACAGAATGAGGTCGACGGAATGAAGAAGGGGGCTGATTCCACGGGTAAGGTGATGCATTATGTGAAAAAGCGGTTAGTGATTTGTAATGAGGAAGACACGGATGGAATTTCGGTCTGAGTACGGTCGCGCGAAAAGCTTTTCCGGCAGTTGAAACCCGAACACACTCATGTTTTCGCATGATGTTCTTCTTTGATATAGAGCCTAGGGGGCCTATGCTTAAAGCTCCACACGGATATTTGATCCGTGTCCTATAGGTTCCGAATGCGACGACTTTTAAGATTGTGATGTCACGAGCTTGACGTCATAGTCACGTGACGTCACCAATCGACGCGCCGTTGGCACTTTCATATAGGGTATTTATTGGACACGAACCCGTAAATCGCTTAGTTTCCGGAATACAGTAGGCCTATTTAGCATCAAAGTTGCCAACACACAGACAGACGACACACACACTGACACAGACACGTCGACTGACAATAAGGGTCGCTTAAAGGTTGCAGCGCGCGAGCCAATAGCATGATGGGACTGCCAAACGGTAAACGAATTTCGACGATAGTGTCTATATGTTTCACTATTCTAACACAACACCGACATAGAGACGCTCAGTGATAGTCAGCGACATAATATATTCATGCGCTATGCATATACGTCGCGCAGTAAAAACATAACGTGTTCGATAATCGATACCACTGCCCAGTGCTTATAAGTAGCTGACGTATTCATTTATAGCCTATTGTATCATCTTGATTCACTTTTGCTCAGTTAGTATACCACACTATAAAAACAATGTAAGCTCAATATTTTAATACTAAATGAATGCGACAAAGTTAACATTCTGCACGTGATAGGCCTATTGATAACACGACGTGTCAGATTAGCAGTCGTCATGATACGAACCAGTATAGCCATGTGATCAGTGTATGGCATGCAATAGTAGACGGGTAGGGCGTTAAGGAAAACGGAAATGAGCGAAATGTGAAACTAGCCTTGAAATGAGATTAAAAGACACGCGTTCATTTCCTTTACTCCGGAAGAGATCTGACAGATGCCTAGATCACCGAAGGTCTTGACGTGGGCCTGGGCTATGCACAGTAGGCTATACACTGTTCCTGTGAGTATTGAGTAATGAGTTGTCTGTTTATGAAAGTTGTTTTTTAACCAATAATAAGAAATTCAGTCTTAGTAAGAAGATTTGCGGACATCCGGCAGGAAATTTCGAGAGATCCTGACCCCTACTAACAGAATGTGACTCTGTGTCAAACTGCATATCGATCGTTTTAGCCGTCTAGCCAGAGTGCACGAACTTCTATCGTTGTAATTCGATAGCGCATCGACTTTGCGTGCAATATAAACCGCTTTTACGGTTCTCAAGGCCGGATCAGATACATGTATTTATGCGAAAACTGCTCAGATTAAAAAACTGCAATGGAGACACTGTAGGAACTGAAACAACAAGCTAAGCTGTCGCTAGAATAGCCGACCGTACAGCTTCATATCAGACTATAGTAGTCTGCTGTGAAGCATCTCCAGTTGTTTTCGAGATACTGCATGGGCTCTAAGCGTATTGGGGTCACGAGTTCGACTTTTTAGGATCACGAGACGTCATCGGTCACGTGACCATTTGATTCCCCATAGGCCATTTTTTATTGAATCAAGCCTCTATCTCTAATGGTCTCCGAGATATTCGACGGCGAATGTAACGTAATGGTTGGTGGCAACCGCTACGTCACATCCGCCATTGAATATCTCTGAAACTGTCAGAGAGGGGCTTGGTTCCATAGGACCACCAATAAACGACCTCTGTGTAAAGGTCAAGGTCATTCATTTTGGTACCAATCGATTTCTCATATACGACTTCCTATAGGCTGTCAATAGTAACTTTTGCTCTAGGGCGCACCGTTTAGCCACAATACATAACGCCACAGACAGACAGACAAACGACAGACAGACGCAACACTGTACTGTAGCATTAGCGCGACCGTTAGTACGGTCGGCTGAAGTCATAAGAACGTTATATTTTACGTATTCGTGGGAAAGTCCCCCGGAAACAAATTGTAACTAAATTTTGCAGGATGAGTTGGCTAGTATAGTCTTAATTACTTGCGCCAATTTTCGTGCTGAAAAATTGAGGGGATCGTATTTTACGAGGGTTTAAATTTTAGTTTTTTTTTCATTTAAACGACTGGTCGTCACCCTTACAACAGGTTGCGCCTGGCTTAGTGAGCAAATGTGATGTGCCATGCAGCTAAAGGTTAAACTGCGATTTACGCTAATAGTATTGGCTCAACACCTGCCGCTTCATTCGCATCTGCATCTGATGTCATCTACAGCGGTGTCGTCGTGGTCACGGGATAGCTCTACCTGCTAACGTGCAGATTACGATTGACGGCCGGGGAATACACCGTGCCGTCTAGTCGCCGCAGCCATGTTGTCTTAGTAACGCAACATTTAACGGTCGATCATCACCTTAGAACACAAGAAGCCAAACTGTCGCTAGGTTAGCCGACCACTGTCTCACGGCAGACTAACTAATAATCAGCAATGTTGCTGATTATTGCCAAATAGCATCTCCGGCTGTTTTCGAGAGATTTTCGAGATCCTAGCGTATTTGGGTCACGAGTTTGACCTTTTATAGTCACGTGACGTAATCGGTCACGTGACCATTCGACTTGCCACGGGTCATTTCCTGTTGGAACCAAGCCACTATATCTAACAGTTTCCGAGATATTCAATGGCGATTGGCGAATGTGACGCAGTGATTGATATGACATTGAACGACCTCTAATCAAAGGTCAAGGTAATTTATTTTGGTACCAATCGATTCCTCATATACGACTTCCTATAGGCTGTCAATAGTAACTTTTGTTCTAGGACGTACCGTTTAGCCATAATACAGACGACAGACGGACGCAACACTGTAGCACGCGCGACCGGCTAAAAACGGCTAAAACGACAACCTGAGTCGTTGGATTGGTTTATAATCGCATCATAATGAATAGTGACCTGTATTTACTGTATACGGTTTAAGATATGAGCAGGACGGAGTCACAACTGCCATAACAAGAGGCACAGCTATCGCTGAGGAACCGCACTTCGGCGACACATTATACTGGAGGTTAAGTAAATAAAAAATGATCTGCAGTTGGGACAACATAAAATGCACTGTTTTAAATAATCAAATATTCGCCTTTGAACAGTACCGTGACCTTGAAACCCGGGTTGAAACAGATTATTTCCGTTAATGTGCAAAATAAAATGTAATTAGGTGAGTAAATGAAAACTTTTGCATGTGTAACCAGCATCGCGTAAGCCTATGAAACGTGAAAACAAAACGGTCGTTTAAAAGCCATCAGTGGTGTACCTTGGTAAAGAATCATTCCACATAATCAGACTGGCTGGCCGGCTATAGAGAAGATTGGTTGATTCACGGTCTGTTAGTAGGCTTTCTAAGCTGGCGTGCACCGGATGACAGCTGCGCGGTACTACCACTGGCTTTTCATCATTTTCTTTTATGTGATGTAGCCTATACGAGCTCATTATAAATAATAGATAAACAGCACGACTATACATGGCAGCGAAATGAAGGCGCAACAGCAGCTGAAGCGTTACTATCAAGAGTAAACTGAGGCCAGTCGAGACGTGAGTAGTGATTAGTTAGTAGGCCTACTATACGATACGATACGATACGATAGGAGAGTTTAACGTGGACTCGAAAGCTGAGTATTGAGCTTTATCTAGCACACGTAGCCAGAAAAAGAAACTAAAACAACCAACGCCAGTGCCCCTT
>Ga0056129_1000313_pt1 | contig 11709 bp, 8 predicted proteins | sample WorMetLIZISLAND1_FD_71118 | JGI IMG/M metagenome (GOLD analysis project Ga0056129, IMG submission 71118) | Marine gutless worms symbiont microbial communities from Max Planck institute for Marine Microbiology, Germany - Olavius loisae LIZARD... ...
CAAAACCTCATGCACCGAAAACGCATCGACCGCCTTCTGGAACCGGATACATCTGAACCGAGGCCAACCAGTCAATGGGCTCTCATATGACAACCCAAATTAAACCGGACAGCAGTGGATTGCGCCTGCCCATCGAAAGCCACGTCCTGCAGGCCATGGTCTCGGAGCCGATCAAGCCCTGCCTCGACACCGTCGTCACCTCCGGTGCGGCGCATTGTTACATCAGCCAATCGGACAAGGGCGAGCTGGTGTTCGGCGGCGACCTCGACTTCTACAATTCCTACGCCCAGCGCGGCAACTTCCCGATCATCCGCCACGTGGTCAGTTCGGTCCTGGCGCTGTTCCCCAGCTTCAGCCGCTTGCGGCTCATGCGGAGCTGGGGCGGCGTCATGGACATGACCATGGACGGCAGCCCGATCATCTCCAAGACGCCCATCGACGGCCTCTACCTCAACGGCGGCTGGTGCTACGGCGGCTTCAAGGCTACGCCGGGATCGGGCTGGGTCTTCGCCCATACGGTGGCCCGGGGCGAGCCGCACGAGCTCAACGCGTGCTTCGCGCTCGACCGCTTCGAGCGGGGTGCGGTGCTGGACGAGAAGGGCGCCGGGCCGGTGCCCAATGCCCATTAGGGGGAAGAGATGCTTCTGATCCCCTGCCCCTGGTGCGGCGAACGGGCCCAGACCGAATTCACCTATGCCGGCGACGCGGCGCCCAAGCGCCCCGACCCGGAAACGGCGACGGATGCCGACTGGGCCGATTACATCTACCTCCGCGACAACCCGAAGGGGCCGCACGACGAGCTCTGGCAGCACACGGCCGGCTGCCGGCGCTATCTCAAGGTCCGCCGCGACACGGCGACCCACGCCATCATCGGTTCGGCGGCGCCCGATGGGGAGATTGACGGAGGCGGCGAATGACGGGTCAGCCCTTCCGCAACCCGGCCGGCGGGCGCATCGACCGTTCGAAGCCGTTGAAGTTCACCTTCGACGGCGCCGAATACACCGGATTCGCGGGCGACACCCTGGCCTCGGCGCTGCTCGCAAACGGTGCCAAATTGGTCGGGCGCAGCTTCAAGTACCATCGCCGGCGCGGCATCTTCAGTGCCGGGGTCGAGGAGCCCAATGCCCTGGTGCAACTGCGCGAGGCGGACCGGTCGGAACCGGACCTCCGCGCCACCGAGGTCGAGCTCTTCGACGTGCTCGCCGCCGAGAGCCAGAACCGCTGGCCGTCCCTGAACGTTGACATCGGCGCCGTCAACGATCTCGTCGCGCCGCTGATCCCGGCCGGCTTCTACTACAAGACCTTCATGGCCCCGGCCAAGCTATGGCACAGCTACGAGCACTGGATCCGCAAGGCCGCCGGCCTCGGCCGGGCGCCCGACGGTCCAGACCCGGACCGCTACGACCACCGCTTCGCCCATTGCGACGTGCTCATCGCCGGCGGCGGCCCTTCTGGCCTGATGGCGGCGCTCGCCGCCGGACGCGCCGGGGCCCGGGTCATTCTGGCCGACAGCGGTCCCGACTGGGGCGGGTCGCTGCTTAACCGCCGCGTCGCCATCGACGGCAAGCCGGCCGCCGACTGGATTGCCGGTGTTGTCGCCGAGCTCGAAAGTCTGCCCGAGGTGACGCTGCTCGAACGATCGACGGTCACCGCCTATTACGACCACAACATGCTGCTCATCGCCGAACGCTTGGCCGATCACCTGCCGACACCCGCCGACCACCAGGTGCGCCAAAAGTTGTGGCAGGTGCGGGCGAAAGAAGTGGTCTTGGCCACCGGCGCCATCGAGCGGCCGCTCACCTTCGTCGACAACGACCGGCCCGGCGTCATGCTGGCTTCCGCCGCCCAGGCCTACGCCAACCGCTTTGGTGTTCGCGCCGGCGACAAGGCCGTGGTCTTCACCAACAATGACAGCGCCTACGAGGCGGCGCTTGATATGCAAGCAGCCGGCATCGACATCATGGCCGTCATCGACGCGCGGACCGACGGCGGCGGGACGGGGCGGGACAAGCTGAAGGCGGCCGGCATCGGCCTCATGGCCGGCCACGTGGTTGTCGGCGTCGAAGGCAGGAAGGCGGTGCGCGCCGCCCGGGTGATGGCCTATGACAGCGCGTCGGGAACCGTCTCCGGTGACGTGAAGACCGTCGACTGCGACCTCATCGCCGTCTCCGGCGGCTGGACGCCGAGCGTCCACCTACTGAGCCAGTCAAAGGGCAAGATCCGCTACGACGAGACGCTCACCGCCTTCCGCCCCGACGCCTCGTTTCAGCGCGAACGCTCGGCCGGGTCGTGCAACGGCAGCTTCGGGCTCGGCGCCGCACTAAGAGAAGGAGCGGACGCCGGTGCCGAGGCGGCGCGGGCCGCCGGGTTAGAGGCCGCAGCCGCCGGCGCGGTTCCGTCCGTCGACACGGACTCGCCACTGGCGCCCTTGCCCTTGTGGCGGGTGCCTTCGGAGCCGGGTGGCCATGGCAAGGCCTTCGTTGACCTGCAGAACGACGTCACCGCCGACGGCGTCGCCCTGGCCCATCGGGAAGGGTACCGTTCGGTCGAACACCTGAAGCGCTACACGACCCTCGGCATGGGCACCGACCAGGGGCGCACGTCGAACGTCATCGGCCTCGCGCTCATGGCCGGTCACCTGGGCGAGGCGATCCCGGCCGTCGGCACCACCACCTTCCGCCCGCCCTTTACACCGGTGACTCTGGGCACCATCGCCGGCGAGGAGACGGGCGAACACTTCGCGCCGACCCGGCGCTCGGCCATGCACGATTGGCATGAGGCGAAAGGCGCGCCTTTCGTACCGGCCGGCCTGTGGCTGCGCCCGCAGGGTTATCCGGGTGAGGGCGAGACCATCCTGGACGCCATGTATCGGGAAGCGAAGGCGGTGCGCGAGCGCGTCGGCATGGTCGACGTGTCGACTTTGGGTAAGATCGACATCAAGGGCCGCGACGCTGCCGAATTCCTCAATCGGGTCTACATCAACGGCTTCGCCAAGCTACCCGTCGGCAAGGTGCGCTACGGGGTCATGCTCAGGGAAGACGGCCTCGTCTTCGACGACGGCACGACCACCCACATTGACGACAACCACTACATGATGACGACGACGACGGCGAAGGCGGTCGAGGTCATGCGGCATCTCGAGTACCACGCCCAGGTCGTCTGGCCCGAGCTCGACGTGCACCTGATATCCGTCACGGAAGAGTGGGCGGCCATGGCCTTGGCCGGACCACACAGCCGCCGGGTGCTCGAGAAACTGACCGACGACATCAACGTCTCCAATGAGGCCTGCCCGTTCATGGCCTTCCGCGAGGGCACCATCGCAGGCGCGCCCGGTCGCCTCTTCCGCATCAGCTTCTCCGGCGAACTGGCCTACGAGATCAACGTGCCCGCCGACTACGGCCTCGACGTCTGGGAACGGGTATTGGAGGCGGGCGAGGAATTCGGCATTGTGGCCTACGGCACCGAGGCCATGAACATCCTGCGCATGGAGAAGGGGCATATCGTCGGCGGCGAAATCAACGGCCGCGCCAGCCCGGATGATCTCGGCTTCTCGGGCATGCTCTCGAAGACCAAGGATTTCATCGGCCGGCGCGGCCTCGATCGCCCGGCGCTCAAATCAAGTGCGCGCAAGCAATTGGTCGGCCTCATCCCCGTCGATCGCAAATCCAAAGTGCCGCGCGGCGCCCAGCTGGTCCTCGACCCGGCCGCCGCACCACCCGTCGTCCTGCAGGGCGAGGTGACGTCCAACGCCTACAGTCCCAATCTCGGCCACCCGATCGCCTTGGGCCTGCTCCGGGACGGCAGGGACCGCTTGGGCGAGACCCTTTACGCACATTCGCCGGTGACCGACGAAACGGTCCAGGTCTTCGTCACCGAGCCCTGCTTCATCGACCCCAAGGGGGAACGTCTCCGTGCCTGATGCCATGCCAAGATCGGCGCTGGCCGCCCACTACCGACCCGGCACCTCCGGGGCCGACACGGGCGGCCATCCCGGCGTCTTTTTGACCGAAAGGCGCGGCCTGGCTTTGGTCCATCTGGCCGGCGACGCATCGGACGGCGCCTTCGCGCACGGGGTCAAAACGGAAACCGGTTGCGCGCTGCCGACCGAGCCCGGCACGGCATCGGAGGACGGCCAGGGTTCCGCCGTCCTGTGGCTGGCCCCGGACCGTTGGCTTGCCGTCTCGGCCCGCCATGCGGGCGGGCTTCTCGAGGAACGCCTACGTCTCGGGCTGGGGCAGGGTGGCATCGCCATCACTCCGGTCACCTCGGGGCGAACGGTCATCCGCGTCGCCGGCGCCAGGAGCCGCGACCTGCTGGCCAAGGGCTGCCCCGTCGACCTGCACCCCGACCGCTTCGCCCTCGGCGCCTCGGCCGGCACCCTGATCGGCCCCTTCACGGTGGTCCTCCACTGCGTCGAACCCCACGCCTTCGACGTCTTCGTGGCCCGCAGTTTCGCCCGCGATTTCTGGCATTGGCTCTGCGAGGGGGTGGCCGAGTTCGGTTACCGGGTCGAACCGGTATCAGCCGGCGGGGATTGACGGCGGCTTTTGCCGCGAAGCGGCCGTCACCGTCGGGCCCGGACAATGGCCGGAGTATCCCATATCGCAGACATGGAGCCACCGCGGTTGGGTTTTCAGGTTCGCGCGACTGAACCCCTAGGGCCACTGGGGTACTTTGTCTGGTCTTTAACCAAAGCAGATACCCAAAACGTTCGTGGCAAACCGATCAGGTTCAACATACACCGACATGTGAATGAGAGATCTTAATCCGCGACAAGCGTTAAGACCGTGTTGACAAAACAACGTTGGGACCGCCGGCACCCCGAACCGAGGTGCTTCCAACTTAAACGACCGTCAATCGTCGCCGCGTGGTTTCTTGTCGGAAAGCGGGACGACGTTCTCGAACCCTTCAACACGATCGCGCGGGAAGCGGATCGTGATCTTGGTGCCGACGCCGAGTTCGCTCTGGATGTCGAGGTCGGCGCGGTGCAACTCGACGAGCCCTTTGACGATATGCAGCCCCAGCCCGGCGGCGCCATGCGAACGCTGCATGGCTTCTTCGACCTGATGGAAGGGTTTGACGACGTTCGGCAGTTCGTCTTGGGCGATGCCGATGCCGTTGTCGGCGACGGTCACGGCGAGTTCGCCGGTCGCCTCGAGTTGGGCGAGAATGCGGATGGTCCCGCCCTCAGGTGTGAACTTGGCAGAGTTGCCCATGAGATTAAGCAGCATCTGGCGGATGCTGTTGGGATCGGCGAACAGTTGCGGCAGGTCATCCGGCACATTGGTCTCCAACGTCAACGACTTGGAACCGATCGCCCCGCTCAGCATCTTGTTGCATTCGTCCACGACCTCGTCGACACGCAGGAACTGTTCGCTGAGCTCCAGGTTTCCGGACTCCATTTTCGACACGGTCAGTAGATTGTTGACGAGTTCGAGCAGGATTTCCCCGCTCAAATTGATATCCTCGATGTATTGGGCGTACTTGTCGTTGCCGACGGGTCCGAAGAGCTCGGTTTTTATGACGTTGGAGAACCCGATAATGGCGTTCAGTGGCGTGCGCAGTTCGTGGCTGACGTTGGCGAGCAGTTCGGATTTTGCCTTGTCCGCGGCGATCGCCTTGTCGGCGGCGTTGCGCAGGGCCGATTGCGCCTTGAGGCTCTCGCGGAGGTCGCGGAACGTATAGATGTAGGCGGACCGGGTTTCTGTTCGCCGTTCGAGCGGGCTGCGACCCGGCGCCAGGGAGGCGAGCGTCGTCGAGTATTCGACCGGAATCCGCTTCCCGGCACTGGTCTCGATTTCGCTCATTTTCGAGCGCACCAGCACCCGGGTCTCCGTTTCGCTGGCCGAGCCGGACTTGCCCTCCTCGCCGGAATCCGGTCGCAGGAAGCGCAGGATGTTCTGGCCGCCGATTTCGTCCGACGAAAGACCGATCAGCTTACAAGCTGCGGGATTGACAAAGTCGATGCGGCCGTCGGCATCGTTGATCATGATGCCGTCATAGCTCTCGCCGACCACCGCATCCATCATCGCCCGGCGATGCACAGCCGCCATGTGTTGCTTGAATATGCGCAGCGACAGCAAATCGAGCTGTTGCGCCAGCCCCCAGAGATAACTCAGGAACAGGACCAGAAGCGGCGGCGAGATATCGGCGCTGACGGCCATGGATACCTGCAGCCAAGCGGAACCGCCGTAGATCAGGCCACCGCCGGCCAGGCCCAGACCCATACCCCGCGGCCAGGCCCAGGCGGAAAAGGCGGGGCCGACGAGCAGGGCCAGGAGGAGAGCGGCGGCAAAACTCCAGGCCGGGGCGCTGCGTTCGATATCTCGGTGCAAGACCACCGATTCATAGGCGAGCAGCTGGACCATCGAACCCGGCAGGGCGCCGTGCAACGGAACAGCCAGCATGTCGCCCAACTCGACCGCGGTGGCGCCGACGAAGACCGTCTTGTCCTTTACCGCCAGGCGCGGGAATCGCCCCTCGATGATGTCCACGAAGGAAAAATAGGAAACGCTCTCAAGGCGGATGGAAAAGTCCAGATAGAAGGGATCGAGCAGTTCAGGAATACGCCCGGAAAGCTGCGTCGCCACCGACGGTACGAAGGCCCCCTGCCAGGGTTCGACCCGGTTATAGCGGCGGATCAGGCTGTCGGTTTCCGGCTGTACATTGACCGATGCGGTCTGCGCGTGCTCCAGGAATTCGGCCAAGGGTTCCGTGTAGATCAAGGCATTGTTGGTCCCCGAGGCCCGCTGTTTGAAGACCGGCAGGATGACCCGGCCGTCCGCCTCGGCGATGGCGGCGGCGAGATCGGCATCGGCCGCCGTCGTCGTTTTCGAGCTGAGGTCGATGTCGATGAAGATGCGCGCCGCGCCGGCCGCAGCAAGGCGCCGGATCACATCGGCGTGCCGATCCCTCGGCCAGGGCCAGGTTTCCAGTTCACGGATGGAGCGGCTGTCGATGCCGACATGGAAGGTGTTGCCCGAGGCCGGGCGGTCGGCGATCGCGAAGCGCGAGTCCATGAACTCGTATTCGAGCCATTCGAGACCGCCGACCGCGTAGAGAAGAGCGACCGCTGCGAAAATGGCGGCATGCGGCAGCCGATGAGTCCAGCCCCTGCCTTGAATAAAGCCGGTGTTGACCGGCTGAAAATAGCTCACTTCCCCAATCCCGGACGGGGTTCCCCGAACACCCCGCCCTCTGTCGTATCAAATCATCTTGCCGTTATTGAATGGCCCGATATATGGCGCCGGAATCCTTCAGCAACCGGGCTTCTTGCCGTTACCGTTGCAACCATTGTTACCGTTACCGTTTCCGTTTCCGTTTCCGTTCCCATTGCCGCCGGCGTTGCCGCGGCCGTTGCCACCGGCGTTGGAGACACCGGGTATGGACCCGCCGCCGAGGCCGGCAGACAACTGACCGGGGGTCTTGACCTTGGTCTTGCCCTTACCCTTACCCGGTACGTTGCCATTGGCCGAGGCCTTGACCTTCGGGCCCTTGGCGGCCGCCGCGCCGGCGGCTCTCAGCAAACCCTTGCTGGCCTGGGCGATGTTGAAAGAACCACCGCCGACGCTAGCTTTCAGGCCCTTGGCATTGCCGCCGGCCTTGGCCTGGCGTTGCCCCTTGGCATTGCCCTGGCCCTGGCCCTTGTTCGCCTTGTCTCGACCCTGGCCCTGGCCTTGGTTGCCTTGGGCGCCCTGGTCGTTCTGCTGATCGCCATCTTCGGCGCCGCTGTTGCCCTTGGGTTTACCGGTGGTCTTGCCGCCGTGGCTGATGGTCAGGCGGCCGCCCGGAACGGAGGGGACGCGGGCCGTCTGTCCGGGACGGACGAGGCCGCGCTCGCCGGTGCTGACCGATATGGCCTCGACCAGACCCTCGGTGACGTGCAGGGCCGAGCCCTGCGGCGACACGTTGACGGAAAACACCGTGCCCTTGATGACCGCCGCGAGATAGGGGGTCTCCACTCTGAAAGGCGACTCCTTGGCCGCCGCCGTGCCGACCAGGTTCAAGAGGCGTGGGTCGCACTTGCGGATCTGGAACAGCATGGTGCCCAGTTTCTGCAGGATGCTGGTGCCACCGGCGGTCTTCGGCGCCGGCACTTTCATATGGCTGTTGGGCGACAGGGTCACAATGTCGCCGTTCTGCTGAATGACGGCGCGTCCGCCCGGCCCGACCTTAATCTCGGCGCCCGGCTGGAGCGCGGTCTCGACCGTCAGCGGCGGCCAGGTACCGCCGGGCACGAGGATTTGCGCCTTCGAACTCGAGGCGACGGTCCACTTGGCCTCCTGGCTCCAGGCGTTGGCGGAAATCATTAGTGCTGCGGCGATGAAAAAGACCAGATAGAAAGGTGTCGTCAGCGTACGAACGTGATTTGACATTTATATTCTCTTCGTTCCTCGGCGCACGCCTGACCAGCGAGGCGCGCCAACTTCGTCCCAGTGCCGTTGCCGGCACCCTGTTTTTCGGTTCTTCCCACGCGGGCGCCTGATCGCACCGCAGCACCTGTGGCAGACACCTTCCGAATCGGATGATCTGGGGTGTCCGCTCTTTTGGACGTCAACTATAACAAACGCGTCTTTCTGACGTGTGTACCGCGTGTTTCACATTGTGTCGTATTCCGCGGTTGAGCGGCGAATGGCAGGAAGGAACCCCTTCCTCGGCATTTCAGCCGCCGACCACTCCCCCCCGAATTGAGAAACTCCTTTGAGCGGTCGAATCTATGCAATATACATAGCCTAAATGTGAGTATATCATTACGGGATCGAAATGCAATAAAAGTGAAATATTACTGTCACAAATTAAACTCTTAGTGGTTGTGGCCCAGGGAGACCGGAACAAAAGACTACAACGGTGAAGGGCCGAGGGGACGTTGACGAAGGCCAAAAAAGGACACGGAAAAACCCGGGGATGGGCTCCCAGGTGCACGGGCTTGCTCCTTGCCGCCGTAGTCCTCGTTTCCGTACCCGGCGGGCCCGCCTCAGCCCAGGCGACGGGCTCATCCGGGGCCGAACCCGGCAAGATCGAGAACCGTATCAAGAAACGCCCGGTGACGGCTCCTGAAAAGCCGACGCCGGAGGCCCCGCAACTGCCGCCGGTTTACGTGGAACCGGATGGCCTCGACGAGGTCTTCATCCTCACCGGCGTCGAGATCATCGGTGCCAGCGTCTACCCCATCTCCGATTTCACGCCCCTCTACGAGGACAAGCTGGCGAGTGCCATCGATACGCCCGACATCGAGAATCTGATCAAGGCGATCACCGAGAAGTACCGGGACGACGGCTATTTCCTGGCTACGGCCATGGCAGAACCGCAGGACCTGGCCCTCGGCGTGCTGCGCATCAAGGTCAACGAAGGCGCGATCACCAAGGTGAGTTACACCGGCGACGTCGGCAGGAGGGCCGAACGCTTCGAAAAGTTCGCGGCCAAGATCACGGCCGAGCGTCCGGCCCGCCTCGAAACCCTGGAACGCTACATGTTGCTGATCGACGACCTGCCCGGCGCCGCCATCGACGGCTCGTTGAAACCCATCGACAAGGACAAGGGCGAGTTCGAACTGGTGCTCGCCGTCGAGCATCAGGCCGTCGACGGCTACGCCAGCATCGACAACCGCGGCACCCGGTCGGTCGGCGAATACCAGGCCCTCGTCACCACCAACCTGAACCTGGGCTTGACCGACAGCGAACGGACCAGCTTGACGCTGTTCACCATTCCCCGATCGCCGAAGGAACTGGTCTATGGCGAGCTCACCCATGAACAGCATTTCGGCACCGAGGGGCTGAGGGCCTGGGCCTCGTTTTCCCACAGCCGCGTCGATGCCGGCTATACCTCTTCGGCCAGCGATCTCGGCAGCCGTAGCACGCGCATCATCCTCGGCACCAGCTATCCGCTGATCCGCACCCGCGAACAAAACCTGAGCCTGTTCGGAAATATCGACTTTTCCAACCAACGCCAGGACGAGAACGACGCCCGCAACTTCGACGACCGCTTCCGCCTCCTGCGGGCCGGTTTCGATTACGACCTGACCGACTCGCTGGACGGCTTCAACGCGTTCTCCCTGGAATATACCCGCGGCCTCGACGCCTTCGGCGCCTCTGAGGGCGAGTACCCGAGCCAGTCGCGCTCACCCTCGGTCACCGGCGGCCAGGCGGAGTTCCACAAGGTCACCGCATCGGCCAGCCGCCGACAGAAGCTCGGCGAACTGTTCGCCGTGCAACTGGCGGTCTCCGGCCAGAGGGTGAGCGAACGCATGCTGTCCGGCGAGCAGTTTTTCGTCGGCGGATCCGAATACGGCCGCGCCTACGATTCCGGCGAGATCTCCGGCGACGACGGGGCTGCGGCCTCGGCCGAGCTCCAGTTCGGCCAGTTCCTCGAGTGGCCTTTCCTCGATTCCTACCAGATTTACGGGTTTTACGATTTCGGTGTCGTCTGGACGCCGGAGAACAGGAATTTCGGCGATCACGACTCCCTATCGTCGGCCGGCGGCGGCTTCCGGGTCAGTTTCACCAAATCCGTTTTCGGCGGCTTCGAGGTCGCCCAACCACTGACCCGGGCAGTCTCCAACGAAGGCAACGACAAGGGAACGCGTATGTTTTTCTACCTACTCGGCAGCTATTGAAGTAGGACGAAACGTATGTCGGCTTCGCGCATACAGCGGCCGACTATTCGAAATGCGCGGAATACCTTCACCGTGTGACAACGGAAGACGCTTCGCGGGAGGCTCCAGTCCGGAATGGGGGGTTGGGAGAAGTTGGCCGGGTCTTCGAATCCTGTCCGCCTACGGCTAGAGGCGGACCCTCATGGCTCCGGCGGCCGTTCTGGGGGTTCGGATTTCCGGTATATCCCGACGGGCCGGGTTCTCGGGGATGGAAGAGGCCGGGCGTCGTCACCGGACATCGACGAAAAGGGGCACCGTACTGTTCGTTTCAAGATCAAAGCCCGTGCGGTCCGTGTGATCGAAGTGCCGGCCATAGGTATGGAGCGATACGGAAATGTCGTCGCCGTCGTTCCAGACCAAATGTATTCCCTTGGGTTTCAGGCAGATCACGTCACCGGCGCCGGCAGTGAAGACACAGCGCTCTTCCAACACGGCAAAATCGGGCCGAGACCGGTCCTCGAGGCGGTTGTACTTGATATTGCGTTCGTTCCCGTCCACACCGGCAACCACGACCCAAGTGCCGTGATCGTGTGGCGGCGTACCGCGGTCCGGCGACCAGGCTACGGCAAATACGGCCAGGGAATGATCCGGCTCCTCATGCAGAAGATGAGCGGTGTAACCCTTTTCCGCGTGGGTCTCATAATGTTTCGGCTTTAGCCATGGTTCCTTGGCGAGTGCCAGTCTTTTCGCAAGCGGAGCCACCTTGTCGAAGATCTCACTGCAATCGGAAGTTTCGGCCGTAATGCGCCGGAGATCGGTCACATATTGATCAAGGGTATAGGATTTGTCGTCCGACATTTCTCGATCCTCCCTCGATAAACCTATCACGAAATGACGATGCACCGGATGGACGATAGCTCCGAGGCGAAGGCGGCCGTACCGGCATCAGTACCTGACAGGCTTGCTAATCGCGCACGTCTCCGACGCCGATTGATCGTGCCCATGATCGTCGAATGCGACGATGCCCCCGCTCACACATGCGATTCCATTTACGCCGGCGGCAACCTCGTCGGTACCGTCACATCCGGCGGTTTCGGACATCGGGTCGGCAAGAACAT
>Ga0056129_1000314_pt1 | contig 11701 bp, 13 predicted proteins | sample WorMetLIZISLAND1_FD_71118 | JGI IMG/M metagenome (GOLD analysis project Ga0056129, IMG submission 71118) | Marine gutless worms symbiont microbial communities from Max Planck institute for Marine Microbiology, Germany - Olavius loisae LIZARD... ...
ACGTCATCGATCGCAATGAATATCTAATTTTTACATTGTCAGAATCTATCAATCCTTGGGTATATTTACTGCAATTTTTGTTTAAATCCACAAATAATTCATGGAGATATGAAAGAAAAGGTGAGTGGGTGTTTTTTTTTCTGAACACAGTGTAGTAGTGAATTTGAGTGAATGTTGCAGTGTTCAGTTGAGTTGACATGTTGCTGACAGGTGGTACTGCAGGCCGGAGACACGATCTGTGTTCCAATCGGCATCGATCACAACACAGCCGTCATTGGCCCAGCACCGGTCGTCGCCCTCGATGCGGTGAAGGGCGACATGCTGGTGGAGAAGTGGGACAAGTCGGCAGCTGGTCCCCTGTCCGCTGAGAATGTTTCGTCGGTGCTGCAGTCGCGAGGCTATCGCTGTCTTGTTGAGAAATACGACCCGGGCACGGTGATGCACGAGCACGCTCACGACGAGCCACGCAAGGATGCCGTCGTCTCCGGGCGCCTGCAGGTCGGCATGTTCGGCAAGCAGGTCGTATTATCACCGGGCGACATAATCAACATCCCAGAAGGCATTGATCACGATGCGGCTGTCCTAGGCAATGATCCCGTGGTTCTGGTGGAGGCAGCTAAGTAGTTGTCTTGCTTAGGATATCTGTTCTTGCGTGCTGATATTGTCAACGAGTCTGCAGAACTGGACGTGTGTTAGCGTTGCTGTTTAGGTGTGCAATACGGTGCCGGTGTAGATTAGAACGGGAACGCATGATGAGTCACAACTGCGCTTGCAATCTGCGGTGTTTGCTTTAGTTTACTTGATCATGAACCCTAGTTTAGTCTAATCGTGTTATAGCTTGAGCGGCAATTAAAGCAATGGTGCACTGTGTATGACGACAAAACCTTGAGATTGTGACTGCCAACCCTCCATGGAGAGCAGCAATCGTTCTGTTAACTGCTATTTCTTGTTGTGTTGCAGCAAATCAGAATTGGCACCTAATTTTTTTCATTAATGCGATAAGAAATCTAAAGGATCTTGTGGCACCTGTAAACTTTGGTGCAGTTTGATTGGGTTGTAATAAAGGTTGTGGAGAAATTCACTGGAGATGATACACACTTGGGCCTGTAGATAGATTTTGTTTTACAGCTCTACACCAGATGGCATTACAATGTGGCTTCAGTCACATTGGTTAATAAACATTGTTTAATTGCAAATTCTTTCTTATTTTCTCTCAGTTATTTCTATATTGCATAATACTTGTTTATGATGCACAAATACTATGCACGTACAATACATTATTTTAGTCGACTATTTGCTAATTAGTAAGATTTGACTGATGTGATAACATTTTGTGTTCATTTGTTCATTTACGTACATGTGCTGGTGCGAATAAAGGCTATTAGTTATATGTTTCTTCTCTATGCAGTTTTTCTACACTATGGACCAATGATATACATACCGTATCGTGTTGTTACAAAGGTACTTCTGTTTCGGCTTCCAGTTTCATATGTTGTTTCAGTTTATTTAGTTATACATTTTTTGCAGCGAGATGACTACAATGTTACCAGTGGTTGAATAACATCTGATTCAGGTCTTTATTGTGTTTGCTGATTATGGAATCTGCTGTTCATTGGTTATCTGTTCATTGCGGAATACTGTATTGTTGCGCCTAATGATTGCATGCCGTGTATGTTGTGTTCATCGCTAGTTCATCTGGTAGTCAAGTCATGCTTTACTGTTTTGATCAGGGTATGCCTGCGACTTGTGCTGAGTAATTCTTGCAATTAGAAATACATATGGAGATGTGTGCCGAGATTACAGTGTGGCTTTCTCGAGTTTTTATTGACTTTGCTACAGTGATTTTTGAAATTGAGACAATTAGACAGCAAAACACACTAGTAAGGTACTGATACTAAATATTATACTCACAATGGAGTGTAAATCTCCAACAATTATGAACTATCCTTGGATCCCTCCTCTTCCCCCCCACTGTCAGTGTGGTCCATCCATATAAATCGTCAACTTGCCTAGTATTGTCCTGTAGTATAAATGCCGAGCCCAGTTGGAATGGTCCGTATGACCTATATTGTGTTGGTGCAGACGTAAAACCATGCTTAATCAACCGTATGATTGAACATCCTTCAGTTGTGAGGCATCTGTGATTCATTACAATAACAAGAAAGACTAGCTGGCTGATGCAAAGGTAAGCATGCAACAGCAGTGCGATTATAAAGGCCCCTAGCAAAGAAATTACAGCAAATCAGCGATATTTCATTTACTATTGATGAGTAATTAAAATTGGCAGTATTACTTGCCATGTGCATGGTATTTTCGCATATAGAGGTTGAAAATCATTTTTGCTCGCTACAGATGGTGGACCCATAGTGGAAGAATGCCTAGCAAATGCAATATCAACGTAATGTAGGCATCACTGAAAAGTACATTTAGCGTGCTACAATAATATCTTTCTCTCACTGTTTAGCCATTGTTGCCTTGCCTCCCAAATCTGTGAAATCAAAAATTCCAAAAATTAGAATTTATAGCAGTTAGAGGACGGCGGACTCTGTGCCAATCGAAAGCACATGTGTAACTTCCAATTAGTTATTAACGGTAATGTTGGTCATATAACGTATTTGAGATATTGATGCATAAAGCTAGAAAATAACCTGCTAGTAAATTCTGTATGTGACTGTTAGGGATCCCGCAAAAAAGTTATGAAGGATGAGCTACTGTATAACACTACAGTGAAAAATGCATAATCTTAACTGTTTTGACTTGTACACCAGTGTAACAGACGAACAGACAGACAGACATGCTGTCGTGAGCTAATAACAATTGTGTAGTACACCTACTGAAAATGAATAAGAATGCAAACTATCGCAAGCGGACTGTGCATTTATCACTACAGTAGATTCTTGAGAGTCAAAACTGGTGAACAAAGTTGTTTAAACATACCAGCAAGCGCCTAACAATGTGGACTAAAACAATGCTAATGCTAAACAATCTTAAAACAAACAATAGTAAAAGCTTGGCGAAAAAGATGGGATTTCAGCCCAGATGTGACTGACAGACAGAGTAACAGACAGACGGCAATCCGTATTTCGGCATAACTTTGCTTCTGGACTGGACTGGACTGGAGTTGGACCACCGACCAAGGACTGAGTCACTGGACCGTCATAGCCTATTACCATCCCATCCTGTGCTTTATTGGACGCTGTTGCCACGTATGACCCGTGCGCATGTGCAGCCGCTGCATTGACTTCCGGTTATATGACAACATTGATGAATACTGAATAGTTGTTAAATGAATGTTGTTTAAAGTTTATCAATTATACATGATATTAGTGATATTATCAGTAATGACGGAATGGTTTTAAAGTATATATGTTCTTTGGCGACCTTTATCGTATAGATGATGGAGCACAGTCAGCGTCCTGGTTTTCAGACCGGTAACAGTGAACGGTTGCCTGTCGCACCCGTCGCACCTTACAACGGACAAAATGCAAATAATCTTCGGCCTACAACAAATTTTAATTTACCTCAGCGACATCACTTTGACGGTATGCTTTAATCCAAATTTTGTGAAAGCCGAGTATTTCGGCTGTTACGTTAAACGACATGTATCGTTTCGTGGTAGAGGTCTGCACGGGGACGGGAACAACTGAACCCCATCTCCGTGAACAATGTACACATCCCCACCCCGTCCCACAACATATTTTCCCACACACACACAGATTAACCCTAAAGTGATTGTCGACACTGAGCATAATGTATTAATGAGTACAACGAGACGTAAATAAAAAAAAGGTTTTGGTCCATCTCCAATCCAATACTATAAAGTTTGCAGTCTATGTAAGAACAACAAGCTGTCAACAGAGTTGCTAGACATCATTGTCCGTCTCTCTTCCATTTTACCGCGGTATTGCCGCCGGCATTGCTCCCCATCCCCACGGTAACCCCGTGAGACATGACCCCGTCCCCGCGGTATTGTCATGAATGTGGCCCCAAAGTTACCACGGTTTTCCCGCTGTTACCGCAGTATTCCCGCCATCCCCATTGCAGTGCAGACCTATAGTTCGTGGACAAAACGTGATCAGACAGTGCTCTGCTCTGGACTATGCTCGGGAGCTTACAATGCTCCCCCATACACCCTAGATGTCTAGGGAGGGGAACACCCTCCCCATTACCATCCCCTCAGCTCCTTCGGTGCCTTATACTCTGCTCCTCTATTGTCTCAAACATTCTGTACCTCAGACTAATACCTCTTTTGATGGTGCATAACTGCTTTCATCACAAGGCTCCCCCTCCCCTACTTGACAGTACTGCATTCCAGTCTCTAATGTGGCCAGTCGATGACATCTTCGTTCTGCCGGGCATAATTACCGTACCTCGTTGTGCCTCGACAGTCTTAGTTCGTATGGGCATCGGACATTTGCTGTTGCCTGGAACTCGCTGAGCGATGATCTGCGTAATCTGATGCTCACACTGACAGTTTCGGACGTCTGCTTAAAACTCGGTTGTTTTCAGAGTACTAGTATGTACAGCACTTTAGAGGTATCACACTTTATGCGCTATGTAAATTCATGACTTACTTTACTTACTTACTTTCTTATTTTGAAAAGTTGGCATGTCTGCTTACTGTTGAAGTGGTGCTGCTTGTGTGTAGTACGTGGAAATCGCCCAGTCATGATGATGCCTGCCAATAACGGTGTGCCAGTGAATAACACAAGTGGTATTCTTGGTTTTACGCCGGCAACTGAACCGAGAGACTTACAGGCATCACATGCAAATAGAATTGGAGCAGCAGCCAGTCCTGTTGGTCCGTGGCAGCCTCAGGTGAATGGAGTGCTGAGTGGTAACGTTCAGGGAGTCCAGCACGATGCTGCAGCTCCTCCGATGCTCACAAATGCCAGCCCGTTTCTACAGCAGTACAATCGACCTCCAATGTCATCATCCGACGTTCGAATACAGAATGCCGTCAGTGCACCAGTGCCGGGTGGTGCACCTCCTGCAATTCGTGCCTCTCCATTACAGGTCTCGTCTGTTCATCGAGTGCTGTGCTGCTGTGTAAGTTCTGGAGAGGCCTAAAATAATAATTTCATGTCGCTGAAGTAATTCATTACGTCAGTCAATATTGGCCTGAACTGAATGCTAGTTACAGCATGCAACTGACATTCAGACTGCAGAATAACCGAACAGTTGATTTTAAAAACAGTTAAAACGTTTAAAATACAGTAGGCTAGGTAACATTTGCTTGTTTAAATTTTGTGAAATGATCCATGGCTTTGCATAGATTATTTGTTCTGTGATTGACTTGATAATTTTGATTGCTGACTTGTGATGTTTATATGAAGTGGTGAATTTTTTTGTTTTGTTTTAATCGTGTCTGTTATTTGTTGTTTGTGTAGCCGGGGACTGGTATTCCTCCGGGTTCTGGCCGGCCGCCGTTTCCCGCTCCTGGACCCTCTCCACTAAGGGCAGCACCTCCCATTCCTCCTACACAAGCTGGAATGCAGTATCGGCCTGCTGGCTTGCCTCCTCCTCCTCCTGTGATGAGAATTCAAGCACCACAGCCTCCGCCTGCTTTTGTATCATCAGTTTCTCCAGCCTTGCCAGTGACACTGGCAGGTCTGTCTATACACCTGATTTATACACCTGTACACCTGTTCGTTGTTGTAATTACTCAACATAGTCTGTATTGACATTTTTTTTCAAATATGCTGTGAATAGTGGTCACACTGCTTTTAAACTTTGGGCGAGTGATTCCTATGTTACTGTATGGTGTGCAGTATATTACCTTACCATATGGGGGCTGGCTTATTACTGCCTTGTTCTGAGGCTCTAGTAGGCCAAGTGCACATCCTCACATTAACATAAGGTTACTTAAAACACCTCTCAGGAGTGGAGTGAACTATTTTCTGTTCTCGTATGGATTAAAATATAAAGTGGTATAAGCCACTTTAACCTAATTATAACCGGCTGCTTTTGCTCAGCCTGAACCGAGAAGGGAGTTTTAATCAGTTTTAATAATAATATAATAATAATAACAGGAATAAACAGAGTTTTCAGTGAACACGCATATCATTGTGATACAGTGAGTAATGTGTCTAGGTGAAGAAATGATTATTTAAACTGATTGATAATGTTTGATGAATGTACCGGTACTACTTAGTATAGACGCTACTTCGTCGACTGAAGTATGTCATGAAGTAATCAGTGAGATATTGCCACATGATTTTTAATGTCCGGTTTCAAGGAAGTTTGTCTGTGCTGGATGTAATAACTTGTGTTAGAACCAGACTGGTTGTAGGTAGAGAGATGCGATCGGCATGCCACGGCTGCTTGGAGTTGAGCCGTGAGTGGATAAGTTTGTTCGTTGACGTTTCAGTGACGAGACCTCATGAACTGCCGGCACCGTTCGACGGTCAACGACAGTATTCGCATCAGATCAATGCAGCACCAACTCTCACTGACAGTTCTGGCCGTGCATTAACGCCTGGCTCCGGTAAATTTAATAGTTTCCCGGTTAGGTGGACATTAACTTGATTATTTCAAAAATTTAACAGAAATATGCTGATTTGAATAACTTTGCCAAGAACTGAAACAAGACTGGTTGTCTAACGGAAGTGCACTATAAGAAGCATTTCTATTCACTGAGAAGCATTTCATATTTACTAATGACAACAGTGAACGTGGCCGTTAGTTCTATGTTTGCAGCACGTCCAGCATGTATAACACTTTATCATACTGCTGGTATAACAGCTTTGTTGAGCAACACGCCTGGCAGCGTGGCAGCACTACCAATGCAATCCAGTGAAGTTACGTCGATAAGTAAGCAACTTACAGATCACCAGTACATACCACAGCAAGCACTCTACTGGCAGGTATCAGGATACAAGAGAGGACCAGGTCGACCAAGAGCGAACTGGAGGGGTGTAGTCAACAAAGACCTACGAAAGATGGGGTTCACCTGGGAGGAAGCAGAGGTGGCAGCTCTTGACAGACATTGGATGGCATCGGAGTGTGGCCCAATATGTCCAGAGGCGTGTCTTTTACTTTTTTCCTACGAGATTCTCGCTCCTCGTTCTCGAGAATTCTAGGTAAGAAGTAAAAGACAACTTCCTCGCGATTTCTTGCTAGCTCCTATGTTGCCGTGGCAACAGTGTGGCAACAGTGTCAACGGCAATGTTCGGTCGCGGATGTCAACGTAATTTGTCGTGTTTAAACATGACGGCCACCACAAAAAAAGTATTGCTGTCATACTGTTGCATTCATTGCAGTAAAATGTCGTCGATAATAATACCAAATCTGTTTAAACAAAATCAAATTCTCGCAAAACTCACCGGCACTATCTGTTAGTGGGCGGAGCTAGCAAAACCTAGCAAAGAAATTTCTTGCTCGGTAGTTGTCGTAGAATTCTTGCTAGGTCTACGATAAAAGACACGTTCCTAGCCTAAGCAGCTACGAGAATCTCGTAGAACTAAAAGTAAAAGACGCCTCAGTTGGATGTGGGATGAATCAAGGTCAAGGTCAAGTAATTAAGTAAGAATATTTAATAGCTGGCATCTAAAAGCAATGTCAGTGAACACCAGTTTCCTTGTGTAACTACTGACTTGATCTGACAGTAATGTTGCAGTAGATAATAATGTGTTCCTGGAAATTAGATTGTGTGTATGATGTGCTAATGTCTGCAGAGACAGCATCGCAGAAGTCGTCGCGTGTGCCTTCGCCCATAGCAACACAGAACTACGATGATATGGAGGGACAGTTTGTGGCCTACACTCCTGCTGGCAAGTCAATTCCATGCACATTTCTTTGTATACCGGTATCTCTGGTTTATTTCAGCCGTCATATCCTTCTGTGGTGAAACAAATAACTGTGGTTTAATTATTGGAAATTTACATCATGGTGCATTAGGGGCTTTAGTGATTCTGAACTGTACGAATCTATGTTTCACTTACTTACTTTATACTTACTTGAGGCAGGAAATTAACAGTGTAGTTTTGATGTGTTAGAGATAATTTCGTTCAGAACTCTGTAGCGCTTTGATGATTTACACCTCTAAAAACCTGGTCTGATTTTGGTTAGTATTTTGAAGAAAGAGACATTTTGGTTATGGGCACATTGGCAAAACGGCCGAAGGGTTGTGTTTTTTGGAGTACAAGCTTACCATGGTGTAAACCGTAAGTGAAACCAAAAACAGTCGTTTCCCAAGTGTTTGTCAGAACTGCGAGTTATTTAGCGTTAGTTATCATTTTATCTTGTTGAAATATGTACTGTAAGTATTTTAATAAAGCTTTGTGCCAAATGAAATCATACTTAATAACTGGGTCTTTTTATCACAAGTGTTATTGTGAGCACAATTTTAATTGCACTGTAACTGTATTTGGTCTGTCGAATATGTGGTTTCGGAGATAATTGTTATTAACGATTATGGCTGGTGTGTGAAGTGGACTGTGTGTCTGTATATGATATCCAGGTTCTGCTGCTCTCGGTGCTGTATCGTCGCCGGCAGCAATGTATGTTACTCCAGCTGTTGCTCCCAGCTCCGCTCCATTAAGACCACGATTGGTATGACAGTGTTGCTTAAATTATGTAACAAGTGCTGTTATTAATGTGCAGTGCTCTGCAGAATGCAGTTATGCTATGGTAGTCTGTCCATTTGTCTGTCTGTTGACATTGACGTACCCTGATCATATAGTTGTGAGTTTTCTGAAAATACCAGGGTCTTTGCTACCAGTTGGCAGAGAAGCATCCATCTATTTCAGTGGGATTTAGAAATTCCAGATGGAATAGGTTTGGCGTTGATAACGCGTGGCATTGTGCAATTTCATTGCGGAAGCACAGTTTCCTTCTGGTGAAATGGTGCACAAAGCATTTCATGAAAATGTGTTCAAATTAGAAAAATTTGTTTCCAGTATGAAATCATTTATATATGTCTGGGTTCAGGTTTAGTTATTTTTCTCAACACTCCAAGTGTTTTCATGATTGGTTCGCTTTGCAGAAAAACAACTCACTATAAGAGTATGGACAAGAAATTTCTGTGTCAATATAAAAGTTGCTTAGCAACTACTTTTGGGTTACTGTCTGGGAGTATGTTAAGAATACTACATAATAGAGGACGATGATGCTTCAACAAAAAAATGCAAATTGAGATTATTTTATAGTGCGTTCTAAAGCTATTAGCTATATTGCATTTAGCTTAATCTAACACACTCAATCAGTTAAGCCGTTAAATTGGTCCAGCTGTTTCCTGCACTGTCCTGTGTTATTGTCAAGACCTTTGCTATTATACTGATGCCACAGTAGTCACAACTGCATTCTTATGTGCTAGATATAGTTTTTGACACACATCGGCTTTTGATGGAAGACCTAAAGTTTCTTACTTTCAGTTTCTGAGAACACTGTGATTGTTTGACATTGTATAATGTGTTGCTGATTAATAATGTCGTTGAAAGTGCACCAGCTTGTATTTCCTGTCTTAGAAGATCTGTAGCTGTTTTGGCATTATAACTGATACCTTAACCCTTCATACGCCCACTATTACCATATAGGTACAGCCATAAAGCATCCTGTTCCAGACCGGGTTAAGCAGTCATTTGTAATTTTTGACATCCGGGCACTCTGACACTCATGGCTGCAACAATTGATGTATTGTTAACATTTCATTTCACTCGATGATGAAGTTGTTTTCCTCTTATTGTCTGTCGATTGTCAGCCACCGCCGCCGACAGATTTTCCGGTGTCCAGCGCCACAAGTTCGGCTCCGTACCTACAGGGTCAGACACCGTCGTCTGGTATTCCAGCCTACACAACGGGTGTCTCTTCTGGCATTCGACCCAAGTATCCTCCCAGTTCGTCAGCTGCCCAGGGCACCACACCTGTACCCACGTTTCCAGTAAGTAGTGCCAGTGGACCTCCTGGTAGAACGCTAGGCACTCCAGCTGCCGTGCAGCCCGTGCCAACTTACACCCCAGCCGACGCCGCAGCAAAGAGTCCGTCATATCCTGCAGCACCACCTCCGCCGACGTCGCAGTATCCCACACTGCCACCATCGGCCTCAAAACCAGCGTCAGTCAGCCCAGGAGTTGGTTTACGCAGTACGCCAGCGACTAGTAACTACAGCGCATCTACATTAACCGATGGACTCTCTTCCATGCATCTGCAGGTTTGATCACTTTGCTGGCTGGTATTAACTATTAGAACTGGCCTTTTGCTATATATTAGACATTAATTATTAAGTAATTATTGTAGCATTGTAGCTGATTGTGGTTCTTTAGTCTACAATTGTCACACAACAGTCACAACATATCATGACATCATATGTGGTATCCTGCATCATATCTGGTATTTCTGCATGCACCACTAGCACTACATAATGCCAAACATACACATCAGTCTCCAGAGTGGACGATTCTGAGCCACATTATTTGCTTCATTCAGGAAGAGGTTATTGGATTTAAAGTCGTGCTTGATAGTGTATAGTCTTTAACCACGTAGTTCGAGGGCACTCCAGTGGTCTCCTCCAGTTCTCCAAGGGAGAAGCAAGATCTTGGCATCTGTTTCGTCTGGCATCCAGGCAATGTGGCCGAACAGTGAGAGATGCAGGTGCCTGGACGGTAAACCTACACAAACTGAACAGATGGAGCGAGCAGAACAGTTTCAGCCGGTTTTCATTCAAGTTTTAATTCGATCACGAACAGTTTATTTGGAGGGCCCTAATGACATGTATTGCAGCGTGTTTAGTGTTGAAGCATTGAACTGTTTTGTGTCAGGATCAGAGTCGACCGTTGAACCTGCTACAGGAGCGAAACATCATCACGGTCGGCAGCATGGAAATGCCGTTTCCAAACCTTCCTCAGGAATTCAAGAAGATCAACTGCAACCCAGAGTTAGTAGTCATTGCTGTACTTATCAGCACCATTCATTGTGTGTTGTGTGCAGATTAATCCACATGAATGTGGTAAAAAGTGCGTAGTTTTTAGCATGTCACAGCACATAGCATATGCTTGGCGCACTATATGCTATCGCCCGCCCGTCCGTCCGTCCGCCTGTTTGTCACACGGACACCCATCTCCCATATAACCTATACTGTGTTGGCGGGGATGTAAAACACTGCTCAATCCAATCTAATCCGTCACACGGGTGCATCAGTCAAAAACGGTTGAAGTTAGGATCATGAAATTTTCTCTATATGGTAGCCTCATCTTTCATGTCAACCTTGATTGGCTTGACATGCCGGAACGAGTGAAGTTCAAGCTCTTGTCGATAGTGCATAACTGCCTTCATTACAAGGTTCCCCGGTATTTGATGGACTACATTCCAAATTCCGATGTGGCCAATCGACAACATCTTCGTTCTGCCAGGCATCATTACCTCGTTGAGCCTCGACACAGTCTCAGCTCATATGGGCGTCGAGTGTTTGCTGTTGTCAGCCCAACTGCTTGGAACTCACTGAACGATGATCTGCATGATCCGACGCTTGGCACTGACAGTTTCAGATGCCTGTTTAAAACTTGTTTTTTTCAGAGTACTAGTAGATACAGTGCATTAGAGGCATCACACTTTATGCGCTATATGAATTCACGACTTACTACTAAGGATGTAAAACTACTTTCGATTAATCGATAGTTGATCGAAATAACCAATTATCGAACAACCATGCCATTTAACCGGTAATCGAATTTGACTGTTAATTTACCGGTCTCTGTAAACACTA
>Ga0056129_1000315_pt1 | contig 11697 bp, 11 predicted proteins | sample WorMetLIZISLAND1_FD_71118 | JGI IMG/M metagenome (GOLD analysis project Ga0056129, IMG submission 71118) | Marine gutless worms symbiont microbial communities from Max Planck institute for Marine Microbiology, Germany - Olavius loisae LIZARD... ...
TTTAACGGCATTTTAAGCACGCAAGTAGCGGCTATATCATGCCTGAGGAAGTTTAAAGTTTATTAGTAAGGCCAATGGCGTGTACAAAAGAGATTATACGTTTAGGATGAATGTTATGGAGGAGATCTTCGAGATTAGAAGCTGTATAGAAATTCTGGCGAATGATATCAAAGTCAATACAGCTGATGAGTATATGCTTTAGTTAACAGAGAATTGCAAGGTATACATATTGGAGGATCCTCACCCCCTAGGAGGCAAGAACGTGTCAAACATGTGTGACCCTCTCGAAGACGATCATATAAAGAGCTCGCTCTTGGCGAGCCAACTGAGCCCCGGGATAGTCACCATCAATAGGGAGAGCAGGACAGATGCTATGGAGCCCACCACTAGTTGAACCATGCCAAAGGTGCCGCCACCCGGCGAACAGAAGATGCGACATCGGAACATGGCAACGGGTAGGAAGTGATGTTGGGTAAGTCCAACGCAGACCCTGCAGCCCGATCAGCCCCCTCATCACCTGCGATACCAATGTGGCCGGGGATCCAGCAAAAGACTACATCACAGTTCCTAAGATGTAGGTGATGTATAATAGGCCTACATGCAGAAGTCAATAGGCTAACTAAGCAGAAAAGCGCATCTCCAACCACTCCAAAGATGCAGTGCTAAAGCAAGGGAGGCAACGCACAGTGCTCATCTGTCATAGCAACGTTTCGTCATTAAAAGAGTGCACCAATTCTGATGTGGCAGAGCTTCAGATGTAACGAAGAACTCAGCTGTCGCACATACATCTTACGACATTCCTCATTATGTAGAAATGTTGTTATACCGGTACACCATGCGCCAAAAAGCTACATTTTTTGTTTGAAACTGGTTAGTGTAAATTGAACCGATTTCAACAGTTTTCATATAACAGCGTCATGTAGTAAATTTCTAAGAAAGCAATTATATAACTGCTGACTTCAAATAAAAACTGTTTCCACCAGAGTGCAGTTCTGGCAATAATGCCTCAGTCTTACTCTGGACCAAATCTGAGCTCCGATGCGGTCAAACAGAGTTTGATATGTGCGTAACTGTATAGCGTCTTCAATCTGTTGTAATCACTTTCACTGTGTAAAGTAAAGATCTGATTTCCCACTGCACTGTTGTAGGTCATTCTAGAGAAGATATGCCCGCCAATTAATTACTTGACTGCTGTAGAATAAGCAACCAATCACTTGGCTGATAACAAAATCAAATCAAACGTAACTACAATCAATAATAACACAAACAACTTAATTAACCATATAAGAAGCTATCAGCATATTCGTGAACTAAACATATGCTAAAACTAAAGGTACTGAAACTAAAATTCAATTCATATGAACAGAAAACGGACCAACTAATCTATAGAACCGGAGCCTGCACAAACCAAGGTCATACTGGTATCTAAAAACATTCACTTGACCATGTACAGTTTATTGACAATTCTATCTAACAACCAGCAGTAACAACAGGCAGCGGGTGCCTGTCAATCAATCAATCAACAGACTGGTACAAGGCATTTGCACATCACTTTATACAATAATACGGCACTGCACCACGCAGTCACCACTATTTGACTCGATGCTGTTCAATCAACTCAACACAAACGAGGATTACTTCAGCGGCTTCAGCGTGAAACAGACGCCGTGCTGCCGTGTCCACTTCAACGAAATGTAAGCCAGCTCGCCTACTAACGACTCACACCTCTGTAGGCCTATGCATTATACATTAAAAGCAAAGGTATACAGTTTAATTAGAAGCATGTTACATGTACATTCACCAATCACCGGTTTACACCAGTCACTGAGATTTCTGAGCCGAAGCAACGAGTATTTGATTAGCAATCCAAACTTGCAATACATGGAATTTCGTCTGCAATCACAAATTTAAACCTGAACAAGAAATTACTTATTATACACACAAAAATAATACAAAGTATTTGGCTGAAAACTAAAACAACGTAATGATTGATATCAGTTTATTATGAAAGTTATGCACCAGATCGCTAAACAAACCAGGTGCTGTCCAACAGGGAGGGGAGGGCTGGATGACAATAGGGCCCCTACGTTGATACCAGGTACAAATTTATATCCGGACCTATCAGTTTTGCAGACATTTTTTTGCAGACATTGAACATATAACTGTGTGCATTTCTCGTTCATCAGTCTGACTTTGCCAGGCTTGGTAATAAGTTTACTGCACCAAAATCACAAACCCAGACTGGAACCACGAATCACATACAAGCTATAAGCTTAGTCTTACAGCGTGCCCACGTCCCAACTGTACGAGGGCTGGCAATAGAGACACAGTCCAGGCTCTCTGTTAATAACGAACTGTCTTTAACCACCACATCTCGACAGTCCACTCCATTCACAATTTCTGGATGTGCCACTGCTAGCTCCGTACTAATCTGCGATTCACATGCATTTGTGAATGCTGAGCCAGACCTGTTTTAGCTTTGTTTTCAGCCATTACACGTCCATGCTTTTAATAACAATAACAACAACAAGTGACTGTACACGATGTGTTATCATTTGAAGGTTTTCAAACAAGTCTACAGTACTCGTAGACTGGGACATTTTCTAGTGACGCCACAATGCGGTTGAACATTCTGACTGACACAAACAATATCAAATCTGCATTGATTCCCGGTTACCGTTCTAAATCATTGTTCAAAGTGGTTGCAAAGAATTGGCAGTGTGAGTTATGAATTTATCATTAAAAGATGTAATATCTGTCCACATTAATTATTCGAAATAATTTCATAAGTTTTACACGGCACTAATGCTGGAAGCTGGAAATGGTTGCTGTTTGGGTTGACCAACAGATGGTCACAGATTCAATGACCTACATCCAAGCTTGACATTTTAAAATACGAAAAAGACACATCATTAGTCATTACTCACAATGCCTTGTGATGACTTATACCACTGTAGCCAACCAGCAGCCACGATATCATGGAAACAGAAAGTGTAACTATCATTTTGACAAACTCACTCTTCAAAAAAAAACTTTAGAACAGCTCATAAACATCCCATCGATTCTTAGCAAGATGTCTCGAACTGGCAATGACAATTGAAATTTTTTATCGCCATTAAAAAATCAACGTTATAATCTGCAGCATAAATAATAAACAAATACTGTTACTATTACTAAACTTAAGTTACAAAACAACATACGACACAAAGTTCATTTCTCCAGCTAAATGAATGTTGCCTGTGATGTAATATTACGTTTAAGTCACACCATTATTCACTGTATAGCACTGTTATCAATTGCTTCAAACACTTGCCGCTCTCCTTGAACCATCATCACTCAATTCCACACAGTGACACAATCACCAGTGGCTGTGAAACACAATACGGTGTGGCACCGACGGACTGGGCAAATTAATGACAGTAAACATCAGACATTCACACCCGCAATCTGCCAGCCAGTGCAAGTTAATAATTAATTGTTCCACGAATGAGAATGTTATACGGTGATCGAAGCTTTGCTATGGCCGGCCCGACATTTTGGAACAGCGGACCAGTAACACTGCGGTGAAAGGCATTCAACTGGAGACTTTCAGAAAACAAATGAAGACATTTTTACACAAAATTTCCAGCTGCCAACAACAGCACATTTGTCGCTGAGTAAGTTTGTGCAAATGAAATGTACTCACTAGTAATAATGATATTATTAAACAAGAATTATTACAGTGGGTTGAGTTGACTAAGGTTTAATGTCCCCTCGACACAGGACTGGTCATTCATTTATTATAGTGGCATAATGTCCAAAGACTGCTAGGACACATAACATAAAGAAAACGAGTTGTGCAGCAGTCGAAGAGGGTAACAGCTCTTTTTACAGCTCCATGCTGTAAAAAGTTCTAATTATGACACGGACAGCCGGCAACCCTTCTTAGTCCCGAGCACTGTTAATAATAGCACGAAAATCAAGAATAAGTACAGACATCTGCAAGAAATTATAACTATCAGTCACTTAACATTCCACACTGCAAGTTGCAAGCAAATGGATGTTAACTCAAACCAAACAGCATCAACAGAGTATATCAAACCCAGACTTTGCAGGACAAAAGTCGCCGCAAAACTATTCGTGTTAGTAATTCACGCCTGCATTCTGAATATGGTGCAGCCGGAATAATCATAAAAACTTAAGAGTGAAAAACATATGGCGTAACTGACAGCACGAAAAAAAACAGAACGAGTTGAACAGATCTAAGAAAAACGTGCATGACACGTGGGACCTTTCTTTTAGTTTCTTCTTTGCAATAAATCATGCACTCAATGTCACTTGCAGAGCAGTCGGGCAATGTTAACTGTCCTAAGGATCACAGACGAGCGAGTTCATATCTCCAGACTTCCACCCGACGCACATATCACTAGGCCTACATCAGTAACATTTTGTGAAGTGACAGATTATTGATGGTTATCTTCCCACCATGAAACGTCACCGGTATTTGGTCAGCTCCAAGTACACTGCTCAGCACCAGCGACACAAGGGTCACATTTGTCCACGGCTGCTGTCCAAAAGTGTAGTGACTTAAGTGAAAGCAGAATCAGTGGATAGGGCCTATGGCTTTCAGCTGTATGACAATACCAAACTGGCGATCTTGTGATAAACACAGCAAAAATGCACTGCATAATGTGTTACACAATGATGCCCAGTGCAACTATGACAATAAAATACACACATCACAATCACAAGGTTTTAACGTTGCCTGATGGTGAAGACAGAGGGTGTTCAATGATACGAGGTGCTCAAGGGAGGCCAAAGTTCTGCTAGTTTATTGCTAGTAAAATACTTTCTGTGAACGTGAAAACGTATAAAATCTATTCCATTTGCTAACTCAGCAGCTAATTTAATGGAATTATATACTGCTTATCGCGACAACCAGATCACAGCAAAATATCAGTCATAAAACATAAGGAGAATTTTCTGACAGAAAAAAACACTCATTTAGTTACCCCACAACAGCTAATTTTAAACTCCTAAAAAAAGGCCAATTAGGAGGCCAGTCAGTGAAAGGTCAAAGATCAACATTGCCTACAGTGAAGAGGAAGATTTTGTCATCAAACCCTGTTACACAATACCAACTAATGACACTCATGCATCTCAGTCGACGGTGACCAACAACACAACACAACAGAAACGACGCGGCCTGCCATTCTCAGAAACAACAAACATTTGCCTAGTGAACTTCTTGCACCACACAACTCTGCCGCTAAACTGATGAATATGCATTAACTATTCAGTTCACACATGCACACTTGTGATTGGCTAGCTGCAGCAGCTCGAGCCAATTAAATCAAGCCACCAAACACAGCCAATCAGCATCTGCGGCCGGGTCTGCTGAAAACATCTGCATCGTATCACACAAATGCAAAGCCTAGAGAGAGAGTAAACGGAACGAACAGACAGACGGACAGACCGCCTAGCTGCAAGGCAGCCAGCTCAATCACATCACAGTCGGCAACTGTCTATGACGCTATAACGATGTGACGCGACCTTGAACGATCGGCCGCGCGTACTCAACAAAGTCGTCAATCAACACCGGCCAAGCACCTACATACAACAACACAAAACACACAGTGTCATATCTATGAAGGTCAGAAGTGACGGACGGATTTTCCAAAATCTAAATTCCAGTAATCTTTCGCAAAATACCAGAATTAACAGTTAACAATTAACTAAACAAAATGTATATAAGCATAATGTACATATTGTAAAACAGCAGATAAACTAAAACTGCCAGTCACCAAAGCTTCAGTGTACTTATATACTAAACATATCAACACTGTGTTCAAAAACGCCCACTGATTAATGTGTAGATTTACACAATAGTTGCAGTGACTATAAGGAACGTCAGATTCTGGCAATGTAAAAATGAGACACTGTGAGTGATCACTTGGCACTGAAGTACAGTTTAATGCTTCACCTCATACAACCAAGGTCATTTCCAAGGCAACGAGATGCATTTATTCTACAATGCTCCCAGAGTTCTTGGTCAAGATACTCGTGCTCAGCACGTTCCAGCACTACTGTGTTTGTAAACCTCATGCTGCTACACAAATGTGTCAACATTACTTCTCGTTGCAGGCAATAAGCATACGTTCTCTATGTCTGTTTGTGTGTCTAGTTGTAAGTGAATGAAACTGTCTGTCCATCCTTGTAGATACTGTTCCTCTCTAAAACGTATTAATTTACAAGCATCCCCGCACATGGAAGAGGTGTACCATACATGCAAAATTTTCTACATAGATTTGACATCAGGAACTGTTAAAGGAGTGCAATCAAATTTAGCACGGATTCATGTCAATGCCAAAGGCAAGGTTTTGAGGTGGCAGCATGATCCGTAACTCCATTCATATGCTCACTCATGAGGATAGGCTGACGCATGTAGACCCCAGTATCCACATTCAGTGGATTCCAGCTCATATCGGCATTCCTGGCAACTCACAGGCAGACCTTGAGGCCAAGCGGGGCTCCACCTTTCCTCAGACTTCAGTTCCTGTCGATCTGGCAACAGCAAAGGCTCTGATTCGGAGGACGGGACAGGAGGAGTTTCGCACCCGCTACACCCGTGACCCTACACACTCAGCCACACACCGCACTTTGACTGGAGACACCAATCCGCAGGCACATTGAAGATTTGGCTGGACCAGAAGCCAGTGCATCACTGTTGCCCAGTTGAGGACGGGCCCCTGCCCGCTTCTGGCCAGCTACCTCTACCACATCGGATGACAACAGTCTCCAGTGTGTCCTTACTGCGAAGGCGACGACGAGACCGCGCAGAATCTTCTTCTTCGCTGCCCGTCACATACGCAGGCACACACAACCACCAACTACATCAACTCAACTGATCCTTGATGCATGTGGTCCGTTCTGGAGTCGATTGGGGCCGTGACATGACCCCGTCACCGGGAATGAGAGAGAGGGAGGGATAGGCCGACAGACTCCAAACTTATCACACAGTAGGATGATGAACAGAAGATGAATTCTATGGACTATTGACACCAAGCCTCTATCTAAGGGCTCGGCAAAATAGCCACTATCAGGGAGATGCCCTCTATTTAGGCCATAAATATTAACACAATTTGTACCAGGCAGAGTTCGGACTTGATACAAACTGCTTCATAAGACAACAGGATCATACCTTCTTCATCGTAGTTGCTCATATCGTCGTTGATCACCATACAGAAGTCCAGCAGAAGGTTCCACGTGTCTTTCGGTATTGCACGCTTATAGTGGTTCTACAGACATTCATACAGTAACACTGGACAGTGACAGCCACAGTTCACCAAATAATCAATTACTTATCCAGTACTGACTACATAGGCCAGTAGTAATGACAATTGTTTCAATGATTCCGCTATACAGCGCTGAAGTGTGCACAGCAACACTCAAGTTAATTGGCCGAGTGTGCAGAGGCAGTACACGTTAAGCCAGAACTCACAAAATAGAATCCTTGGAAATTCTGTGGCAGACTGTATACAGAGCTACAGGCTTATGCCAAAAGCATTCAGAATACTTATAGTATTTCAGCAATGTACTATTATGTCATAAAAATGTGACAAAAGATTTAAACGCAAACTAGCTGGAACAGCAATATTAAAATCCATACTCACCACCAGGTATCGACTCCACAAATCAAGAAATTTGAACTTGTCATGTAAAACAATATTCCAGTAAGCTATGGCCATGTCTAGGTCTACCAACACACAGACAGAACGACATACAATAGACATACTATACAGACATACAGAACTAGTGAACACTTTTAACACCTAAAAATATAGCCCACAAGATAAAACTAAGAAGTATAATTAAATAACGACATACAAACACCAGTCCAGTGCTGAATTCAAATGGATTGCCAATTTCTATTAATCTAAAATAATTATGCTAATAAAATACACATTTTCTGATATCCCAACAAAAGACAACTGCTAGGAGCCTGGTACCATCCGCAACAAATTCCATAATCAACAATATTGCTTTACATAATAATCCTTTTGCATTTTGAACACCGTTTATCATTACACACTGACAAAGTAGCAAGGATGAATCCTGTTCTAAAAATTCAGTTCAGTTTGGGTCTGTTTTTACAAAAAAAATACAGTTATGGGATTAAGTTTAAAAGTTGCAGCACAATGTACATGCATAGGGAGAAGTACTCTAAATTCATGTCAAAAAAATTCCTCTAAACCCCGTACTTATTAAACAGCAATTTCAATAAACTTCTGCCAGACACAACACTCTCAGAGTAGTACAGTAGAAAGTCTGAATTTTAAAAACTTACCATTACATAGAAATTATGTAACACATACCAAGACACTTTTGGCCTGGATTTTTGGCATAATTGAAGGCAAACTGATAGAAATCCTTCAACCGAGCAGGATCTCGAATCTCGCTTTCTAACGTAGCACACTTTGCCTTTAGCCGGTCCATAGAATCAACACTGCATTTAGCAACACAGTTCATTATGTAGACAACCAATATCAAGCAGCAATTAGTTACGGTACATATAAGTAAAAACCATATTCTTGCGCATTTTTGAAAAAAAATATTGTTAAAAAATTGCCAAAAATGTGTAAAACTGCCATCTATTATCTCGATACACAGTTCTTCTTCTGCTGTAGTAAGCTTCTATTTTTTTGCAAAACTGCTTAAAAGATAGTTTTAAGCAATGTTTGAAAAATCATCAACAACTGAAACTTTGGTTGTTTGCAAAATAAAGAAGAAACCATGTAGTATTTTAGAAACCAGAAACCACAGCATCAGCCAATAAGTACTGCAAATTATTCGGAAAGCACTATTCATTCTATTTATTGCCTAATATCTCCTAGTTCATACATCATACCATTCGTTACAGTGCTCGGGCATTCTCTGGAGTGGGCCTGTTGATGACCTGGAAAACACCGCCAAATGATCTCCACGACCCATCACACCGCATCAGTGACAGGGTAATGTTAAACACAGCAATGTTTACCAGATATTAGAGCATCCAGTGTGAATGAGATGATGTGTGAAATCAAGCTGCATAAATTTATGGCTGATGACATTGACACTGACGAGCACTATTTTGTTGCTATTAAACAGAGAAAGAATTTTATGATACCTTTAGCCATTTTGCCACAATACCATAGCATGACAGACACACAGACAGAATACATCGTGCTATGCACAGTATTGTGTGGGTCTCCTCTTCAAAACAGCTGACAAACTTGTTCTTCAAACAACAGCCAATAAGTATTTCTTAGCAATGGTACAGGACAAGCATTTACACCCACAAAAATCAACGCAATCGGCAAACCCACAATACATCTGTGGCAGTCAGTGAAATGTTCTAAAGTTACATACCCTAGTTCCATCAGTCCGTTTACGAATTCTTCTTTCGTAAAAACACATTGTGTTGCTGCACCAAACTTCCAGGCAAGGATCAGCACTGTTCGACTTTCAGGATTCAAGCCAAGATCGTCGAGAAATCGCATCATACCATCGGCGTTAATTTTGTCATCTTCATGAGGATCTGTCACAAATTACATCACGAGACAGCAGCCTCAGTTAGACGGATAGAAGTGTCATTATGTCGGTTTTTGTGGAATATATTTAACAAAACACATGGCAGAACCATCTGCAATCGACAAAATTGACACGAATTTAATGCAAATTTTCTCAGTTATCTGTCCAACGTTATTCACTAGCAGCTTTCATCCAATGTGCCAGATATTCTAAAAACATTCAAACATTTGCATATCCACCATCTGGTGGCTCATACCATGCCAGCCTGCACAGTGGAAAAGTTAGGTACAGCGAAACCTCGTTATCTTGCCACTGTTTGTCGAGGCCAAATTAATGGCGAGAGACGAGGGTGGCGACTTAACGAGGGCGACTATTGATGAGGCTTAAATTAAGCTGGAGCCCAGTAAGTTGAATTTATGCAAAGACAGTAAAAAACACCACAAAATAGACTGTTATTTTACACACATGCACACTCCACAAGCACTGATTCGTTGGTTTACTAAGGCTTAAAAAGTCGACAATAGAAGACTGTTTGTTGCAGCAGTTACCTATCAAATCAGTAAAACCTTGTTATTTCGCCATTGTTTGTCAAGGCCAAATTGGCTTAATGTTCAGAACTAGCCGCATGTCATCAGCTGTCGCCAAGTGGCTCTGTTCCATGTAAGGTATCAGTGTGTCTACAGTGCCCACTACAGCCATATGTGAAACTTGATACTTGTTGTGGCTGCTGCAGTCTCGTCGCTCACCATCGTTGTCGTTGTCCCCTTACTCCTCAGTACCAGGGGATCCGCAGGACTAACCAACGTGTCAGACATCGCTTCACAAGTTGACAGCAGACTGTCGACCGCCACATATTCATCTGGTGTCATCATTACCTCAGCAGGGATGCGGAGAATAGAGCTCAGCCATTCGAACAGATTGCTGAAGTCCCAGTGTATAGTAATGTGGTGGGCCGGGCAGTCGTTTCACCGTCCTGGGCGGAGGAGAGGCAATATAGGCTGGACAGTTGGCAACGAGAAGATTAATTGCAGAGCAATCAACAGCTACGGCCTACCAACGATCAACATGTTGGTTTACGGCCACCGCTGTGACTGTGGGCGAGATATCGAGGTAAGATTACACTGACTGAAAATACAAGCCGTAATACAAGACGTTGTGGCGAGGGCGAGAGGCAAGGTTGGCAGGTTAACAAGGTAAATTACATGGCGGGAAATCCGTTCCGGGTGTAAACATGGCGAGAAGTGAGTTTGGCAAGATAACGAGGTTTCACATTACTTCTGGCCAGGTGCCCAACCAAGTGCCTGTAACAATAACAGATGGCCAATATTACCAAGGTAAAAGTTTATTAATATAAATAAGCCCCGTACAGGACTGCCATTCACACTCCGCATAAGAGGCAAAATTCATTTGCGAAAGACGAACACCCTAACTTTGAGTGTCACGTGACACCAAGCGAGGATGAATATAAAAAAATCTGTGCAGTTAAAATCTAGATATTATCTTGGAGTCTTTTGATTACATTCATATTGCTGGAGAAGACAGCCTTTAAAATCAGCCATTTTTGCACATTTCAGACTTCCGTGAGATTTAATATGAGCTTGGATCATGTCATACGGCATACCATGGAGTATTACTGATCTACCTCTACCTACAAACCAAATTTCGTTCAAACGGGAAAACTTTTCATGGAAAGATGGAAGGGATGACATTGAGACTGACTTTATTAGGTTGACTCGGATGAGTCTCTGGACGTATCTCCTACTGTTTTCGAGATACTGACGCATTTAGATCGAAAATAGCTTGCTTTGCTCACCCAACCCTTGTTTCACACCCTCTAGCGGAGGAACGCCCGGTAATATCAACGTAATCTATACACCACTGATGTAAGTCTACCTTCATTCGTTTCCCCCCTCGAGCTCCACTTGACCACATCTGAGCTATGGTTTGGTCAGGAGCAAGAGGAAATATTACCGTAATTGCTCTCTAGTGGTTTTATTGTGTAGCTTTCTGTAGTTGCACAGTGCACACTCATTTGAGCAGCTTACAGGTTCTGTCTACCAGATTTGGCTTCATCTCACTGAGTTCACTCACTGTGCTTAGGTTACTTTGTGTGTGTTAGATTATTTTCTTGTCTAATATCTGCATGCA
>Ga0056129_1000317_pt1 | contig 11676 bp, 4 predicted proteins | sample WorMetLIZISLAND1_FD_71118 | JGI IMG/M metagenome (GOLD analysis project Ga0056129, IMG submission 71118) | Marine gutless worms symbiont microbial communities from Max Planck institute for Marine Microbiology, Germany - Olavius loisae LIZARD... ...
ATCGGTTTCCGAGATATTCAACGTCTAATGTAACGCAATGGTTTAAGTGTCCTTGAGAAGACCTCTAAACAAAGGTCAAGGTCATTCATTTTGGTACCAATCGATTTCTCATATACGACTACATACAGACTGTCAATAGTAACTTTTGCTCTAAGACGCACCGTTTAGCCACAATACATAACGTCACAGACGACGGCGACAGACAGACACAACACTGTAGCATAATCGCGACCGTTAGCATGGTCGGGTAAAAATCAGTTATGCGTACTATAGAAATTACACTTCCCAACTATCTGTGTTGTGTACTGTACTGGTATACATTTTATCACACTGTCAAATCAAACCGAAAATTTGTCAGTGTTAAATGAATATGAATAATCCTGCTCTAAACACAACGCCATTAAACTGAACGTCACCCAGTTCCCGCCAACTGACGATCCGTTGATTTAGTTATGAAGACGATGACGATAGCTACAATGAAGCAAAATTGTTCTTTCGTTTGTTCACACATTACCTGTTGCGCAGACTGCTCTGTAGCTGTACTGTAAATCAACTAAGATTTACGAGACCTACAGCAAAGCTGTAAACGATATTATGCGTCTCCCTGCCATCAGGATAATCGTAAACCTTCAAGTTGTGCTTTAATTTTCAAAAATTTGAAATGTATATGAACAGAACACAGCAAATAAATAACATCAAGAATGTATATGAACATAAACCGTGCCTTGAATAACAATCAGCAGCAAACATTTTAATACGATAAATACGCAAGGTTGATAAAAGACTCAGAATGTGCTGAGCATTCAAACACAATGTTCTGCTACAAGCGTACAATCATGTTGACGTGAGTGGTTGGGCGTAGGAGAAGCTAAGACCCTGCAACTGTTACAGCCCCTGGCCCTTTCCGCGTCTAATTTTCAGATCCAGGGCGGTGACATAGCCCCTTGCACACAGTTATATCTATGATCTTTAACCCCTTTACGCTCACTGTGCCATATGGATACAGCTATAAAGCATCCTATGACAGACCGGGTTAAGCCGGCATTTGTAATTTTTGAAATCCGGGCACTCTGACGCTCAGGACTGAGAGTCAGAGTGCCCGGATTTCAAAAATTACATATTACTGATTAACCCGGTCTGGCACAGGATGCTTTACAGCTGTACCCATATGGCAACAGTGGGCATCAAAGGGTTAAAGATAGAACTAAAAATCCCATCTCCAGACATCACTCAGACTCCATATCTCACCAGTCACCTACTATCTGTTGACAACCCGTGCACTGCCTATGCTGACTGATGGAAAAACAGTTTAACGTGCCACTCCGCAACTTCAGTGACAAAATTTTCACAACTCAGTTACAGCTAACAGTGTCAAAGAACTGAAGGAAGGTGGTTAGTCATTACGATCAGACGAGCTCACCAGGCTCACCGTCACCGTGTTACAATAACACAACTGCACAACGCCAAACAAACACAAACATATACAGATCAACGTAAACACAGTGAAGTGAACCCAGCAAACTGAAGCCAAACTGCTAGACCAAACATATGACTGTACAACTCTAAAATGCTACTATCAAAGAGGGAATCTGACAATATTCCCTCTTGCTCCAGACCAAAATAGTGCTTGCTTAGATACAGCCAACTGGATGGAGAGTGGTTGTTTGCTAGAAAACACACAAAAGAAGGAAAATATGCCACACATAAAGAAAAGAATTAACAATTTAAAGCCTACTGTTGCCATATGGGTACAGCTATAAAGCATCCTGTGCCAGACCGGGCTAAGCCGTCATTTGTAATTTTTGACATCCGGACACATCAGGACTGAGCATCAGAGTGCCCGGATGTCAAAATTTACAAATGACGGCTGAACCCGGTCTGGCACAGGATGCTTTATAGCTGCACCCATATGGCAACAGAAGGCTTTAAAGGGTTAACGAAAAAACCAACAGCCGTTGGACTAGTACCGTACGTCTAATTCATACAAGACAACACAGTAGAGGGTGAGTGGTTTGTTTCTTGGTGGCACATCAGCACAATAGGCTATCGATATACAGTGCCATTCACGTTAGTTCAAGTTAGAAAATACAGGACAGGGCTGATATTCTTAGGAAGATTTCTTATCCTGGGAAAATAATAGGAAAATATTTAGCAAAGCAGTAATCTTGAAATCATGAATTAGGAAATAACAAAGCAATGATAACTGTAATTAACACTATTTTTTTGCTTCATGTTGAACGTTATTACGTGACGTTGTTGCTAAATCGTGAATTAGTAAGTATGAGTGAACTTGTGTCGATTAGTGTTTTCCTAGACATTGTCAAAGATTGTCCTAAGATAAGAAATCTGCCTAAGATTTTCCTAAGAAGTTTCGAAATGTGGCCCCAGAAGATGAATTAAAAATGACAGAAAATACACAAAATAAATAAATACAACTCAGAAAAAGCAAACAACACTAAACAGCAAAACAAAACTACCCTGGTTCAGTCGCCTTTTTATGACACTCGGCCAGGAGGCGAGGCGGGCTTATTCTACAATGCTCTCGAGCCTACACAGGGCTTTAGATCGATCAAATCACTAATCATCCTGCAAGACATGATGGTAGCCCGAGAGCAAACAGTTTGGATGACGACAAATAAACACAAAAACAGAATTTGACAATAATACAGCGGATATGGAGTGAACAATATACAAGCAATGCTAATCAGCTATACATTATTTCTCATGTACAAATAATTGCTGAATGTGTAGGATAGCAGTGCTTCAGTGCCCAACTGCACAAAATTATACAAATGGTACAAAACTGAAATCCTTATCAGTGCAGACGCTTAGCAGTTACTTTATATTGCAGCAATCACATGCGAGCATCTGTAACTTCTTGTAGCGGACGAGGCCTGCTCAATGGAAGATAATTGTTCACAAGGTTATTACTCGCAGTACGCAGAAACACTGCTACTGTGTGAACGGCGAATAATCAGAATTCCCAAAATGTCTAGCATTAAGACCAATTTCGAATTAATATTTGCAGTAAGCAAGTTAGCGATCAACGACACATTTATATTATGCGAGGCCAGAAACCTGAACAGTAGCAACTGCACTGGATTTTTTTACAGTTCACACAAGATATATGTTACTGAAAAGCCGATGCTCTGGTCAGCACACACGACGAAAAACAAAATGTATTTACAAGAAACTAAAAACCAACAAAAGCCATTGCCCAGTAAGTTCAGTTCGAGTTCAAGATCGGCGAAGGCAGTCCAAATAAAACCACAAAGACCATGGAGGAACAGAGGAGTTTCAAGTCTTTTCATCTTACATTCCAAATTTGGTATGTGCAGCTAGGTCGACTGAATATCGACTGGGCAATTCATCCGACAACAGAATCAGACAGACTTGATGCCTGAGAAAGACGTGGTATTAAAGTAGACATGAAGAAAACGAGCTCAGTCACGAGAGGTCGAGATACAAGAAACAACTCGAGTCAGTGAGCGAGCAGGGTTTAACGTCTCCACCAACACGGTCTAGGTTATCTGGGAGACGGTTTTTAAGACCCAACCAAGAGTATCAAAGTACTGAAGAAAAAAACTAAATACAACCCAGAACAAGCAAACAGCACGAAATACAGCAAAACAAAACTACCCTGGTTCAGTCGCCTCATACGACACTCGGCCAGGAAACGAGGTGGGCTTATTCTACAAAGCTCCTGAGCCCACACGGGATGTTGAGACATAAAAAACAATTGGAACATGAAGGTCAGGAGTACAACTGGATGCCACGAGTTTAACACGGTAAACTCAAAACAACTGATGACCACGTATATGAATTGTTTTAAGTAGAGCAGTCGAGTTGGGGTTTATAGGTCATTCTGGAGATCATCATCCTGCCAATCACTTGACTGGTGCCAAACACTGAAAACTAAACATAACGACAATCAAGGACGACAACGAAAGAAACCTAAACAATCATACGAGAAAACAGCATCGCAACCGAAGACTGGATTATGTACAACGACAAAATCACTCGACGCTGGTCCAATCACAAATGTTATTACGTAGAGTAAACTAAATACGCATCAGCCGCAAGTGTCAACAGATAAATCAAACAATAACATATTAACCACTGAACCACAGAAAACACTTGTCAACAGTTTGGTGGCGTTACAAGACAAAAAGGCGAAACGCGACTGCTGCGGTAACGATCAATTGCCATGTTTACTGGTTCACGAGCGATGCTTCAATGGCAGCTCTCAGCATAGCATCATCGTCTTGCTGATAGTCCTGTCAACACACACCAGCTCATCAATGTATTAACTCTTTGACACCCACTGATGCCATATGGATACAGCCAGACCAGGATAAGCCGTCATTTGAAATTTTTGATATCTGGGCACTCTGACGCTCAGGGCTGGGCGTCAGAGTGCCCGAATGTCAAAAATTACAAATGACGGCATAACCCGGTCTGCCGCAGGATGATGCTTTATAGCTGTACCCACATGGCAACAGTGGGCGTCAAAGGGTTAAGACACAGTAGACTGGCTACAGAGAAACATACTAAACCATTACAATGCCATCAGTGTTTTAACAGCAACTTGCTGAGTATAGGTAAAAAAAACTGGCTGGCACAATAATAATTATCAGTGTATGTCATAATGCAGTAAGAATTGTGTACTTATTAACCACCAGATATGTGAAATAAGTTGCTACAGTTCCACACACTTAACTAAATTCCCGTCAATGTCATCTGTGGCTTGCATCATTACAAGTGCTTGCGCTAATAACTGTCAACGATCCACATAGTGAACGGCTGGTTATGGACCAGACTGACTCCTTCAGTCCCTGACAGCTTGTTGAAGCCAAGGTCATTCTGCATCGGCTTTTATCCAGGACATTCACAGACACCCCAGCAGTCTCTTCCAGTCCACAGAAGGCAAGGAATGTCAAAATCTGTTTAGTATCCATGATGTCATCCATGTGGGCAATTAGACGATATGATACGATATGATAGAAGAGAAACGTGGACTAAAAAGCTAAGTGTGGTCAGCCTAATCTAGCACAAGTGATGAAAAACAAAAAATAAAATAAGAAACTAAAACAAACAAAAAAGAGAGGCACTGTGCTTGGATAATTTCAGCAAATTCCTTTATAATTTATGCCAAGCAATAGAGTAACAACATATATTACAAGCATGCAGCTGCCATTATCACTGTATTGAATGTGTCCCGATACAATCACTAGTCTAGCTGCACTGTTGATACTGTAACCTAAGAAGTCCAAATCTTCCAAACAAAGATTGGGATCACTGCAACGTCCACTCACACCGAGGCCTGATTGTGTGACAACAGATAACCTCAAAACAACCAGCGAACTACAAATCATCGGTCGCGGTCTTTTTTCTGCAGCATTGAAGCCCTTCTTAACGGCACGCATGTCTCAAATAAAACAAAAAGACATTCAAGTCACCCAGACACAGCCAAATCAGAATTACTCATCAGATAAGCAACCAGAGGCGTCAACTTCCGCCCGGATCTTGGGTCCGGACCCGACCACTTTTGAGACCTGTAGGGTCCATACCATTAGTGGACCCGACCAAGATTTGGGAAGGTGTTGGAGACGCCCATATACGGCTATGGAGACGCCTGCATATTGGCCGATGCAAATGCCATATTTCAGATAGTCGTACTGCTGCGATTTTCCAACCTAAAATGCATGCAAATGCGTTGGAGCCCGCTGGGGGAGCATAAAACGCTCCCCCAGAGAGCTTACAGCAACTCAGACCTCCTAGCTGAATTGGGGTGAGGAAAGGGGGATTAGGGGTGGAAGGATAGGAGAAAGGGAGATGGAAGAGAGAAAGGGAGGGAAGGTAAGGAACGGGAGGGAAAGGCAGGAATGGGAGTAGACCCGACCAAGTTCCGGAGGAAATCGACGGCCCTGTCAGCAACGAATCAAGAGCTGAATAAGAAATTCAATGCGGCACTGCTTACAACATAGGTGTCGTATTCAAACTTGTGTCGGAAGTTGAGATGCTGCAGGAAGTTGGCACTGGTCATGTTTGGGTCACCCCACGGCATTGACGCGCACACAGGACAAACCTACACACGACAGACGATATGACTGGACAACGCCAAATAACCAGCTGAATCCACCACGAGTGACCTGAAAACAAGAAGTAACGGAAGGCACTAAAAATAGAAACCAATCAGCAGCAAGTCGGTCCATGTCATAATCCACGAATACAGTACTGATAGGAAAGAAGCAGTCTATGGTGGAACAGATGGGTTTAACTCATTGACGCCTACTGTTGCCATACGGGTACAGCTATGCATCCTGTGCCAGACAGGGTTAAGCTGTCATTTGTAATTTTTGACATCGGTGCACTCTGACGCTCAGCTCTGAGCGTCAGAGTGCACCGATGTCAAAAATTGTAATTGACGGCTTAACCCGGTCTGGCACAGGATGCTTTATAGCTGTACCCATATATCAACAGTGGGCGTCAAAGGGTTAAGTTAGAGTGAAAAACTAAAGCTGTGATGGATGTGATGGAGACTATGACAATGTGAAATACCCACAATGAAGTGAAATACTACAGATGACTATAATGTTACAAGTCAAACCGAAGCAAAAAAACTGAAAATGTTCACAATGTGCAAGACTGTACATCTTTGTTAACATGTTCGCTGTCAGGTCAATTTTTGCCTGGGTGCCACTGCCATCCCCGGGTAGGACTTAGTTTTGCTGAGGTGCCAGCTGGTTCTCTGCTGTGGTGCCCGTGTACGGCTACGTTCACATTGATACGAGTACGAGTCCCGAGTGCGGATTTCCGTTTACGGCTCGTACAAGCTTCACCCATACGAGTGAGCGTTCATGGTCACTTGTACAAGGACAACTCAACGCGTGTCTACCGACAATCTCCAGAAAATCGAATTGAGAAAATGCTTTGCGAAAAAATAACAATATTCCACTAAATCATTAATAATTCTACTAATTGTGCACCCCTACCAATGAATAATTAACAGTGACGTAATTTATGACGTAAAATATGCGTAATGGCCGTGTATAAATTAAATTTATACAAATTTATACAATTTTGCGTTGTTTACATCGTACGGGTTGGATAAAACACGACCTGCTCAGAAACTGCTCGTACGAGTGAAATTCACAGGTAACTCGTACTCGTACAGAACTTGTGTCAATGTGAACGGCCACCATTGGAATACACGCATACCGGTGTTTACTGGAACCCGTATACAGGTACCCAAACTCGTATGAATGTGAACGCATCCTACAGCTAAGTTACATGTACTAAATGACGAGTATACTGCAGAAAGGCCATTTATTATGGAAAATGTTCAATATAATATGACTGTCTTGAATTTCTTCACAAGAGTTCGCACGGCAACTTACAACAGGTCGTCGATCAGTGACGTGAGTCTGAGTACAGTGCTTGACGAGTCCCTGACAATCAAAGTTCTTTGCATTGCAGTACGGACACGTAAATGTCTGTCGGTTTGGCGCAACACTGAAACATATCACAACAACACAAACATCAGCAAAGACTGGTGAAATTCCGTCAGTGCCACTAACAAGTTAGTTTCTGTTTCTGTATAAGAAAGAGAACAGTTCTGACCAAGTTTTTCACGAGTTACTCCAGGTTAGGCCAGTCCGTCAAAAGCATAACTATGGGGATTTCTAAGTGGGTTTTTGAAGGCTAAATTGCCCTTGCTGTGGCCAGAAACAGTGTGAAAGCAATGATAGGAAATTAAGTGAATGGGGATGAAATAATACCATAGAAATGGATCCCATAGAGTGCGATATAAAGTTTAAAGACACACGCTTGTGCCAGTATCAAAGCTGCAGGCTGAGTTTGATACTGGCGAGAGCATAAGTATGGTACTAAAAATCCTATTATATTATGCATCGCTAATTGACAATGTTGACAATAATGATACATGTACATTGGAAATGTAATTGTATTATTAAAATCTTACAACAATTTCACACAAAGGATGACAATGCGTCGTTTGCCGTCAAAAAGTACTATTATGGATGCTCACGGATATCCGAATATCCGGATAAATCCTTATCCGGATATATCCGGATAATAAATTATCCATTTAATTATCCGTCAACATGGCGGCTCATTATTACCATGTACTTTTTGTTTAGTTTTTCGAAATTTTTACGCTATTTTACAAAAAATTTGTATGTTAATACGAGTAATCCAAAGCATTAGCAGCTGGACTTGAACGTAATATTACCATTAGGTTATACTTCCGTTACTTTACGCTATCCGCCCCTCCGGGCACCATTCTGAGTTTGACTTTATTTGACTTCCGTGCCCCTTCAGTGAACTCATTTAACCGGAAACGACGCCATATTGGTATCCGGATAATTCCGGATAATTTATTATCCGATGAACGGATATCCGGATAGTAAATTATCCGTTTTGAGCATCCCTAAGTACTATCAAGAATCATTCGTCAAAAAAAATGTCAGAAAATGCTGATGGTGAATCACCAACACTTGCCCTGCTGCCGCAACTACTAATATGTGTCTTCATGAGTAATGCATATAAATGTGTGTCGACTGGCAGGAGTGAGTGAGTCGTTTCTTAGCTGTACATCAGCACAATTAGGCTATACAGTGTCGTTCACGTTGGCTGGAGGGCAGCTGCTAATAATAACAGTGTTGTAAGAATTCTGCATCTGTTTCTATGATGTTCACACAACACATGGCGAATTACCAACAAAATATACATAAATATAAATTACTGATGAACTGGATGACGGATGGATGCATGGTTAAGATTTTATGGCAATTTAAGCACGCAAACAGTGGCTATATCATGCGTGAAATAGAATGAAGTTTATTCACAAGGCCAAAGGTGTGTATAAAAGATGAATTTGAATTGAATACAATATTCACTGATGGTACATGCTGAGCATGAACATGATATGATCACACAGAATAACAAAGACATCTCTGAAAGAGATCACTAACAGTTGCTTACACAGTGGGTTTAGACACCGTACTCTGTTGCACACGTCTTCGCTCTATGCCCGCCATTTTGTCACATCGAGGCGAGTGCAGCCGCATGCTAATAAGATCAATCTACACACAGCCACAAACAGCACTACATCTGGTAGTGTCTGGAAAAGATAAAGGTAAAGATCTGTGTACTTGATATAGCGCTTCTTACATGAGAAGACTCGTAGAACAGCAGCGCTTAACAATCTTAAAAGTGGCAGCTGATTGGCATGAGCTAATGGTACCTGCGGCGTGATATGCAGCATGACAGACATACCACCACCCCAATCAGCCGCATTAGGCCTTCACCCCATAGCCTGTAGGCTACTACTCATTAACCGACCCCGTAGGGTGACACACTGAGTTGGCGTTGGTACACAGCAGCCACAGGTGGGAGTCGAACCCGCGACCTTCCAATGGCAAGTCTGGCACCGTACCACTCGGAAACAGGCCTCTTGGAACAGCACTATGCATTGTTCAGTTGACACAGATGTGATCATCTTTGTCATCATCGTCATGTGAAACTGACTGCTACAGCATGTTGGTCCACGTGTGAGGCTATTATCATCCAGTCTGTTTGACGATTTGTTTATTCGTTTGTTTGTTTGTGTGAAAGATAACTCAGGTGGACAGGTTGAGACAATGACTTCACGTTAAGATTTTGGGTACCACTCCCAGTCTTCCAAGGCATAATTTTCCACAGAAAAACTCAACCCGGGTGACTCTAGAGCAAACTGAACAGCCTAAATTTGGCTGAAAAACAAAAAATAGTGCGTATCACTACATCATCTACAAAACAATCTCAGAAGTCATGTCTGTCCCATCAAATCTAGTGTCTTAGTTGAAACAATGTTCACAGTTATTCAACATCACGTAGCTCCTAGTCACGTAGACAAAAAATGCTAATAACTTGGAAGAAGTGCACGGAATACACATACACATAGTTAGTTTGTTACAATAGATATCTAATGTGATAATGAAAGTAGTCTACACAATGGCATTACTTTTGACGACTGTTCAAGATCATAAATAATCATGCCTTAAAGATCGCTCCAGCTAATAATATTCTAACTCTTATGTCTTGAAAAATGTAGAATTTATTCACTATGATGCTGCTATCTCTTAATAACTAAATATATTTACAATGCTACGTACACAACAGTTGCATTCGCTCGCTCACACAACCCCAAAATTGTATAAAAATACAGACATACTTAGGCAGCTGAAATTTGACATCAAAATTGAATCAGAGTTATTTAATAATAAAACAGACAATTTCTAATGTGCCACAACATGATGCAGTCAAGTTGTTTCATTTGCCACATGCACCAAAACAATGATAACAGTTTGATTATTTGCCAGTACTCATCAATTAGACAGTAACTGTTGTGAAAAGAAAACTGGTACAATGATAAAAGTAAATCAGCAGGTATGAGTGCTTTTTACATCATTTGTCGATGTCTCACAAAAGCTTTACTTTAAATTAAACTAAAGGTGGCATGGAGTTAGTGGCGGTGGAAATATTCTCTGCTTGGCTCACAAATGTCAACAATACCTACCTAGGTAGTGACAAACTTTAGTACACTGATTTAGTTAGAAAAAGTCAAATACAGATCATTAGATTTAGATCATTAACCCTCTGATGCCCACTATTCCATATGGGTACATCCTGTGCCAGACCGGGTTAAACAGTAATTTGTAATTTTCGACATCTGGGCACTCTGACTCTCAGCCCTGAGCATCAGAGTGCCCTCATGATGTCAAAAATTACAAATGACGCCTTAACCCGGTCTCGCAGAGGGTGCTTTATAGCTGAACACATATGGCAACAGTGGGCGTCAAAGGGTTAGTGTAACCAACTATAGACAGTTGCTCACCTGTTTATCACAGCCTTCACATACTGCTGAGCAGGTGTTGAGGATTTGCTGCATCTGCACGTCAGGCTGACACAGTTGACGAGTGAACGGCTGCCGACACGTGGGGCATTTATGATCAGCGCCTGACGCAAGTAATTCTAGGCATTTCTTGCAGTGCCTGCAATGAACACTGTAAATGTCACCAGACAAGTCCTATGACACACTGCACAGGTCCATGTTAACATGTCTCAACTTGATGAAGACACGTTAATAATAATAATAAGCAAAGGACTGAGTAGTGAGTACCGAGGAATAGCAGTAGGGCGTTGACCTATGGAGCCTCACTAATCACGCAGGATTTCATAGGCATACGTGGCCTTGATACCAAATGATCTGGCCTTGGCCTCGACCTCGAAAACCTCTGGCCTTGGCCTCAAAGACCCCTGGCCTTGGCCTCGATCATGGCGTCCTCGAACACATCTTTGCATCTGCACACTGTGCCGTATGTTTGTATTACACTTTGCTAACTGAGAGAGTTCAATGATGATGTGCAGCCTTGTTCTGTGGACAATGGATTGGTTTGACTGCTGTCAAAATTGTAATACCTGTATTTGTCAGGCACTGTGGCAATTACACATGAGTCACTTTAACTTTTGACTTAGCCTTTCGCTCAGCGATTCGCTGAGCTAAAGTTCGGTCTAAGTACAGACTTAAGTCAAAAAGTAAAGTGGTTTCGCTGAGCCAATCGCTGAGACCAAACTTCGCAAGTTTGGTCTCAGCGATTGGCTCAGCCAAAG
>Ga0056129_1000318_pt1 | contig 11676 bp, 5 predicted proteins | sample WorMetLIZISLAND1_FD_71118 | JGI IMG/M metagenome (GOLD analysis project Ga0056129, IMG submission 71118) | Marine gutless worms symbiont microbial communities from Max Planck institute for Marine Microbiology, Germany - Olavius loisae LIZARD... ...
TCAGATGATAAAGTATCAGAACATGTGCCAGGACGTGGCAATGTCTGCTGTGCTGTGTCACAAATATCAGGTGCTGGGTTATAGGCTAGTTGCAGTAATTTTTGATGGGGGTGCACTGTCAACTTATGACGGACAGTCTGTGTACATTATGCCTCACCGCTGTTAGGCTTCCTCCCTCTAACGCTAGAGATAGGCTAAGGTAGCAGGTATCCAATACACGTAAATCTTGCAGTATTATTGACACACACACCACAAAGGTGTTACAATGATTGTAGTACCTGTAATTTGTCACAACAGCAACACTGAAGGCTTTGTAGGCTATTTATTACAAAGTCAGTGTAGACGCCGAGCTTCAGTTGAAAACTGTTTCATTAAAATATTGTCAGTAGCGGGCATCGTGTCAAGATGTGATTGCAGAAGTAGCAGAGAAGCCAGTCCAGTGTCAGCTGGTTCAGACTGATAAGGACGACCTGACTTCACAAACAGCATCTTCCTTGGTCACAATGGAGTTCAACTGCCTAATATCACTTTGAACCCGTGCTTTTTTTGTTAAAAGAAACTTGAGGATAGATTTTGTAACAAACAGGCTTATTCAGATTTATACTTGGTAGTTGGTACCTAATGTTCTTCTGTTATTGGTTTTGTTTCAATGTACACAATTCCAATAAACTTGTTGGCTATTAGGCAGCTGACCTGCTGGGGAGGGGGGGAGAACAGTAGCTGTGTTGATGGTAGCACCTGGATCTGGATGATAGTCAGCATGGCCCGTGCCTGGGGCATCACACGGACAAGCTGTGCAATCATGGTGCAACGTGACTGGCCAGGCGGCTCTTCAACAATGCTAACGAGCCAGCTGACATGACGGACTGAGGCAGAGCATTCCAGTCTTTCACTGTCCTGATGCTGTAAGATTTGTAAGACTGTCTGTAAGTGAGTGAGCAGTGTTTTACGTCCCCGCCAACACAGTATAGGTTATATGGGAGACGTTTTTACAGGTCAAAAGACCCAACCAACAGTATCAAAGTACTGAAGGAGATGCTACAAAAGAGAAAGAAAACAACAAAAATAACTAAATACACATATACACAGACAATAATGTAGAGACAAAAGGATATACACAAAATAAGCACAGCAAGTCCCCTAGTCTACACTAATATGGGGTGACTAGGGGACAGCTCCCACAGAGGGCAGGTTCGCCAGGCCTGAACAGCAGTGGGGCTGCAATGCCACCAACAGTTACCTAACTATGGTTATGTGAGATACCTATTCAGCACTTTGACACTTCAGTCGACTGGCAATGACAGCCGCCAGCCAGTGAACAATGAAAGGTGGCAGAGTAGCTGAAGCAACAGCAGTGAAGATGATGTTAACCCTTTGACGCCCACTGTTGCCATATGGGTACAGCTATAAAGCATCCTTTGCCAGTGTAAGCAATGGCAACAGTATGGCAACAGATCGGGCTAAGGCGTCATTTGTAATTTGTGACATCTGGGCACTCAAGACGCTCAGGGTCTCGCACAGATGCTTTCGAGCTGTACCCATATGGCAACAGGGCTAACTACAAACGCCATGTCATCAACACACTATCATGGACGGTGAAGTCATTCACAGTGACCAAAAGTCGACAGCTGTTCTCCACTGATAGTAATCAACGACTATTTTCCGACACAAACTAACCAGTTTATGTAGTCGAAACTCTGTTCAGTCAGCAACAGCTGGAAGACATCAGAGGTCAAGTACCAACAAAATATGACAGACAGATCGACTCTTTACTGGAGCATCAACAGTGTCCAGTAAACATAAATTCGGTCTCACGATTGGATTGGATTGGATTGAGCAGTGTTTTATGTCCCCGCCAACACTGCTATAGGTTATATGGGAGACGGTTTTTACAGGTCAAAAGACCCAAACAACAGTATCAAAGTACTGAAGGAACAAATAGGTCTCATGTTGTACTTATGTAGAGTATGTTGTTAGCATAAGAACAGCACGCTCGGCATCAGAGCTGACAACATCAAGGGATTGCGCTAGAACAGAATTCAAGGAAGTCACACGCACCACAATGAGACACAGCCACACACTACGAGTATGTCACACGTTTTCACATACTCGTCACATCGAAAAAAGAACAACAAAAATGCTGCCGTAGAAATGTTGACACTAATGCTGCCTCCAAACTAAAGCGTACTCGGTCACGACTTTAACTGCATATGCATCTCGCTAACGTCATCGACGTGAATCGTTCCACAACATCTGTGCTTCAATGGGAAACAATTCAAACCCATTCAACAACATACCACGAAACAGCTACTAACAAAAATGAACTTGAACCCATTAAAAACCTAATTCCTCCGACATTACTTTGACACATTTTGAATTATCGTGACCACAAACTTTGACCCTTCTAGCCATAAGTAAGTTCGACAATGCTGTTCACTTATTTCAGTTGTGTTACAGCTTAATAATGCTCACAAAAAGCTGATTGATTGAGCAGGGTTTAACGTCTGCACCAACACAATATAGGTTATACGGCCAACGGTTTTCACAAAAAAACTGCTAGGAGGATGTATGGACAAACAACCTAGAAATGAACTGCCATGTACTACATTGCAGAAACACATAGCAAACTGAAAATTAGCAAGAACCTAAACGAAAACCTAAACAAACCAAAATGTTGCAGATATTTCTTTCCTTCAATTTAAAGCTCATGTAACATTTCAAACACGTTCCTCATTGCATGAGTTTACTCTTCGTGAGAAGCCAAATGTTTGTGAAATATAAACAGTCCACCAGATATTTCTTTGATGATAAAAACATGTCAAAAATACTAAACAGCTTTAGTAACCTCATAAATTAACCAGCAACACAGCTACTGGTATGAATAACCAAAACCATACCAAAACCCCTAATTTCTTTCCTGTTTCTGACGTATAAGCATGGAAATAAATCGACCTATTCATACCATCACTAACGGAGTCTGCGCGGTCGTTAATGCTACACAGTCGCGATATCAGCGCAGCTACAACGACGACGACAACGAGAAATTCAAGTGCTGGTCAACAGGTTCAACAAAACTGTAAAAATTTATGCACATAAAATCGACCAGGTTTTCATCAGTGATCAGATATGTTACCTAGTTTCTATATACATGAGAACTGAGAGGTTCCACATCAACATCGCTGTATCCAAGGCAAGCAAATGGCCACACTTTCTCAAACAACTGATGTCAGCAGGTGTCCCACCACAGCAAATACTCCATTTACAGCAGTAATCTGTCCAATTCTTTGAGTATGCCTCCCCAGTGCAGCGCCATGCCATCAATAATTGTGATCAATCCTGTCAGTTGGAATCAATTCAAAAACGATCAGTACATATGTCTTTGAATGTACTCATAGGTTGAACGATAAACTCATTAGATAATAAAATTCATATTAAAAGCAACCTTTTTAGATTAATGTTGACGTTTCGGCCTCGACTGAAGCCTTCTTCGGAACGGTCTGTCTAATCGCCGTTCGCCGCTCAGATTCGGGGCAAACAGGTTGTCGTAGATGTGGGAGAGTTGATAAGACCCCTCGTACAGTACATATAATTTTCAGCTTCACCCGTGGCATGTCATACCCTAATGTCTCGTTTGTTGCCAGATTAAACTCATTAGAAGACACAAGAGATAAACTTTCAAAAGCCTTTACCAAAACAAGTGTAAACCAGTCCCTGTTCTGTCACCTATTTCCACTCTTTATAATACTTTTGCAATCTCTACACTACGTTCCAGCAAATCCCTTTCTCGTCCTACCTCACGCACTAAAAAGTTTGAATCATTTACAAACTTTGCCCTCAGTAAATACCAATCACCTGTCTGTAAATGATTTTAGGCCCTGATAGTAACTTTGTGTTTTTATCATATGATGCACTGTGTTATACTGTTTCGGATTGTGCAATTGTGTGCAATTGCGTTTCTTTTTGCATATATTTTGCAAATTTGTTACACAGCCATTTGGCTATGCAGCCACAAATGTGAAGGTGAAGTGGTAGTAATACAGGCAAAAAGCCTGTATAAACAGGTATAAACCCAGTGCAGCATCGCTCTGATGCAAGGAAAAACATTTGCCCTATATTATAATGGTAGTAAATTATTAGGATTCAATGCTGCCGTACTTAGGTACCTTGCGGCTCATGCATGGCCTATGTGTCACCCTACAGTTCTTGTCCATTGGCAGTTCCTTGTTCCATGTTATAAACTCATCTACAGCCGCCTGCAAGTTCTGCACCCACAACTGCGTGTGCGGAGGGCCCCTAAACACATCACTACTCAACAGCGCCACTGCAAATACACCGACATATCTGCATTACTGTAACCAGTTCTGTTAACGTGCAGTAAAACTAAACAGCGGCCAGTTATGACGACGAGGCGCTGGTAGCTGGCGTCTGTTCGCTAGTGTCTGATGCGGTCGTCGGCAGACAAGGCTCGGCACAGAGTAACTGAGCCGGAGTTTCACTCGTGCTTGCTGGACAAGACGCTAGTGTTGCATCAACAGATGTGACTGGAGTCATCGTGAGCAGTGGAGATGCGTGCGACGCGTCGTCACGTCGACACTGTGGCTCGGAGGATACCGTCGCTGTCGCTGACGACGGCGACTGTACTGCTACGCTCGTCGGAGGAGTGGGAGTTCGTGCAGTCACACACAGTGGTGAGATTGTGTTCCGACTCGGCTCAGCAAGACGTGCCTTCTTGCACGCCACGTCCGGACTCGACACATTACCGTCTCTTCCGCCATCGCCGACCGCCGGGTCTGAATCACCGACCCTCGAGACAAGCTCACTGTTCTGAGGCCGGCGCTCGGACCCAAAGAACTTCTTCTTGAAGTGTCGATCGTAACTGCTGTATTTGTCTGTCTGAGTCGTCAACGATGTGTCGGTTACGTCGGACAGTTCTGTGTCCATTGGGATGACCACAGAACTGGATGACACTGTGGTCAGTGGTGGACTGTGATGCGGTGGTTCCGACACGGCTACCACCTGCAGTGCATCCACCGTCCCCGACGCACCAGCAGCAACACTCATTGCTGCCGGCAGAACAGACAGGTTTGCCATCGCTTCCGCGGCGCACCGAGCCGCCTTCCTTTCCGCCGTCAACTCGTCGAGTTTCTGGTCAAAGCGCGGCAGACCAATGACGAGCGACGGCGGCGGCGGTGTTCGCACAAGTGCCGACAGTGCCGCGCGGCTCTGCAGAACGACGGTCGCTTTTGTGAACGATGGCTTGCCATTGCCGGAAACCTCCACACCAGTAGCTGTCCTTACAGCATCGGATTGGTTACCATCTGAATACAGCAACACAGAGACAAGCGCATGGAATTACAATCACAAAACTACCACAATAATCACAATGGATTAACCCTGGTGACTCGGTGGTGTAGTGGTAGGGCGTTGGACTCGTGATCAAGAGGTCGCAGGTTCGACTCCGACCGCAGCATTATTCGAGCAACAACCCTGGCAAGTTGTTCACACCTACCGTAAAACTTCGAATATGATACGCACTTTTTACCATAATATTGCCTGGAAAGTCAGGGGCGCGTATTATACATAGACCTAGCTTTTTCTGTAGTTTTATTTCATTTTTGAACAACCGTTCAAAACGGTAAAATCACCGATCGAAATACCGGTGCCTGGTGGTGCTGCTTCGACGTAATAATGAATGAATGAATAGGCCTACGGTGGACCAAGGCGGCTCGGTCCCTTTAGGGGGGGAGAGACGGGGGGTGAACGTTACACATGCAGTGACTGACGGCACGGTAGTGTGGTCGTTCAAGGCCATACGCCCGTGCGTCAATGAGCGATATGGCTTAAATGACGTCACTACGAGTGGTCACTGGTCATCCGTTCGTTACCATCACGGTGCTGGACCAAGCGACCAAGGCCATTTGCCAGACGACTTCCGGAGGGCAGCTTACAATCACGTTGCCGTTTTTGGCAGATATACTGACCTCCTGAGTGCTGCTATGGGGGTGCGTACAGGTCTACAGATTTTTACACTGTGACAAAAGTCTAAGATTGGGGAGCGTATTATACTCGATGGCGTATTATATTCGAAGTTTTACGGTAATGTTCCTCTGTTCACCAAGCAGTATAACTTGGTACCTTGCGAGGGCCTACATGCTAAAAGCACCGTATTGTTGGCAGCGGTATAGGGTCCAATGAACAAGGGGGGTACTGTAGAGCGGTTCTGTGGTGATTTACGAATTGCATAAACAGGGTTCATAGCAAACTGAAAGGACAAAATTCAAGGACTTTTCAAGGACCTAAAATTGCAGTTTTCAAGTACCAAAAGTATCAACAAAAAGACATACCATACTCGCGCTACACCAAAATTTTGAGTGAAATATATAATTTAGTGTACTCACCGATACTGCACTAATGATAAAAGAAGACTGTTGACATCAAATCATTTGTAATCCACATGAAACAATAAAAATCTGTAGTTCTCAGCAATAATGTCAATGATTAGCGTCATCCACAGCTTTTCTTTTTCGGGTCATTGTGTCCTTCATCGCATCTTTTTTCTTTTGTTCTAGGTCAAGCTGGCACAGTATTTGTGCCATGCTGAGCTGCATGGCATGTTGCTCGTGTCTATGGCACATATGCCACCATAGTAAGCCACAGTGTTGTGTTACATATTAGACGTCTACAGCAGAATGTGTCGGCATATATATTGTCTGTTACTGAGAATCCCCTTTCAACAGTGGCTTGCCCATGCGACGAGAGCAAAGCAAGACCATTTTAACGACTGACCACAACTAACCATAGTTGTCACTGCCAGCTAACAGACCATGATATAGTTGATCAACCCTGTGACTGCTATCAAGAAACTTAGACTTGTTCTGAGGAACTACCTCCTTCAGGAATGGAATTTCTTGCACTGTGATATAACTGAATCTGCATCCCCTTCTGCAACACAATTTGCCTCATTCAGATGTCGAACAAGGGCTCTAAATGTGGTAATGTTACCTTCACTGCTTTCAGTAGCCATTCCTTTAGGGTTCAGACATGACAGTCTTTGGGCAAATGTATACTATATGACTCTCTCACTGACAGTTTTTGCTTTGGAATACGTAATACACAGTGGGAAGTTTTGTTAACTAAGCAAGTGAACTATAACCAAGTACATGTAGTGGTGAAATGCCAAATTTTACAAGAATGCTTTCTTCAAGATTTTAGTATGCAAAAATTTTAAATATGGAACATTCAAATTCAAGGACTTTTCAAGGACTTGGAATTTTTTCCAAATATGGTAGCTGGTAAATTGCAAATGAGAACTTCTGGAACCCTTCAATGCAGTTATAAACTCTTCCTGCGCAAGATAAGTAATCATGCCACGTCTGGCAGCTTTCAGGCAAAAACGACATTGAATATACAGGACGGCACCACACAAGTATCAATTCCAGCTGAATACAAGAAACAGCACAAGTATGATGTCTGCATATCCCTGTGCTCTGCAATAAGTGTGAGATGCCAATAAACTTCAGCTGTGCTGGCAAGACAGAATAAACACTACTACTGAATAACAAATGCACACATAGTCGGACTGAACCTACACTGCTGCATCACCATCACTCCAATTCAAATTTTCATGCCCCGAGTCTTATCACTCCAAAAATTCATTGAAAAATCGCCAGTTATTTGTCTGAGTTGTACTGTCGTCAGATCAACTCACTAAGAGACGGAGACAAAAACTTGAAAATCTGCTTCACTGAGACTAGTTGTACATTACACATACAAACACATACAAACAGTCTTAACGTACCATACACAGCAGAGACAGAGGGCTGAGTGAGTCCTCGGACTGGCGGCATCGACAACGAAGATGGTGCCATGTTGAGAGAGTAGAATCTTGGCACAGAGCTCGTCACTGTTGCAGGCACAACAGCGCTCCGAGGAGCATCTCCGGCGCTGGCGGCAGCCCTGCGGCCACGACCACGGCCCGGTGATCGCTGCCTAACACGAGGACTCTGTGACTTGGGTGTGCTCGCCGCGGTCGTCTCTGTCGGAGGAATATACGCCGAGCCGTGCACGACCTGCTTATACTGTTCCAGTTCAGAGCGTGACGCTGGGAATGACACCCCAGACAGCAATGCCGGGCGGAAATAAAACCGCATGCCCTGAGCACTTGACAAGGCCGACGGCGTCGCAAATGTTTTCTTGACGGACGCCGATCCGGCAGCGGACTGCATCACCGCCCCCGCCGTCAAGTACCTGTCAACGTCGCCGACACACGTGCCGTGTTCAAGGTGTCGAACGGTCTCGGCTGAGTCAGTGCTACTGGAGCTGTCCTGGCGGCCACGAGGCAGCCGCGGCGTGCCGCCGCTGCCCGGAGCTACGTGCTTCGCAAACCACGCCGAACCGTCGTCGCCGTTAACGAAGCGAACGTTCGGCACTCTGTTACCGGTGACCGAAGTGATTGGCGCCACGAGCAGACCAGCGCGGACGCCGGCAGCGGCATGACTGGGCTGCGGGGCAGAACTGAACGGTGGAATGAAACCCGGTGGATTCAGCATCGGTGTGCTGTGTACGGGAAGACTCGAGGGAACATAAGGTCGCTGGTCTTGCACGGACATGACTACATCCTGGACTGTCGGTCCAGTAACAGCTGTCACTCTACCACCACTCTGCTGGTCACGTCTAGTCCCACGTCTCCTGCGGCCTGATCTCGGGGATTTGGTCGGCCGCGATGGGACTTCAGTGACAGTATTGGGAGGCGTACAGTTGCTAGCTTGTCCACTATGCTCCAAGTTTGCCACCTCTGAGTCCAGTTTCTTTGCCGCTGTAACAAGCTTCTGCTGCTGTGTGATCGACTGATCCAGCTCCTGCATCAGCATGTTCTTCGCCAGTGCCGAGAACTCCTCCTAACCAACCAACAACATCAGCTGAACTCTGCCACAGGCACTCAAATACAACCAGCTGACATAAACAAGTAAAGAAAGCGAGCTGATGTTTAGAGCGTATCATCGTAAAACCTCAACAAAATAGATGCACTGTTATGTTAAAACGTTAGCATCTTTAACTGGTGCGGAATATTATTTTAATTCATGTGCCGAAAGGCAAACAAATATATTGAGGAGCTATCAGCCACTGCACTCAGTACCTGAGTCATTTGAACAGCTTTCAGCTGTTTGAGATGATCCATGTAGACCTACAGAACACAGTCAACACCTCACAGCTTTACAGCCAGCCTGAAACTAAACAAGCAAAAACGAGTTCCACACTCAAATAAAGCTATCTGCTTGTACATTCAATGGACGCAAAGAGATCAGCAGAAAATAACATATCATGTAATATTACAAACACTACACACACAAAATCTTCACAAAATTTAGTCTACTTCCATCAGTTGCTATGACTGATCAACCTTTAACACCTACAGAGAGACCGAGTCTGGTTCAAAGTTTAAAACGTTTTCCTGTCATCCACACATATCAAATAGGAACCAGTCCTTTCATATCACGTTGACTTACGGTTCGCAGCTGTGTCATTTCCAGGTGGCCGATCTGTGCATGAAGAGCCTCGACCTGGTTCTGCAGTTCACGATGCTGTGTTACAACGTTACGGGCTTTGGCCAGGAACTCAGCCGTTGTTGTCGAACCAAGTCCGACCTAACACAATATACAGTTCTTTTAGTTGATCAGAGTTGGAGTTGAGAATGGTTTAACCCTTTGACGCCCACTGTTGCCATATGGGTACAGCTATAAAGCATCCTGTGCCAGACCGGGGTAAGCAGTCATTTGTAATTTTTGACATCCGGGCACTCTGACGCTCAGGACTGAGCGTCAGAGTGCCCGGATGTCAAAAATTACAAATGACTACTTAACCCGGTCTGGCACAGGATGTTTTATAGCTGTACCCATATGGCAACAGTAGGCTTTAAAGGGTTAATCAGAAATTGCATGTAGAAGTAGTGGTGATAGCATAATTCACACGTGCCTTTGTACATTTCATGCTTTTGTCCGATTGCTACGTCAGATCGTAACATTTAGATAGTGCATAGCAGCCTCAGTCTACAGGGCTCTACCAGCCTTGCCCATCATTGGAATTGGAGTCTGGTTGTGTGCCAAGTACTGATTGTCCCGTGGACATGAACGTCAGTTGGCAGCAACGCAGTCTCCGTCTCGACGCCAATTCTGGAACTCACTGCCGGACAGTATTGTTAACGTTGATAGTTTGACATCGTGAAGACGCACTTGATCACTGTATCCACTGAACTCTGAACACTTAGACCACACACGAGCGCCTCCACACTTCTTTTCATGGTGTTGTAGAAATCATTTTTATATTACGTTCTATAATTATCACTATCGAGACGTCACTGGTTGTGCATCTCTGTCTCAGGCTGGTTCCGAGCCATTCTGCCAAAGTCTGCACTGATCGTCGAAGAGGAAGCGTGGAATGCATATCCTTACACCAAGACCATTTACCGGTGTCCTTTCATTGAGAAGTTTGTCTTGGAGATCGAGACTGTTTACCATAATGATGACGGCTCTCAAGAAAATGTCTTCAACCTCTCAAGTATGGACCTCGCATCTCGCACCATCGGTATGTCGTGTTTATTTGTCAAAAGATGGCGCCACTGATTGTTCAAAAGCTGTAATGCCTACGTCTAAAAAGAAAATATTCATGCAGTGATGTGTCATACAACTAGTTGTAACAGTGCTTTGTTATAATATCAGTGAAGTATGGCTCGACACAGTTGTATTGAAATTACAGAAAGTATACCTACACCTTTAATTTGCTGGCACCTGCAATGCTTAACCACTTTATGTTTATTGGTTTTTGGTTTTCATCTTTTCAGAAGCTATTTGTATGATGCAGTATTTCTTAATATAGCTGCCCTCTCAAACTGCTTGAGTTACTTAACAGTCATTCCTATATTGTTTTCAACCAAACTGTTGTGCAGTGTTCTAAATGGAAACTGTAACATTATAGTGGAGCCGTTTTTTCACAATGCTCTTTAGAAATCCAGATTTTTTCGCTATAAAATTGTGCATGACCAGCAGCGAGTGCAAGTATTGTTAATTACCAAGCTAGTTTCTTGTACGCAGTCACAGTCTCGATTAATAGGCTAACGTACAAACTGGCATGGACAGCTTCTAGAACTTATAGTCTGTTATCCTTACTTTGCTTTTTTGCTCACTGCTAACTTTCAACAAGTCTGTCAGTTATCTATGTTTATCTTGTACTTTCGGGAAAAAGATGTAAGCATTGAATACAGGAGGAGTATAGTTATTTGATAATAGGAAATTGGCAAGTAGCGTTAACTGTGGATGTTTTTAATGCTCACGGTGGCTGTGAACTGATGGTAGTCGTTGACTCAGTAGTACTGATTAATTTGATACACTGTGTTTCAGAAAAAAATGCACCAACTTGACACGATATAGTTCGAAATTATAAGAATCCATTTTGATGAAATCTGACAGAAATATTTGAAATACTCTAGAATATAGTTTAGAATATAGTTTGCATGCTTGGTTTTCAAGTGGTTTTGCTTGTTTTCGCGTTATCATCTCTGAAAATGTATACCGAAAATAACGTGTCAGGCAGTGTGGCGCATAATTTTTGTCACTTTTAGTGATGCAGTTTAGGACGAATATTAAATGAGTAAAACTGCATTAGCAGTAATTCATTGATAAG
>Ga0056129_1000319_pt1 | contig 11670 bp, 10 predicted proteins | sample WorMetLIZISLAND1_FD_71118 | JGI IMG/M metagenome (GOLD analysis project Ga0056129, IMG submission 71118) | Marine gutless worms symbiont microbial communities from Max Planck institute for Marine Microbiology, Germany - Olavius loisae LIZARD... ...
GGTCAAGGTCATTCATTTTGGTACCAATCGATTTCTCATATACGACTTCCTATAGGCTGTCAATAGTAACTTTTGCTCCAGGACGCACCGTTTAGCCACAATACATAACGTTACAGACAGACAACAGACACACGCAAGCCTGTCGCATAAGCGCGACCGTACTAAGTACGGTCGGCTAAAAATTGCAATCACCGATCAAACAAAACAGATGATGCGAGGCTAGTTGCCGTTAGCCCCAGTGGCCGAACTGTCGCGGGTTCAAACTTCAAATCTTTCTGAAGACAACTTTTTCTACCATTTCAATACTGTAATGTTTTTATTAAGAAAAGCAATTTCTGGCATTTTGACTTGCATTTTGTTGCTTTTGCTGCTTATTCAGTGTAAGATATCGCTATGGACCCACTCGGTTAGTGTAATTGTGTTTGCTAGGTGGCACCTCCGTTGTTTTAATGTTATTACTGCTTACTTTTGGATTCAATGTTTCATATCAGTGGATTATGTTTGCTAAGTAAATTACTATCTATTTAATTCTTGTTTCATTTCATTACAATTCACTGATTATAGTAAACGATATAGAAATATTTGTCTGCATAGACGACATACCATTACTAAAAGTTACTTTCTTAAGTAAGTACAGTCAGTAAGTACACTGACGAGAATCTGTTCTCGTGCCGTGCATGTCATCGGTGCATAAGCAGTGATGTTTTGCCGGCAACTTGTTGAGCGTGTCCGGCGGGCAGTTGGTTGGCTAGGCCACATACTAGCTGATCAACAGTGGAACTGCTAATACTAATAGTAATAGTAATTTTTTGACCAAAATATTTCAGTTCGCCAAACTCACCATTGCACTGACCTATAATTATAGCGGCAATTTTTCCAGCAGTGTCTTGTTGATGAGTATAATATTGAGGAGACGGTTTACGGTTGACAATGAAATTGACTAGTGTAATGGATATTTTGACATCACGACGATGACAGTGCAAGTTCTATAAAACTGCTGACTAATGATGTCCATAACTAATATGACTGTATACCACAACTCGTCCTTTTCAATACCACTGAGGCTGTAGAGCCTGTCAGACAGGCTGGCAATGACGCCCAAAACATGATTTTCCCCAACAAGGAGAATCAATAAGCAAACAAATAGAGAATGAAAACTTTAGAATAGTTACTGTTGCACTATTTAGCCCACAGTCTAGCCGTATCTTGTAGTACTGTACTTTGTACTTCCTGGTACAGTTTGTTTAGTATGGGGATAGCTTGTGGCAGTGATGTAAAAATTGGTTTATTTGAAGTTTGATTCTTAAAATTCAGATATTGAAGTTCAAATACAGTGGATGGCTGGGAGACAAAGCTGGTGGCATCTTGAGCGCAGTCATCAGGTCTCACTCAGCAGTGACAGGTGACTGACTTCCAAGCTGGTTGTCCACAGTGGTGGTGTTGATGATTTGACGTTGGCAAAGGGGACTGAGAGAGTGCCACACAAGTAGACAGCCAATATTCATTGCCCGGAGAGTGACTCACTGACTGACGGAACACCGGCCTCACCCAGTGAATCGCTAGAGAGCTTGGTTGAGAATGTTGGTGTGTGGTCCTTGTTGGTGGGAACGTCATCGGTCACTTTACATTTGCTGAGTTACTGCCATAATGGACCATTGTTGGAGATCCAGCAAGCACAGTATTGGTCAATGTCTTCGCCGACTTGTATCCAGTGATCGTTGCGTCCTCCGAATTTGACAGACCCAGGAAAAGTATGGCTTCATATTAATAACAATAAATAATTATCATCATCATCTGACTTGTATCGTGCCAGTATGTGCTAAAAGACTTCATTGGCACTGGAAACTGCTTCAGTCTTCTTCAGACTAACTGTAAGGCCAAGTCGTCGCGTATCAACTACAGTGGTTGAACAGATGCTGGAAATTAATGCTTAATGTATGTGTGTGTTTACTGTGATGTAGTGACCAAGCAGGCAGCGGACATAAAACATGAGGATGGCTCACACGTAGTAGGCATCAAACTGATGGCGGAAAACCGACCAGCAGAAGCAGATCAGAGACGCGTTGTGACAGATGCCGTAGATGTGAAACAGCCGGTGGACGGCAGACCGGCTGAAACAGACCAGAAGCCGGTGGTCGTGGACGCCAAACCTGCGGTGGAAGTCAAGCAGACCGCAGAGATCACACCAGCAGCAGAGCCAGACCAGAAATCCACAGTCACGGATGCCAAACGTGTTGTTGAACCTAAAACCAAAGCGAGAACCAAGCAAGTGGAAGCAGACCACAAACCAGTGGCGACAGAGAGCAAACGTGTGGTAGAGACCAAACGCACTGTGGAAACGAAACCGTCGGAGGCAGATGACAAGCCGGAGGTCACAGACACAAGACAGGTGACTGTCCAGAAGCATTTAATACAGCACACCTTTTGTTTATGCGTAGTGACCACGGGATAAAATTGATTATTGTCCTTGTTTTCTATGTGTGTTAGCAGTCATATTGCCAAAGAATTGTACTCTTTAGTTGCTGTTGATTTCGTGTATATGTTTATTGCTGATATAGCTAATGAAAGAAGCTAGTTTGTTGCTGAACAATAATTTGTTTGGTTCTGTTGCATATGGACATTTATGTTGACCTGCACATAGATGTTGATGAATTGTTCGGGTGTGTTCTAAAATGTGCATGTTGTTGTTGTTGTTGTAATTTGTAGTTTGTACAGCCGGATCTCCCAGGCTATGTTGGTTTTGCAAATCTGCCAAATCAAGTTCATCGGAAATCTGTCAAGAAGGGTTTTGAGTTTACTTTGATGGTTGTCGGTGGGTCTTTGTTATTTCTAAGTTGTTTTGTCATTTAATCTGTAACTAATTATATCTAGTTTGGTTGCAATATCCCGCCTGTAGCAGTTTGTAGCAGTTCTTTTCATGAAAAGGTCTTTTTCTTCAGTACTTTGATACTGTTGGATGAGTCTTTTGTCCTGTAAAAATCGTCTCCCATATAACTTGTACCGTGTTGGCGGGGACGTAAAACACTGCTCAATCCAATCCAATTCATGAAAAGGTTAGTTAAGTTTATATGCATATAAACTTTATGACAGACTTTCAAAAAGACCTGAAGGAGACCTCAGTAAACCTGAATAGATTGTTTTTGATAAAGATGAGGTCATTGGAATTGATTATTATTGCTCCGCTTGTAATGTACTCGGTTAAGAAAAACTCGCATCCTAAAATGGAAAATTGGAACTTTCTCAGCCTTTATATTGTGCAGCATTCTTCAGTGGAAATGCAAATGAACACCAACTGCATTGTCTATCATGCTGAATCTGCCTGCATGAAGCCAGAAAAAGATTAATGTATTCAACAGGAATGATTAATTTGTGTACTTCAGACATGTACTATTTATGCTATCTTACTAAGATTACTTGCAATGGCCATCGTGGGCTGAAGACTTTGACCGAACTTTTATACTGCTTTCATTTGTAGTTTTTAATATTAATTTTGTTTTTGGAACTTTCTGGTAGAGGCAGATACTAGGGTGGTTTCAAAACATGGTTTTTGGCAAAACTGTCATGAACCAAAAACACAATGAAATTGCATGATCATTGTAGTAGGGACGCTATGGTAAAATTGTAAAACAGTTGGCTTGCAATGTACTGTTTATAGGCGAGTCTGGACTGGGGAAATCAACTCTTATTAACAGCTTGTTCAAAAGTGACTTGTATGCACACCGTGTTCCATTTTCAGCCAGTGGTATGATTACTCTGTAATTTGCATTTTCACACATTATGTCCTTGTCCTTCATCACTGGCATATATTGCACTGTAGTAACATATTACATTGTGTCCATTTACCGTCACTAATAGTGCAGAAAAAAACTGGCCATCAGTTTTGTAATTTGTGGATTTTGCACTTTTTGACTACATTAAGAATATGCAAATTTTGCTTGTAGGAATGTAGGCGATAGCATTTAGATTCTTCGGTATTGATCGGACTGTTTGTGACAATAACTTATGCAGACAACACACTCTAGAACCAGAAAGCACTCATCAGAGAATCTAATCTAAGCTTCTATGAATCTAAGCCTCCATGAATGCAGCTGGTGAATCTACAATAACACTAACAAACTTGGATCATCGTGAATCTAATTGATTCCTTTTATACCGAAGCATACCAATTCCTTCTTTTTCGTGAAAACCCAACCAGAACTGTTGAGTGTAATCCTGACGACAGTCAGTGACCGGTACGTGGCCTTTTCATTGAGGCTGACACTGTTTGTCTTTTGACACTGAGTCAGCATGAAGCATGCCACTTTATATTTGTTCATAGCTTTAATAAATGCTGGTTTATTGTTATTTAAACTTTCACGTTTAAATTCTAAATTTCCTGGCACTAGCAGACACCTTTACGACTTGTATGAATGAGTCCAAAACCATTTTGATGTAAAGTTTGATAGTTCGTATGGGTGATAGCCAGTAGCTACTACTGCACCAGTGTGGAGCACTCATCTATTATTAGTGGATTACTTACTTAATTGACTGACTCTATTGAATCGATGTGTTTGATGTTCGTAGAGAAAATAGATAAAACGGTGAAGATTGAAGCATCGACTGTTGACATTGAAGAACGAGGAGTTAAACTGCGACTAACAGTTGTAGACACGCCAGGATTCGGCGACGCCATGAATAGCCATGCATGGTTTGTAACGACATACTCAAATCATCAGACCTAATGGTTTAGAGTGTGGGTAAATCTAGCAGTTGCTCACATGACCCATTTTTTGAGTTATAAGCTCCCTATAAATCATTTGCTTTCTTACTGACTTACCTATGATTTTATTTAAATCCAATGTTTTTAGTTACCATAGCACCCAAACTAAATGTTCATTGTTGTCCGAGTGGGATCATTTGGAGTCTGAATACTTTGCGAGCAAACATCATTACGAGGAACAGCGGTAATCACTCAGTCTTTCTCTAAGTCCTGTTTAGATAGACATGCCCATTTTTTGTTTCCAGTTGTTGAACTCTGTGCGAGATACACTGAACCGTGCTTCCTTGAGCCCGGTAGGTCACAGACATGTCTCAAAATAGCCAACTACTGTAGACCTTCTAGTTGTTTGATGTGTCTTAGCGAATCAAAGTTTTAAGAGATTTGTTATTTTGGATTGTGAATTGGTCACACTTGATGCAAACAGACACTGAAGATATTTTGAGAAAGTTTTATTGAACACACTTGCAGTGGGACAGCTGAATACTAAACAGGTTGACAAATTGTGAACTTCACAATTTCACTTTTATTTTAATGTTAGCTGGATAATACTTACTGTGTGCAAACATGAGTAGGTAGTTTGTTAAATTCATGGGATTGGAATTTCCTGTAGTCGAATAGATTTGTTGTATTTTACCAGAGACTGTATGTTGACAGTTTCCAGACGATCGTGCAGTACGTCGATGCCCAGTTTGAGAAATATTTGAAAGACGAAAGCGGGCTGAATCGACGAAACATCGTCGACAGCCGAGTGCATTGCTGCTTCTATTTCATCAGCCCTGCAGCACACGGGTCTCAGTTTTATCATCTACCATAAACAGACAACTAACCTGGTTTTATAGATGTCATTTCATAACACTGCACATGGTCCATTGACAGGTTCAAATTGCATTATTACATCTCTTGTTAGTTGTGCCAGACAGCTTCTTTGGTCTCAAAATACACCAAAAACGACTTTTGGTACTTAGTTTCCAAGGCGAATGAATATGCTGGTAATAGTGGCAGTTATAATTCAGATCATTAATTCGCTTCACTTCTTTCATTGTTCATTGTACTTGTTGCACACATCACTATGCAGAAGCTGTAGAATATGCCTGTTTTATTTGCTGGCCAGATGGTTTCAATGGATTCTAAAGCAGACTTTAGTTTCCTATATGCTTTAGTCTGTGCTGTTGTTAGATACCATGTGTGAGTAGCTTTCTTGTCTGGTTGTTTAGGTTTTTGTGTTGTTCTTAGTTGTGTTATGTTTAGCTTTTTGTTTGTATTAACCAAGTGATTGGTTGAAAAGGTAAAGCAGTTGATTTATATCGCGGTTCTATGCAATCCGAAGATCACCGCAGAACTGGTCTACAATACCCCCTTGTTCATTGGACCCTATGCCGCTGCCAACAATACGGCGCTTTTAGCATGAAGGCCCTCGCAAGGTACCAAATTATACTGCTTCGTGAACAGAGGCACATTAGATGTGAACAACTTGCCCAGGGTTGTTGCCCGAATAATGCCGCGGTCGGAGTCAAACCCGCGACCTCTTGATCATGAGTCCAACGCCCTACTGCTACACCACCACAAAAGGCTGGGTGATTTGTACCAGACGAGATTGTCTCAAGCCACCTGTATTGTATTGAGTTGCATGCTAAACCCTACTATAACTAAATAACTAAGTAATATTGTACACAGCCAGAGAATAGTTTTGTCTCTGTGTCTGTTGACTGTTTGCTTCTCATGTCGGCCGCTGTCTGTTGCAGATTGAAACCAGTTGACATCAAGTTGATGAGATCGCTGCATCACAAAGTTAACATCATTCCAGTAATTGCTAAAGCCGACACTCTGACGTCCACCGAAGTCAAGAAACTCAAACAGAAGGTGAATATTTGGTGAATAGTGATGACAAATATAATACTCCATTTTAGATAGTCAACTTCAAGGTGAACCGAGCCCACTCAGTCAATTTTTCTTTCAATTTAAGTCCTTAATATTTACTGTGAGTAAAAAAGATCACTTCATGTTCCATTATAACTTTGACAAATGTGAACCGATTTTCAAATTTTTTCACCGTAATATTCAGAAGGAAGCGTTGTATCTACTGTATAATTGCAGAGTAGGCAATGCTTGCATTTGAGTAGCTATTGGCTGTGTAAGTGGTACTTACTGTAAACAAACAGCAAAACAGCAGCTGAATCACATGTGATAGAATACTGGGTCCTTGAAGTGTAGGTGCCTTTCAGTTCTCGCCTGCTGTACTTTCGTATTTCGTACACTTGTCACCTCATCAATTGATATCTATGACTGTATTACTTCAAAGTATTTTTACCGAACTCATTCAGATGTAGATGTGGTACAGTATTTTTTGTGCTGTGATGTTGATAGTTAAATGGGGAGATTGCAGCCGCTGGCATCCAGACGTACTCACTACCAGACTGCGATGACGACGAGGATGTGGAATACAAGCAGCAGTGTAAACTGCTAAAGGTATTTCTGCCCAGTTATATCTACAACTGTGACTGGCTGTTTCTTTACTTGTCTTTTCTGTCATCTTTCCACAAATACGTTATGGGTTTTTGTGAAATTTTGTAGACTTGATGATCCTCCGGACAAAAAGATAATCAAGTAGTAATTCGAGTGATCTATGCACAATTGCACATGTTTTTTAAATAAAAATAAAATTATGATTAAATGTCATTTGGGAAGATGTTTGTAAAAACAATCTTAGGTGAAACCACATTGGACTGTAAATTGCATTGGTTGTTTATCGGAGTATTTGAGTGAGAAGTATGTTCTGTGTCTGTGTTCAGTTTTGTACACATCTGTCTACAAGGAGTTTAGTTTACTTCTGAAGCAGATTTTGCCATTGACGAGCAGTTAGAAATTGATGTACGAACAAGAACTTAATATATTGCAAAATTTACTCGGCAATTTATTTTATTATTAGCTAACACACATGCACCCCTGTTAGTGCATATTTTAAAATGAAACTTGGATTAACTACTCGTGCCTTCGTCTTAGCAGATAATTGATGTGAAATTTTATGTGTTTGTCGGACTACAAACTTATCTCACTGATCCTTGTTGTTTCTTTAGCAAATTATTGACTCGTGCAGAGAAGGCCTGTAAGATTTGTCAGATATGAAAATTGTGGATTTCCTCGCATATCGCAATAAAAATTGGCAATGAAATAAACCTGTAAACAAAGAAATGGCTAAAGAAATGTTTTTTTTATGTCTTTAGTCTATGATTTTATCTGCTGTCCAGCATCCACGTGTCATGATTTTCTCAACGTATGTCCTGTGCGTTGTAGGAGGCAGTGCCGTTTGCTGTCATTGGATCAAACACTGTGATTGAGGTGCGTGGACGCAAGATGCGAGGACGCATGTATCCGTGGGGCGTAGTTGAGGTTGAAAACCCGGAACACAGCGACTTCATCAAACTCCGTACTTTGCTTGTGTTAGTTATTCTATTGTGTTAGTTATTCTTTGTCTGCCACCATTTTCTCAGAACCGGTTTGATCTACTTCGACTCTGTTGGAAGGGCATAAGGACCAAGGTGCTTGCTGCAGCATCACACCAGGTTGTCGGCAACAGCTGGGCTTTCTGGTTTTTTATATCTGTTGTTAGTAATTTTTGCTGTCAAATTATAATATGTAGCATATGTGGGTTTTGTTATGTAAACTTACTGACTTATTTCTTCATAGACGTGTGACTTGTAGTGGCCGATGTTTCGGTGTTTTGTGCAGAACACACATGCAGGACATGCAGGAAGTCACTCAGGAAGTTCACTATGAAAATTTTCGCCATCAGAAATTAGCGTCTTCATCTGCGGGCGACAGCGCTGTCACTTCCAGTAGCAGGCAAGTAGTATTTGTGGCACGGAATAACAGCTTCGTCTGTATTGACTTGTAAATAGCTGTGTCTTATAGGGCTGTACCGGATTTCGGCTCCGGCTCCGGCCGGAATCCGGCACTTTTTCCAAATCCGACAGAAATCCTGCTCCGGCAAAAATCCCACCGGAGCCGGATAGTTTTGCTGGATTTGAAAACTGAACTGAACTGACGGCGTAGTAAACGATTTTTTTAGTTTATTTTTTGCTCATTTGACATATGAAAAACAGTTTGGAATTTTGGATGTTAGATAATTTAGGTATTTCTTGCTACATAGTACATACTGCTTACATTGCTGCGGCATAAATTACCGCGTTAGTGTGTGTAAATGACGTAACGGTAACTGCTGCACAAATAATAATCAAAAACTCAACGTTCGTAATGTTTTACACATTAAATTAGTAAAATTACAGTCAATTTGAAAATCTGGCTCCGGTCGGATTTGTCATTCCAAATCCGGCTCCGGCCGGATTGGAGAAAAATAAATCGTGTACAGCCCTAGTGTCTTAAGAGATCAGCTGTGAGATTCAAAGATCCAGGTACAGTTTATATGCCAAGTCTAATGGGAGTAGTTGGTAGCATTAGGAAGGGCATCCGATCATATTTGCTGCTTTGCTGCAATAAAATGCTCCTGTTTCATTGCAGGAGTCACCATTCTAGCACTCGATCAAAGGAGTGCAATATCTAAGTCACATTATCGTCAAAACAGTTTTTGATGATAATTCACACACTTTAGGTAGTTTATTGACCATTTATGCTGAGTGACATATATATGTAGCATGGACTATGATGCTGAGGCAAGATCTGCCATACCACGGATATTGTGTTGAAATGGCTTTTTGCATGATCTGGTAGCCTGTTTTTAAATACAAGACATGGTTGTAAAATTTTAACAGAGTCACTCTCAACCAGCCATGAGATTGAGGTGGGCTATGAACATTTTTCAATTTTCTACCAAGTATATTGCTATTTGTTAGAAATGATGCAAGATAGAGACACAGTTACTATTGAATGCTAATAGTTGTGGCTTATGTCTGTTGCAGCAAACCTGCTCAGAAGGTGGATGATGTGAAGTTAATGCAGCGTGAGAAGGAACTGGCAGAGAAAGACGCACAGGTTTGCCGTGGGAGGCAATCATTGATGAGGCCGTGTTTGATTTAGGCCCAATGTTCATCAATTTGATAATAAGTTAATAGACCTGCTTGAAGTTATTGCTAACTACAAAGAGTGAATATTAACATAAGGTGAATAACGGAACCACGGATACTTTGTACCAGCAGCTGCCATGGCTTCACCTTCAGTCAGGACTAATACAGCCCATTTAGCCCGAGACTCAGGGTGTCTCAGCTACCCCAGCTTCTGTTTCCATTGGTTCAGCTCACTGAGTGCTCAGATAGGCATTTAAAGTTTATATATCCTTTCCAGTTTTTACAAACTATAAAAAAACTCTCGAGACCAAGGACCCGAGGTCTCGGTCTTGGTCTCAAGATCAAGGAACCTAGGTCTCGGTCCGGTCTTGGTCTTGAGTTTTTTAAAAAGGTCTTGACAACAACACTGGACATCAGTACGAAATTCAGCTGCGAGTAACTACGTTAAATAAATGTGGTGAATTTGCTTTTTCTTTGTATACAGGTATGAGCTAATGAGCATGGATGGACTGGGTTGTGTGTGTAGTTAGTGAGTGTTGTTTGCAGTTGAGGAACATGCAGATGATGTTGACGGCGATGCAAGCAGAGATGCAGCAGAAAGCCGCTGCAGCAGCTGCTGCAACTCGGCCTGTGTCAAGCCCGTCATCGCCTGTCTCAAACCCTACACCGTCAGCAAGGTCTCCAGCGGCAGTGGCACAGTCACGTCCAGCTGCAAGTCAGTTTATCCGCTGAACTGTAACACGCTTGATCTAGCTGTGTTAATTCTGTGCTAGAGAGATTATGACTCGTTTTGATGTCTTTACATATGATTGTCTTCCATGTATGACTTCAGTTGCAAAGTCGTCTGCTTGTCTAAATATGAGGATATTGGATGACTCAATAGTCATGTATTGACAGTGAAAATAGCCACTGTTTGCATGTTTAAAATGCCGTAAAACCTCTATTATGCATTCATACTGCTGCAAGTGATGTCCACAATGATTTTGATCATTTAGTGTGGGATAGTCATTCCAATTTTGATGCAGCTTTTATTTTTAAAAAACTTCAGGCAAAGAGTACATATATTGTTCTTGCATTAAGCAGATAGTAACTATTAGAAAGCACACAAGCAAGCATTACGTGGTTTTTCAGTGGCAGGATGGGTTAGTTAGTGGCTGAGATCTGTTACTGCCAATCAGTAAGATGGCAGTGTTGATGTAACGCTGTGTGTGATGATGTCACAGAAACTGATGAGAATTACAACCTCACGTCTGCGAGGTCGTGAGAACGAATCACTCAGCATGATGACGCATGTAGCGCTGGTCGCTGGGCGATGGCTCGTAGGCACAGTGTCCGTCTGATGATTGTTGCTCAAACTTCTCTTGTTGCATTTTCTAACAAATCGTTTTTATATAATAACGTTCCGTATGCTTTGGTGCCTTACAGCTGTCTTCCGCACAGGCAAATTGTCAGGGATCATAATGTCTTCTTATCGACCGGTCTTTTTTGCTGTCATTTTTTTCACAAGTTTATGCTGATTAATTATTAAACCACTTTTAACAGTTCTGAAATGCACTAACGTCACTTGGTATTATTGTCAATGTATTGCTGTGTTTGAGCGATCCACGTGTACAATGCGAGAAACTTATTTTGTTGTTTTTGGATATAATGACATTATCGACCATGTAATTGTCATGTTTTATCTTTTGACCCTGCCATGGACAGTAATCACATTAAAAGTGCTTTCTGGGTGTGCATCCATTGAGGAAAAATGGAAATAAATAGTTGTTGCTAATACAGTGTGAGTCAAAAAAAAAATCCCCCCTACGGTTTTCTGAAATTTTTTCCCAAACGGTTGGGAATTTTTAATCAATTATTTACACACCTATTATACGATCATTTCTACACTAGAGT
>Ga0056129_1000322_pt1 | contig 11634 bp, 7 predicted proteins | sample WorMetLIZISLAND1_FD_71118 | JGI IMG/M metagenome (GOLD analysis project Ga0056129, IMG submission 71118) | Marine gutless worms symbiont microbial communities from Max Planck institute for Marine Microbiology, Germany - Olavius loisae LIZARD... ...
ATTACAGTCTCACAGACCATAATCACTGGTAAACTAATAACATTTACATGTATTCTAGGGGATAACTATTCATTTTCAGTAACTTGAATTTTCGGAATTTTTTGGTTGGCGGGGGAATTTTTCAGTTTCAAAACGGGAATTCCTGGTGGCCTTGGTGGAAGTACTATGACAGTCCCGCCGATGAGGGATGGTGACATCAGCGAATCTGCGCCTCTCTTAGCAGACAGAAATTATTATCCTTTGCCGGTCAAGGTCATTGTTTTTAGTTTTTTGGGCGTTCAAAGAGATTTGTTTGCATGACGTGCGTACTAAATACATTATTATACTCCCTTGGCAAGACCGGAGATTTGTGGGCTCTACTGGAGATTTACAGCCAATTCGCCCCACTGCCAATTCGCCCCCGTAACCAACTCGGCCAGGTAAATATTGGGGCGAGTTGGTATCCAGAGTTACTAGCCAAACTTTTTTACTAGAGACAGCGTCACTGCATTGCTTCGATTTAGTTTCGGTGAGGCCAGTAGCCCGGAGTAGGAGTTGGTTGTCCGCACCATAACTTGCCACACCTAAGGTAAGTTGGTCTGGCGAGTTGACATTGGAGCAAAGTGACTGTTAATGCAGTTTTACTAGTTAGAGGTATTAAATTAACAATGAGGTATTACGGGAGCAGGCTTTGCCTCTGCTCGCCTCCACGTATATAATGTGCAACTACTTATCAGTACGTTATGTTTTTAACGGTCACGCTAAAACATTACGGGACAAGTAAGTGCTTTGAAGAAAATTTCCACGTAGTGATAGTCCATGGCACAGATGGGACAGCTAGTTGCTGTATGGCATAATTTCGTCAGAGTTGGAGGTAATTGAATAACAATTTGTAATCTAGCATACATAGGAACGTATAATAGGTGTGTAAAAAATCGTTTAAAAATTCTTAACCGTTTGTGAAAAAATGAAAAATTCAGATAACCTCAGGGGGGATTTTTTTTTAATTTTTTATGACTCACACTGTAGATACTGTTTTGTCCACTGTTTACTGTTTACATATGACTATCATTGAAATTCACAACCACCGTCTCCCATATAACTTATACTGTGTTGGAGGGGATGTAAAACACTGCTCAATTCAATCCAATGAAATTCACAAGTGATGTGATCTGTTGTCACTTGTATGCAAAGAATGCATTGGATGAGGCTTACTTCTTGGTAATTTAACCAAACTGGGTTGAAATTAATGTCCGAGCCAGTAATTAGTGGCCTGCACTGGCCGGTAGTGTCTGCTGTGGGTCGTTAATAATTTTGCAGCTGGTGCTACCAACCGGTAGGTCCCATGGGCTGTTAATTATGGTCGATGGTGTCGGTAGTGGCTTCAGTCAAATATAATTACAGATGTTACTGATTCTGGAAGCAGCAAAAGAATTTGTGAAGATATAGCCTTGTTAATTGTTATATACTGTAACTGAGATTTTACATAATCCTTGCCATGTCCTACAAATGCTACTCACTCCACCAGCAGATCACACTATAATTTAAGAAACAGACCACATAACAGGCAGCTTCCCGACCACATGTCACATCTTAATAATTGTAATGTTATTGTTCAAATGCTGTTTTGTGATAGTTATTGACTGTATTCACTTGTTCATCGTCTTTATTTTATCGGTGTCTGTTTACAATTGCAGTCTGACAGTTGTTCTATTAACCCTTTGACTGGCAGCCGCGGGTTCACCCATGGTTACCAGTCAAAGGTTAAAGAAAAATTTTTATTTTTGATTTGAACTCCTATAGATCAGAGCCGTATCTAGTACGGTTAGCAAAGATCCTATCTTTGTCTTATTTTAGCTTTCCACAGAATGCCTCATCTGCGGCATTGTCATTTGTTACAAATTTTTACAAATTTGTTCAACTGACAACTAATAACTGAATCCAAAATACTTCTGCAGTCAGAGAGTATAATTTTTTTACGACTCCTATAAATATTAGTTATTACATGACCCAGCACTAGTCATTGTCATTAACAGAGCTATAAAAATTAGCCAGAAACTAGAATTATGACTATTAATATTCCTGCAGATAATTCCCAAACTGACCTATAAAATGTGAATGTAAAAACATTATTGCCAGTAAGAGTGAGTGTGACATGCTTGTTGTTGATTTTCAGAAACAGAAAATAATGTTGCTGAAGACAGGTGCAGTATTTGTCATAACTGCTGTTTGTACCTGATGGTTTATGGTCTAAGAATATATGGCATGGATAAAAATATCTCGTGCAAATGCAAATGTCAAACTGCTGTCAGTGATGATCTGTCAGCCATGCATACTATATCACCAGCCACATCGTGGACTTGCAGAGTCTTCTGACAACCATTATAACATTCTTGGACTGAAGCCTACTGCGTCGCCATCACAGATAAAGTCAGCATATTACAGCTTGTCAAAAAAGTACCACCCAGATGTTGCTGTGGGAGTCGACGATGCCAAGGAGAAGTTTGCCAGATTATCCACAGCATATGAAGTCCTAAGTAGTCCTGATAAACGTGCCGTGTATGATCGCAGCTTGTTCTCCATAATAAGTAGCCACACTGCGTCTCCACCTGGTAGTGGTATTGACAGTGAGTACCGAGAATTCCTGCGCAGAAGAGGGACATTTCATCCGAGAGCCAGTGGACAAGCATCGTCTAGTTCTACTGCTGGTGGGAGAATCAGATATGACTATGAGGAGTTTTTTAGGCAGCAGTATTATGGAAGAACAATGAGAGAGAACTGGGAACCTCGACAGAACTTGGAGAACAGAAGGAGGCAGAATCAGGCGGCTGCTGGTGCACAAAGTCTTTGGCTGTTTGTCATGATGTTGACAACTCTGTGCGTCATTGCATGTAGTGGTGATAAATAGTCCGTAACACGACAGAATTTTGAAGTACACTGTGTTCAGAAAGACAACACCCACTAACTATTTCTTTCGTATCTCGATGAATTATTCATAGATTTAAACAAAAATTGCAGTGAATATACCTAAGGAATGGTAGATTCTGACAATGTAGAAATTAGATATTCATTGCGGCCGATGACGTAATTATGACGTCACATTTTAAACATTTGTAAATAAGGACCTCCAGACAGAATATTTCACACCATAATTCAACATCTGATAATAATAATCAGCTGTTTAACATACGTCAGCAAGAATATTACTGTCACTGCTGAATTGAAATGTCATAACTTGTGCTTAAAGTATCCTCCTTTCTCTTTAACACAAGTGTGGATATGCATGAGTAACCCACTACATTCAGTTGCTGCAGCGTTATCTCGCATCAGTGGTGATCGAACTTAATCTGGCTTATAAACGAAAAGTTGTTTATGTTTATTCATTGCCTTAAATTTCACCAAGTGATAGATAGATAGATAGATAGATAGATAGATAGATAGATTGAGCAGGGTTTAACATCTCCACCAACACAGTATAGGTTATACGGGCGATGGTTTTTACAGGTCACAAAACCCAAGCAACAGTATCAAAGTACTGAAGGAAAAATTCGCCAAGTGATACACGATACGACCACGTTTACGCACCAGCAACTGGCAGCAAGTACTCACAAAAGAATATCTTGGGCTCCTGGCTTATTGCTTGCCGTAAGCATACGCCAGTTTTAGTGAGACAAATGTGACGTCATAATTACATCGTCGGCCGCAATGAATATCTGATTCCTACATTGTCAGAATCTACTGTTACTTAGGTATATTCACTGCAATTTTCGTTTAAATCTGCACATCATGGAGATATGGAAGAAACTGTTAGTGTTTTCTGAACACAGTGTATAGTTTTCACAATGTAGCGGCATGTTTGATAAATAATACTTGAAAATATGGCTGAAATTATCTATAATTATGTTAGGTGGAGTACCGTGTCTTGTCATAGCCTCAAATTTTTTTTCGTTGGCCTTAGTTACTGGGTTATATGTGTGCATCCACTAGTTAACATTAGTAAGCATTCACCGAACGCCCGCCTTTCTTGCACCTCCTAGTAATTGGACATGTAAGGTTTTGGCTATTTTGTTTCACTATGATTGAGACCAACTGGTGATTCTGTCTTGGTATTTGAGTAGATTCTGAATATAGTATGATTGACTATTGACATCTGTTCCTAATCCTAATGTCCACTTACGCTTGGTTGCTGGCTGTTTACAATAGTGCAATGTTGCAGTGCATTTGCAATTTTGTTCAGTTTATGTACAACTGTGCTGATGTATGAAGCACTTGTACAGTGTTTATTTTGACAAGTTTAAATTTCGGGACAGCAGCATGCAATGCCAACTTATGTCACCAAATCGAATAATTAATAATGCTTGCAAATAGCATAGCAGTCTCGGTGTCGACTTAGGATTTTGATGATGCAGTCTGCATATTCTGCATTTTACATCAGCTTACGTCTTTCATGGAAGTGAACTTGGTCCAAGCTTATCGGCTTCACTGTTTTTCTTTATTTTCTGATGTGACAGACTAGCTGAAAATTTTAACATGCTAAAAGCTGACTGCCAGTGACTAGTGAGTCACTGGCAGTCAGCTTTACTAAGTTCTTACCAAGTTCAAGTCCTCTAAAACTACAAGTCTGCTCTATAATCTGTTGTTTTGTGATCTGTGCCGTGTATAGGTACTCTGAAAAAAGATTATTGTCATTGCCTCTGCACTGTTTGATCCCTGCACCCTGTGCAATTGCAGAAACTAAACACGTGACTGACTGAACATGTATGTACATGTAAGACATGCATTGTTTATGTTTCATTACCAGAAATACACAGCATGTATCAAGCCGCATCATTAACAACAACAAATGTTGCAACAAGAACTTAAATAAACAACTACATATTTCAAACTTATCAAACAACTAACAATACAGAACGTCAGAGGTTACGAAGAGATCACCGAGCTATTCGAACAAGCGCACTAGATTACATGCAAGTAATAACACGAGTTACAAAATTATTTGCTGTTTATTCAAGATCACAGGGTCACCACAAATCAGCTGTAAAAACGCTTTTATGATTTTACTTTACTGTCCTTAAATTAGAGAATTTCATATTTTATTTTTGTGCCCTTTTTTTTAACAATTTCAAACCTCACAGTAGTATGATAATTGCAAATGATCAAACATCCCCAAGTAAAATATCGGCAGTACATTAACTTCAGTTCTTTCCAGCGTCTTTTACTGATTGTCAATATTACATGCGGATTAATTTATGCATCGGCAGGTGCAATGATATTTTCCTAAAAAATACAAGGTCAATTCGCAAGAGTTCAGCTAAAAATGCATCCAGCGGAGCAGATCAAGTGTAGTCAAGTACTGAAGCTACTTGAATGCTGTCACACTGATATTCTGGGTTGTTATTAAGTTTGTGATTTAAGAAATTTAGAGCACACGAAAATATGTTTTGTTGTTGTAAAAGCCAAAATGCAGCAAAGGTAGACTTCTACAGTCCTTAACAGCATCAAGCGACAGCCGCATTCATGACGTCATTTCGCTGCAAGATGATTCGTCAGCAGAGTCGATACACTTCTGCACTAGGTCTTTGAGCCGTCGCAGTAGCTATACCACACACAAACACAGATCGGTTTAAGGACTTGTTGAGAACATGCTCCCCAGTGTCATGATTCAATTTACTGTAAATATATTTTCTGTACTTTAGCTGCATCTTAATTTGGCGATTTTGGGAGCGTAGAAATTTTGCTGCATTTTAATTTGGGGTTTTTCACAATTCTCATGGTGTACTTCGTAAGGTAAAGTTCCCAGTGATTTAGCCATGTTAACAGAAATGTGCAATGTGCATTACCGTATTACCGCCTACACTACAGTAGTAGGCCTATTCAGAACAGAAAATATTTACTAGCAGTATTGATAGGCTATGCAGATGAAATTTAGCGATGGGCAATCCAAATTTTTGTGGGTATTTATTTTATTGACAAAAATCATGCCAAAACATCGCCCTTTGGACAGAGATTATTGTTTTTCCCCACCTTGCATATTACTAAAAATTTATTTTTAACAAAATATAACACTTTATACAATACAGTTGCAGTTCAGCACAGTTTTCTCAAAATGCAGGTTTTGGTTTTAGAACTGATCCAGTTGGTCAACACGTGCTTGCCAAACCTTTGATGCCCACTGTTGCCACATGGGTACAGTTATAAAACATCCTGTGCCAGACTGGATTAAGCCATCATTTGTAATCTTTTGACATCCGGGATGTCAAAAATTACAAATGACGGCTTGACTCCGTCTGGCAAAGAATACTTTATAGCCGTACCCATATGGCAACAGTGGGCATCAAAGGGTTAACAAGGCTTGAAGCTAATGTTGAAGTTGTCTCGTGTGGCTGTTGAAATAACACAGTGACTGCAGCAGTCTCAACATGAATTCAATTCATTGTTTTCATGTACACAGAACACAATATCACGTGAAACTCACTCGCTGAACCCAGATGCGTCGTTGCAGACAATCGCCGAGTATTTCAGAGTCAGATCGGTTGCTCTCTCGTCTAGCAAACGTCACCTGCAATAAGACCTATCATCATCGTGATCTACAAAGATGCACTCTTACCTAGGGATGCTCACGGATATCCGGAAAAATCCAGATAATAAAATATCCGGATATATCCGGATAATAAATTATCCGTTTAATTATCCGTCAACATGGCGGCTCATTCTTTTCATGTACTTTTTGTGTTGTTTTTCAAAATTTTTACGATATTTTACAAAAAGTTTGTACATTAATACGAGTATATCCAAAATATTTTAGCGGCTGGACTTGAACATAATACCATTAGGTTATACTTCCGCGACTTTACGCTATCCGCCCCTCCCGGCCTCATTATGAATTTATGATTTTATTTGACTTCCATCAGTTCCATGCCCTTTCAGTGAAATCATTTAACCGGAAACGACGCCATATTGGTATCCGGATATTTATCCAGATAATTTATTATCCGATAAACGAATATCCGGATAGTAAATTATCCGTTTTGAGCATCCCTACTCTTACCACCTACAGTTCTGACTTCAGCTGGTAAGTTGGTAACCTATGGACGACATTCATTCCTTAGTGTTGAGGAATACGCCTGATTCACTCAAGACACTGCTCTGTCACTATCTTGTTTGCAGAAACACCATAACCCTTTGATGCCCATTGTGGCCATATGCGAGACCGTATTAAACCACCATTTGTAATTTTTGTCGTCTGGGCACTCTTGACACTCGGTCCCCAGCGTCAGAGTGCCCGGATGTCAAAAATTACAAATGACGGCCGGCTTAACCCGGTCTGGCACAAGATGCTTTACAGCTGTACCCATATGGCAACAGTTGGGGTCAAAGTAAGTAAGTAAGTAAAACATGGATTTATATAGCGCATAACATTTTAAAAAGCCTCTAATGCACTGGTCACATTAGTGAAGACTGAACAGTAACAAATGGTTAAGACATTTTTCTAACACATGAGTGAGTAGGATGTTAGATGATGCTGTGCTGTAGAAATCTGCATTTTACTAACTTACTACAGAGAGCGTAGTAACGGTGACAGTGTCTGTGTGAGTAGTACAGAGCTGCACAGGGGGTGGATATTTGTTCCCATACCCATCCGTCCACTACCGTGTAGCTCTCTAGTGAGTTGTCATCACAATAAACGTGAAGCTGTTCAGTCTATTGTCATGAAATTGCTAGTGATTCATACTATGAAAATCGGACAAGTCTAAAAACCGCTGTTCTGAGGCAATGGCGGACCTAGTGGATCGTCAGGCTGGGAATCTCGACAATCCCAAACCTGCCATTGCTGAACTGCAGGTGGTGATTTAATGTTCTAGTGTTGCCTGTTCAAATGACCATTTTCTGAAGTTCAATTGACTTGAATAGGGCTTAAAGTCACAATCGACATATTATAGTCATTTTGGAGATGACCTTCCTAGCCAACCTCTTGATTGGCATTAAAAAACCCAAAACTAAGGATAATTACAAACAAGAACAACAGAAAAACCTAAACAACCGTGCAACAAAATTACTAACATATGCACAGACTAAAGCAAATCACACTAAAGCTTGGTTTATGGATGGACCTTTTTACGACATCAGGCCAGCAAATGGATAGGACCAATTCTACAGCTGCCAGGGCCCATAACGTAGCTCTGGCAAAATCTGACAACATAATTGGTAGGCACTTGTGAAAGAAATGATGCCAACTTCCAATCACCAGTAGTGTTGTTGGCTGCTGCAGAAGTGCACAAATGAGTTAACATAAACAATGTCACTGTGTTTATAAATGTTTACAGACGGTCGTGCGTTCTGACGTCATCTACGTCAGACCTACTGTCAACACAGTCTTCATCGACAAACATGGCTGCTCGTCGGTTCTCATGCTGCGCCCCAACAGTCTTCCCTCATTTTACGCACTGCTGACAGTTTTACTAGTTTTAGGTCTCAGCTCAAGACCTACATGTTCCCAAGACATTCGTAGCCGGTCCACTGACCGCGCCTCTGATACCCTTATGTCGGTTTTTCGCGCGTTATAAATTCCTTACTTACTTACTTACTTGAGCCGCTGTTAAGAAGAGTACGTCGAGACCTCCTCAAGACATTCTCTGTACAGCAGGTACTTGTAGTGGTGAAGAGCATGGTACGTCATGAACAGCTGGTATGAGCGTGCACCGATCGCCACTGTCTACACACGCACATTGTTGCAAATAATGTGAGAAACTGCGAGAAACTATCTGAAAAACCAGCTAATTTTCACAAAAGGCAGAAGCCATGCCGGATTTACATGGCAAATTCTGTCATGACCTGGACAGTTGAGTGAGTAGTTTCTTAACGTCGGCACATCATCACAAAAGGGCACTGAAGTGACGGGGAACGAGGTGAAAGGGCCAGACATTTGGAGAATGATTGAGAGCGAACAAGGCAGAACAGGAGAGCGCAGGGCAAGAAAACATCCCATGTGTGATGAGTCAGCCATGCTACTGCATACACAGTTGGACATGCGGCGTCATTAACCACAACGTACAAATATCATCATGGACTGCTATATGTATGTCCCGCGGTTTTCAGCAGGCTTCATCGGCCGAAATTACACCAAAAATCGGCCTATTTCTTCATAGCTTTAGCCCTGAGGGAAATATGTCGACTGAGGGAGCGTGATTCTTGCCGAGAAAACATGATGATGTGAACCAGAGGAAAACAAATCACGAAAACATTGATACTGACAAGGCTGGGTTAACTAACACTCTAAGAAACAAATGTTTTGATCAACTGACAGCTGCATATCAGTCACACGTCACAGAGTGGAGCAGGTTTAAACATTTATCTCACGAGATGAGTAACCTCGGCGTCGGCTTTGTCCACTTCGTCAATGACAGACAGAAGCTGACGATCATATCGAGGGCCAAACAGTAGCAGTGTCATATCTGCACTCTGATCACCACTCTTTGACGCCTTCACAGCGACAGAACACAGTATCTCTAACATTTGCAGTGTATTGTATTTAAATAAATCATTTGACAAATGCATACAATACAGTTAATACAAGCACGGTAGAGCAAAAGTACTAATGCCTAACAATGTCAACAGTTGTAACAGTATACAGTAAACACAATTAAACAATATTGCGCATATCAAACAAAATCAAACGATGTTCTATGTCTATGGAGTTTATTAGTACAACATGTTGGTAAAATATAGTTATACCCACAAGGATGTAGCCTCGGCGTCGGCTTTTAACTTACATTGTTAGGCGACCTTGTTGTGCTTCGGCACCTACGTCGCCATAATCCTGACTTTTTAGATAGATAGATAGATAGATATCTGAACGTGAAGACAGCACATGATGAAGGCAATGTTTAGATCGGCAAATAATTTCTTTTGAAATATAATTTCTGTACATTGTGACACATGTTGTTTAACACCAACTAATTCTGGCTGCAGTTGCATTTGAACATTTCTACAAATTATTGCAGAGCGATAGTAGTTAGCTGTATCACAAAAATTCTTATCTAGCGGTGCTGCTACAGAGAATAGAAAATGATCCTAAAGCTACAGTGGGCATCGTACTGATACCAAAATCTATTTACTTCATCGTAGGTTCGGAACATACCTTGGTCAAAATTCCGATACTGATCAGTTAAGCCATGTTTCATAAACTTGTAATCAAAGACAGCCGACGAAAACATCACCTGCTCCGCTGGTCTACAGACTACTTTGACAGGGCAGGTAAAAATCATAACTCACCTGACATAATTTCAAGTCTTCATCCAAACTGTCACCGACTGCATAGCATGGAAGAGACTCCATCACTTCCTGTACACAGTCGCACAAATTTCAGTGAATAAATGTCCGGTTCCTAACAGATAACTTTCAAGAATCTCTCACTCGACAGCTTTGGCTTATGTCCACTTCACACGACTCATTATGCACTTGTTTTCCCCACAAACATTCACTTATCTCACCTCAGTGTGGCATACTTCTCTACTAGTGCAGTTTCGATAATTAATCAACTGATGTTGATATCAAAATATTTTGTTAATATCGATCGTATCAATATCGGCTTCTGTGATATAGAACTTTTTGGTATATGGAGAATCGGCAATTGCCAGTGCATGAACTATGCAATCACTGGAGTGACTGGACACACCGGCACCAGTTGATTGATATCAACCGTTTGCCATCAGATCAATATCACAGCAGCACTACTTACACCCATCACAAGCAGTGAAATACACAGGTAACAACAACAGCATCCAAATGTTATCCCGGCGATATTTTCACTTTTCACAACTGCTCAGTATCTATGGTGTTACTGTAATATACCTTTTAATAAATATGTATCTTTAAACTTTATCATAACAGTGTATTCTTATTTGGAGTTCCACCGCAGTTGTCTGTTATCTGAACAGCTCTTTATAAACATGAAGTTGCTGTCATTCTGTCATTAATGAGCCTTAACTCACATATGTTACTTTACCTTAGGCAACACCCAGCGCTCAGGCCACCCAGGTGGGCCCACTGTGTCATTAATAAGCAATTAGTCAACAAACAACACACAAATCAGAGGCTGACAACAGGCAATTAACTACTCTTGATAAAAATGAGTGGGTGAGTGTTACCTGAAACGTTTCATTCCACTCGATCTGTGCAAGAATTGCTTTCTTTGTCACGTCGATTAAACCATCAATCAGCTCAATCGGACCACTGTAATAGTCATCTGCCAGCAGCATACATCACACCGTGGAGACAAGAAACAACACGGATTAAGTAAGGAAGCTTATGAGGAGGCGCAGCTTTAGCAGTCAGGGGTCACATTTGACAGAGAGACTTGTGATCCTGCCCAAGATGTTCCAGCACAAGGCATCTTGGGACGTTATTTGACTATCTGACTTGTGCTATCTACTGCCCCTAACAGTGATGTCTCAGCCTGCCTTGCTGATAGAGGATATTAGCAGTGAGAGCTGCTATAGTAAAAGTGTCTGACTTGATTTAGACACAATTTGGCAGCGGAAAAGCTGCTTTGTTACAAATATATCACGAGTAATGAATGTATTGTATGTTTTCTTTCAGTTACAGTGTATATACACCGTGGGCCATAAAAAAACGTGCCACTTTATTTGGGATCAT
>Ga0056129_1000323_pt1 | contig 11624 bp, 5 predicted proteins | sample WorMetLIZISLAND1_FD_71118 | JGI IMG/M metagenome (GOLD analysis project Ga0056129, IMG submission 71118) | Marine gutless worms symbiont microbial communities from Max Planck institute for Marine Microbiology, Germany - Olavius loisae LIZARD... ...
GTTCATACAGTGAGATATAGGCGCCGAATACAAAACTCTGACTGACTGACTTACTGACTTACTTACTTAATTACTTGGATAAAAAATATGCAGACGGCAGATGTTTTCCATGCACGCCACTGCTGGTGACGATGGTTGTCTGTTACGTTTGCTCGACCACAGCCTTCACATGCATAGGACATGCATTCGCCATATTACGTCGCTGATTTCAGACGCCTGTTGCAAGTGTACCGACAACGTCTTTTAAACCGTTTGAGGCATTATTATAAATATCTCGGGGCATCAGGCTGTCGTCAAAAACTCGGAAGACTTAGAAAATGAGATCAAAAGGTCAGAGGTCAAGATGGACGGGGCGAAGGTGGTGATCTGTCGTCTCTTACGTTCTAGTTCAGAGACGGAGCGTATACTCTGTTGTGGAACAAACTGCCGTCGATGCCATCTTAAATCAGCGCGCTCGACGACCGACATCAAACGTTTACTGAAAACCTCCCTGTTTGATTCTGCTGCGTAACGTCGATACTGCATCATAGGCCTATTTACTACGTAACGAGCGCTCGAACGTTTCCTAAAGGACGCATTACAAACGCCGTCTTTCTTACTCGTATTGTACGGCTGTGTTACGCACTGCATTCATTCGTTCATTGTAAATAACACTGGCGTCAGAAAAAAGTGCCCACACTGTTACACGGCTCTGTTTTATGGTCATAGGCATGACCCATAACCCGTAATCCAACACTGTAAGAGAAAAATAAAACAAAGTTTCCACAAAGATGTAGCGCAGACGTCAAATATGATAAAAGCTTCTCGTCTTTGTATTCTTCCGTTTGTGATGTTCTTCAAGGCTCAGTCTGTTCTTGGCCCTCTACTATTCAACATGTACACTGCTCCCCTCAGCAATCTTATCTCTTCTTTCTCTAAACCATCACCTTCGTGGAGACGATACTCAACTTTTCTTCTCATTTCATCCACACAACTTTGACTCAAGTGTCGCTCATCCCCAGGATGATATGCAAAAGATTTCTTCCTGGATGTCTGCAAAATCTTCTTTCAGTGAGTTCTCATTGGACTCCAAAAGCAACTTTCCAAAATCAACAACTTATCACTAAACACTACTCACTCTACATGCAACCATGGCTTTATTTTTGACGAACATCGTACCTTTTCTGATCAGATCTCACCACTTTCAAAATCCTACTGTTCTTATATCCGTGATCTTTGTTTCATCCGTCCTTACCGTGATTCTGAACCGCCCAGCACCATCGCTACCTCAGTTCATTCCACCCTTGATCACCGTAACTCTCTGTTTTTATTGCAATAAGTCTCAAAATATCGCCTCCGACAGATCCATAACTATCTAGCACGCACTGATAACGGATGTTTAAAGTCGTTACAGGATGTCATGGCATTGTTACTATTAGCTGTAACACATCAGTACTGTGTGGGCTGGGAAACATTCTATAGAATACGTGCATATCGTTTCCTGGCCGAGCGTAAGAGGCGACTGAACAAGGGTAGTTTTTTGTTTTGCTGCATTTTGCGTCATTTGCTCTTTTGAGTAGTATTTTGTTTGCGTATTTTTTCTGTACTGTTTTGTAAATCAGCGTCAGTCAAATGATTGGCTGTATAGACCGCGTCCGAAATGACCTAGATTGTGTCGGGTGGGACATCGAACGCTACTCCAACTTTACGCATGAAGTGTTCTTTTCACGTTGACAACATGCGGTGAAAAACTATACTTGCGCTGGTGCGGAAATCAATAGTCGAAGGACAAGCAGTGAGGTGGGCGTCAAGTGGAGGTAGGCACGTGATGTCAATTGACTTTGTAGATGACAGCGACGTCGTGCGGTCGACACACGCCTGTTTCAACAGCGTGCTGGAGATCTCGTGCGAGACAACCGACTCCGACAACCGGCTGCTGGCGTTCGACAGTGCCCGCTACGGCCGCAACGACTCGCGCGTGGCCACCCAATGCGACGTGCCGTTCTCTTGGAACTGTGACGTCGACGTTCAGTTCCTGTTGAACCGCGCCTGTGCCGGGCGACGCCGCTGTTCGATCGATGTCGGCGTGAAGAGGTTCACCGACCCGTGCGGCTACGCCGAGTTCCTTGTCGTCTCCTACCGCTGCGTCCCAGGTCCATCCATATACACATAACATTTTCACTCCACAAGCCCGGAGTGTACCGACTGACAGAACTTTCATTAAAGAAAAATTGGTCACGTTTTAATTGCTCACGTAAAATATACACGTACGCTTCCAAACTGCTTTAAAAGCGCGAAATGGTTTTCATGCTTTAAAAGCATGAAAACCATTTCGCGCATATTCTTTGAAGAAACTATTATTTGATACAAGTCAGCCGACCGACAGCTGCAGAATTGTAGGCCTATTCGCAGGTTTGTTTTTGAAAGAATGTCATTTTTTGATAACGACGACCCCTATTGACATAAAACCCAACAGAAGTCCTGCACATGGTCGTCACGCGTCTGTGTACAAAATTTCGCCGTCATACGATGCGGCGTTTAGGAGGAGATAGGCCATGCAGAGAAAATAAACAAACTTTCAATTATTTAGTAGATAGCAAGTTTTTATGCACATGCGCTGATATTTACACAGTAATACGTATTTTCGCTTAACTTCCTAGAATGTGTTGAAAGTGGGCCGAAATAAGTGACGCCAAAGCCGTGTTTTGCACACAGGTGTCGAAGTGGCAAATAATTGTCCGGCGTCTAACAGTCCGGTACTGTATGATCACGGCTACATATCGAGTCCCAACTACCCGGAGAAGTACTTCCGCGGCGCCGACTGTCGCTGGACGGTGGCCGTGCGTCGCTGGCAAACAATCCGTGTCACTCTCTTCGACTTTGAGTTGGACGTCAAGCGAGCAGGTTCCGTTACAAACTGGCATTTCTCGCTGCCAAATAAGTCACCGTTAGCATATTTTTAGTGGCTTGACTGTAGAAATTTGAGCAATTATTTTTCATGTTATTTTTTGCATAGGCAGTGAAAATTATTTAGCAGTTTCGCGCACTTTTGCTGTAATTCGACTTTATTTCATCATTGGGCGTTTTACCGCAATTTTTCATCACTATTTCCAAGACCACACTTGTGGATGATATATTCTGTACAGACCCTCGCGACAGCCCGTACAAATCATTTGCTTACTCACTGCGCTTAACAAGTATTCTGGACTTTTTCTAAACCATTAGACAGCGAAGTTCTTGTAATGTAATGTAATGTAGAAAAAAGATTTTGTATCGCGCCGATAATGTCATAACATTAAGTGGCAAGTAAAAGTTGGCAACTATGCACGCCGGCGTCGGCAGGTCTCTGTCACGACTACCTGAAAGTGTCGGCGTCGCAGACGACGACAACCTACTTCGGCGAGTGTGGCGCTACCGGCAAACAGGTCATCAGTGTCCAATCTAGCACTGCCGACATCAACTTTGTCGCCGCCGAGACCAGCTCCACGCAACGAGGCTTCTTCCTCTACTATGAAGGTAACGAACTGTGCGCTCTTTGCACAGTTCTGTTTATAATACACACACCGACAGTTGTTTTAACCAATTGTTATTGGTCTTTGATATGCTGCGGTAATGTACTGATCTTCTGATAGCTTTTCACTTTCAGTGTTTCTATTTGTTGCTGTATATGTAATGTGTTTTGCTACTGTTCTACAGCTGTAGGTCCTGGATGTCCAGACCTGCCTGAGCTGAAGCATGGCTGGACTGTCTACCACGTGGACGGCGATCAGCTAGTTGCGAACGCCACGTGCAACGCCGGCTTCCGGTTCACGGACAGCGAACAAGTCGACCGGTCTTTTCGAACGGTCATCTGTACGGGGTACTTCTGGAACGGACCTCTGCCGCAGTGCCAGCGTTAGTTTGACCCTACTGTCTCTAATCTTTGTCCTCCCACACCTGATACTTGAAACATTACATCTATTTCGAATCATGTGCTTCAGTGCTGCACCGTTTTAGAGATGGTTGCACTTGTCTGTTACTAAGGAGCTACGTGACTTCATATGACCTTGACGTGTTTTGAATGTAACGTAATATTGTACGTCATACGATAGGAATTGCTGTCGATCGTTCTAGAATGGTTCAGTACGCGCCCGATGCAGTTTATTTGTAGATTTGGCAATCGACAGCTTTAGAATAGCTGAAATAATACATTGAGAGGTCATCCAAAATTATCGGTGACCATGTTGTTCGGTAGAATTCTATGCCAGTGATTTGTTGTGAGAAAACTAGAATGATGGGCAGTGAAAAAAATGTTTAGTTGTTGCTGATGCTGGAACGTCACGGACGGACAGACGGACCGAATTGCCACATTAATTTCGCACGTTGCATTCATGAATCATGATTGGATGCGAACGCCCGATAAAAAACATTACATACTCCCAATAAGTGACATATTTCCAAAACGATTAAGGTTAGTGAGATATTTATAACAGAATGCAAATAAGAAGAATATGGCCTATTAAATAGCAATAATGACGATGATAAATGAACTTGATATCCGCTAAAGCGCTAAAACATTTGATCCGCTAAAACATCGTTTTGGCGGCTCGAGTGAAAACATATAGGCCCCAAGACCAGATATCAGGGGGTAACTGCAGGATCAACGTCCGAAGATGCTTAACCTGCGCAATTTGCAGGAATTATGAACCCATCGTGTTCTGCAAATACTCAGCCGTGGAAATGTGTGTGACTGTGAACTGTTTCCTGTATGATATCAACTCTGAAAGAGTATGGCAGTAGGCTAAATCTATAGAGTAGGCTATACAAGTAGGCCATAGATGTAATAAACGTTCCATAAAATATAAAAAAACGTTTAAAAACGTTCAATAAAAACGTTACAGTATGTCTAATTTGTTCAACCTATTGCCTAAGGCTAATGCCTATTGCTGTAGATGCAGAATAGCTGGAACTAGATAAATAGAGAGAGAACTTTATTCAACTTGTCGTAATTCATGACTTCATGTACTGACTCCGCCTATACCGCGTGACGTCACGGTAGCCTATGTGGCTAAGCATTGCCTAATGTAATATGCTCTGTACGCAGTGGGTACAGAGCTGCTCGGCATCCAGCCACTTTCATAACGAAATCTAGGCCTGTTAGTTTCTGTTGTTTCAAAAGTTCTGCTCGAAATTCTTGATGGAATTTTCAATGAACGTTTTTTAAATAAAAAAACGTTGACAAAATAAAAAACGTTAAAAACGTAAAAACTTGCTAGTTTAGGCCCTACGGTAGATATAACGAGCCAGATAGATAACTGCGATGGTGTCACATGGAATCCATGAAGATTTTATGATTATTGCGGTGACGTATGCAGTCCATGCAGACGCACATTAGTTAGGAATGTCACGGACAGATTGCTGGCTGACAAGTCGTCCAGGCTACAAGCCATAGACTGAATAACAGCAAATGACTGGCGTGGCAGGAGTGCTGGTCAACGAGCGACCACGCGAACAATATTGAATTGTTGAGTTGTTACTGCAGCTGCTGGCGTCGCGTCGACAACGGTGACTATAACAACCATTGTACAACACCATCAGTACCAGCTGACTTTATCACGGACGCAAGTCGCGCCCACGCTGCACCGTTCTACCCACCAACAGACGCCGACGTCTTTGTCGTTTTCATATTTCGGTGAGGCGTCCATATTTCTTCGTTTGTGATTCGGCGCAACTGAGCATATGTTTCGGAGAGTTCCTATACTATTGAGTCAAGTACACTTTTGGTATATGCTGTGCTTAGGCTTACTGGTTAATTAAGCGTTTTAATTCAAAATTTATTTTTAAGCTTAAAAGGCGTACATTTTCCCATTATGTGTGGAGATGTGCAAAACGCAAGTTTTAAAATTGAACCAATGTGGGCATCCAACTGAATTCACATAACCTAGCCTTACGTAGTAATCATGCGGTGTCTCCGGCTGCATACTGCAGCGACTGGTGATACTTTCCATCAGAATTCGCGGAAACTCATCAGAGAGCATCATTACGTGGTCAGATGATCAATCCATTGTCTGACACTTGACACAGAGATGGACGTGGGTCCAATTTGCCATATTCAATCCAATCTAGTTCATGATGATAACGTGCATACTGACCCACATCCAATCCAGTCCGAATGCTTGATCGCAGACATTTGCTTAAAAATATAGCATTTTATTAACTGACGTGCAGTCACAGCACCAACGTTACAAACATTAGGCCTACCTGAACATTTAAAATATGTCAAAGATGTAATAATAAAAGTGGAAAACGTCATTAAAACTAAGTACAAGATACAGCACTAGTTCTGTGATTAGTTCGTTGAGCGACTGGGTAGCTGTACCTGTATTGAACAAACGATTTTGACTCAGCAGTCAGTGACTCAGTACCACGGCATGCTAATCTACAGTTAACAGTGTAAACTACGAAAACTATTCCAGTTCCAGCAGTCTGGCCCTGAGTGAGTCCCTCTCTCGGGATTTCGATCGTCTCAATTTTTGGAAGCCGATAGTTGTGACCTGGCATCAGTCACCGTTCTGTCACGTTCGAACTCGCAGCAATGGCAAGCACATGACGAACAACGGTGTTGGCGGTGGTGTGGGATACTGGCTGCTGGCCTGTTGTTTCCAGAACTGCAGAGCTGTGACACTTGATGCTCGAAATGCGTTGTAGGTCGAACGTTCATCCTCTGTTGAAATGCTGACAGGTGTTGCTGCACTCGTTGGTCCAATGCAATCCAATCCAATCCGTGGATGAATCTAATTCCATGACCAACTCTGGCCTGTCAACAATATTATGACGCTAGACCGCGCGCAGTGCTAGGCCGGCCGGCGCAGCGCCAGTATACGAGCCGTATCGACGCGGAGAGCCGGTAATGCTTGCATCTTTAAAATATTTTCCGCTGGAATCATCCGACACAAGAGTTATGCAGAAAGTTTAATTTGCGTCGGTCGACATCGGGAGCATGCGACTGTAGCTGAGGTCGAGAAGACAGTTAATTAATACGACTGCTAATGCAATGCGTGTAGGCGCTTGGTCGGATGACAGGCAATCGCATCACGATCACTACCATCGCGTTAATTGAACGGAAGTAGACGGACTCGTATAACAACAATTATATCAGTTTACCAGCAACTGATCTGACGACTGACACAGGTGCGAATGTAGTCAGAAGTGAACAGAGCAGGTACCGACGACAAGCAAACACAGGGCAGAAATTAAGTTGTGCATGATTAGTCACTGACGAATCTCCTGTGTTTAGTCAGGCCCGCCAAGTCAACTCAGATAATCTTTGTAGTCCGCGCAAGACGTGTATGTAGGCCCACATTAAGCACAAAATCAAGCATTAAAGTGATACTATACACGCGACAGATGAGAGACAGTATGTACTTCACGAACTAGACGATTCAGACAAAATTACAAAATGATGACAAGAACGCTAGCTATCGACGATGCAGTCGATTTTGAGGTAAATTAGTGGTTAAAATATTGAAATTCCTACCTGATACGGTGATACCGCTGCGAAGATAAATCAGCAGTCGTATTGATATACTATTCGTCTAGCGGTGAGTCGGTGAAATGTCGAATTTTACCGCGCGAAGCACTTGTGCGTAGCGCGGTATTGCTATAAGAATGTCGACAGTTCGTTCGTCTGTGACATTGGTCCATTGTGGTCACATAGATAGTCGAAAGATATGTATTACTTAGGCTAAGGTAATTTGAAGGCAATTTCACGAATTAATACAGTGATCCTTTCTCTACTGGGACATCCTAACATCGTCCGATAATTCGAAGGTAACTTTGTCAAATATGGGACGAACTAGGGTGGTGTAGGTAAAAACCACGTTTTTGCTTGTAAACCAGGATAATATGGCTACTAGAAAGTGAAAGAATATTCATAATATGTTTAGTTGAATTGATACAATACCGTTGTTATGTATTTTTTATAAAGCCAGTCGCACATGGTGAAATAAAACTGAAATAAAACACTGAAACTGTTTTAGCCGCATTAGCATATTTTTCAACACGTGTATAAATATGTTAATAAGGCTGAAACAATCCTAAAACTGTTTCAGTGTTTTAATTCAGCCTTATTTCACCACGTGCGAACGTCTGAAATAAAACTGCAGTTATGCTGCCGGTGGTCGGCTGAAACGAAATAGGTGACCGTCGGCAGTTTTGTTTTATTTCAGTTTTATTTCACCATGTGCGACGGGCTTTACAGTAGCTTACGGTATGTCAAAACATAAACAGTTTGTGAAACGTTATCATTCCCGTGTCGGCAATATGCATATACTTGGTAAAGCTGTTTTAATTAAGCGGCAGCTTCTGTGTTCATAAATATCGCTGAATAAGTATGTAAGCAAGCGAATAATATCTGGGATTGTTTGCAATTTGCAATTTTTGTTATTGTAATTATTGTAAGGTATCGCCGCCGGCTTCGCTGGTCTGTTCTTTCTATTGGCCGTGCTACTAGTGTTCGCATCCTACTGCTACAGACGGTGAGATCACTTCACTTCATCTTCCTCGTCGTTCTACTAATGCTGTGTCGCATACTTGTGATGACTTGGCTTAGCCGGTAACGCGTTGGTCTTGATCAATGTCGGGCCCTTTTTTGTACTGGGATGGTTGGCGGGCGGATGAATCGTCTCGGTATGTAGCCATCTACCTAAGTCGACTCAGCTTTCTGCCCTCCGTGAGACTTTTATAGGAGTATTAGCCTTCGGGCTGAGTAACAGTAATAAATGCCTGCACACTCCGTATCGATCGAATTTTACAGTGGCATCACGCGGTTCCCTGCGACAGCACGGCTTTCTTGGCTGAAGGGTTATGGGAGGGTAGGAATGTAAAAGCGTGCAATTGTATAGCTAGAGTTGAACTTCCTGTTCGCTTATAATTCTTCAGATACTTTTACCGGATGGATTAACTTTAATCAAACTTTCGGATTCAATTCCAGTCACCTGGATTCACTGCCTTCGCTTCGCGCGGTGTTTTTTGCACTAGCAAAGCTTTCTTGTTTAGTCAAGTCAAGTCACTGTTCGATATAATTCAAAAGAGAAGATTTAAGCCCGGGTGTCGTGTGAGCTGGTTTAGTCGTCGAGTGTATGGCGAACGTACAGTTTGAGATGAAGATGCAGGATGTGGATTTGTTGAACAGAGGGAATTGTGTGTCGTGTCAAGCGTTCAGATGTGTTAGGAGTAGGACCTCGTCAGATGTGTCGACTGTAGCGAGCGAGGTGAGCTGATAATGAGCGGCTTGACAGCCAGCCAGCGAGCTATTCTCGCATGACACAGCGTTCGTCGCTTGATATCTCTCTCAATGACGCGCCTAAGCCGATTGACCGATAATCGATCATCACGTCGGTCGTGATGGGTGGTCGGCGTTCGGTGGGATGGTCGTCGAGCCGTTGATCTCGCCTGTCCATGTCGTCGCTCGCTGAACACATGCAAATGCGACGTACGCCAGTCAGGGCTGCCGTCGCGTCCCGCGGTCTTGAAGCTCGTGTTCCTGCGATCAATGACACAGACACAAATCGTCTCTCATCAAAATTCGACAACGGCGCTATCTCCACTGCAGTGCAGCCCTGTACACAGTCGGAGCTGGACACGTAACGAGTCCATTCGCGACAATTGAACGCCACACGTTCCGCGGTCCTGCGCCCATATGCATCGACCCGCTCATCATCGTGTCGTCAACACATCTGCATGCTACTCTACTTCGATTTGACGCCGTTCATCTGCTGAGACCAGCTACCACGCCTTCGCACCCTGTCAACGTTTTTTCTGACTAAACATTAGCCATTGTGGCTGACAGCACGATCGAAAATGTATGACACGTAGGCGAGCGACGTCATTCGTCAACGACGTCGGAAAAATCCGCCGATAAACCGACCAGTCTGTCGCAGCTTATCGCCGCGATATCAGTCGGAATTATCACAATCACTTGATGGTAGTTCTCATGTTTTGTCGACAAATGTCGATCAGCTGAGAGATGGGTGGACGCGTGAAAACTCAAACTCGGATGTTTAAATATTCGGTCCGTACTAAACTAGTTTAATGATATCGTCACATCGACCTGCTGTGTTTGACCGAGTCCTGACATGATGCATCTCCTCAGAAGATCTTACCCAGACCTCATCAACTGTTCTATGTAAACTGGCTGATTGCTTTACTGTTTAACAGTTTAATTTTGACGTACGCCGAGATCTGGTATTCACGGTCTTCGTGATTGATTGATCGTTACTGCTTGAACTGCATACATATTAACTAGTGCATAAACGCTGACACTCAGTCTCTAATTTGTAACTGTAACTCATAATGTTATTCATGAGCAAAATTGTCAACATCTCAGCCTCAGGGATGGTGCACATTTACACATATACTTAGATAGACGATTGACATGAAATCCTGTATGTATCGTAACCTGTCTCAAATGCATATCTCACAGAAATGTAGGATGTGGTTATCGACAAATAGGAGATTTATAATGTTATCTTACCTACAACAGTTGCGTACTTTCGTCCACACGACCAGCTTTCTAACTTGTAGCAGCTATGCGTGTGTATAAATAAAAATATTCATTTGAACTTCGATATGCAAATTAGATCATGGCTGGTATTACTTATCGATAAAAACTACTTATTATTCTAGGAGATATAGAAAAGGGTGTTTTGTCACAATATATAGAATAAGTATGGAAATGGAATTATAGAAAATGATCACTTGCCAAGCTCACTTGCCTTTTTGAAAGAGTTCTATGCTGTGTTTGACTTTTACAACGAATACCCGAGCGTGACAGACGTACAGATAGAGTTACAACAGCATATGTACTGCGCTTGCATAAAATGTGCCGCGCGGTGAAAAACATTCACTCCATTTGTTTTGCAGTTTATTTTGTATTAACATACACAACAGGGTGCTCAACGACCATCTAGCAAGTTGCTACTCAGCTCTGCTCTACTACTAGCAACCAGTGTCAGTTTACAGTCGTAGTCGTAGACCCGTCAGTCATTCTGTCGATCACAGCGAAGCCATTTGTTTGATCTGCTGACCAGCGTCTGGCTGGCATCTATGTTTACTGTAGCAGCCCGAATGTCATGTCATCGAGTTATTTGTCAACCCAGCAAACCAATCTACCATTATTATCGAATTTTATTTTTTTATATGCACGTTTAGTTTGTCTCGCTAAATTTATCACAGTTACTTCGTTTCAATTTCGTTCTTTTCCCGTTTCCTTTTAGTTTTTAGTTGTTTGTAAATATTCACCAGTAAAACTTGGCCTTAGAGAAGGAGAATAAGCTAGCATTATCATGGGAAGAGGTACACGAAAGCCGTGCTGTCGAGGGGAAACAACGTGATGCCACTAAATTTCGATCGATACGGAGTGTCATGCAAGCAGTTGAATGGTTTCCTTTGATACTTCTAGAAGCAGTTGACACGACCACGCTTACGTGCTAAACTGCTTTTCTTACAGCAAATACCCTAACGGCAACCGTTACCTTAAACTGTTTCTAACAACCTATTCCACGTCAGTGCAACGTATGTTATTGATTGTAATGCCTAAATGGAATATACCATGCTGAACTGAAGGATTGTCGAACCACTATTACAATCGGCATTGCGTACTAGTC
>Ga0056129_1000325_pt1 | contig 11612 bp, 4 predicted proteins | sample WorMetLIZISLAND1_FD_71118 | JGI IMG/M metagenome (GOLD analysis project Ga0056129, IMG submission 71118) | Marine gutless worms symbiont microbial communities from Max Planck institute for Marine Microbiology, Germany - Olavius loisae LIZARD... ...
AATAGTAACTTTTGCTCTAGGACGCACCGTTTAGCCACAATACATAACGTCACAGACAGACGACAGACAGACGCAACACTGTAGCATAAGCGCGACCGTTAGTACGGTCGGCTAAAAATTCCGTCTGTGATCTCACAGTCTTACTTACTGATTTACTTACTTGATTTTTGTACGTTAATGAATAATTAATAAACAATATGGCGGTGGTTGAAGTTGGTTTATAATCTACATTGCTTTTTTGCTGAAAATCTGCATTTGCAGAACGTCTTTTTATCAGATAATAAACACGTCTAAATAAAATTTTAAATGCATCGATTGACAGCGATGACTAATGCGTGTGCATCATGCACAAAGCTGTGATCGCTGTAGTGGGCGTGGTCTGTTGCTAGGACTGGTGTTGCATTTTGTTGACTTCGTAAAGAATTGCTGTATTTATATGGCATTACATATTGACAGCTTGACTGGAGTTTTATGGGCGCTAATGTTTTCTTAATGTCTATTTGACGGATAATTTCTATTGAGATTCTTAGCTGTTTTTCAGTTTTCTGGTGAGGTATCGTCAGTATATATTTACTAAAAATCAGTTAAAAATCAAAGTTTTGGCAATATTGAGCTATCGAGTAATATTGAGTAAAACTGGGTAATCTTGCATATACATAATACATCACAGCTGCCACACCCAACGCTCCCAAAACTGCCAGATATCAGTTGAGTTAGTGTGGTTGTGCATGTTTCAGACCATTTTGTTGATGGGAAATTGAAGTTGACTGAGTAGTGGGACCCTGATCAAAGCAAGGGTTTTTGGGGACGATCTGAAAACAACGAAAATGTGAAAAACAATGAAAACCTAGTGGCGCTCCCTGGCGAATGCACTACGAACTAATGTAAACATTTAGGTATTTTGGACGTTTATGTCCCACATTTGCTTAAAACTGAATAAGCAGCAATGTGACTAATGAAGTAAGTCTACACGCCCAGTGCCTACATTTAAGTGCTAAAAAACTCCAAAAACGTAGTGGCATCACCCCCTATCAAATGAATATCAAACTAAAGGAAATGTGGAAAAGTTGAAATTTTACTGTATACTGAATAAGCGAGAAATTTACACACTGGTCAATGAGCTGCAGCCATCACGAAAATGGCGTGAAACAGGCACAACAATACTAATTCTATTGACATCACTCAGGCAGTTTTGTAAGCAATTGCCAAATTACCGGACGAAAACAGCAAAGACAGGTATTTCTATGACCTTCCTTGTTCACTACTGAAAACGATGTCATAAGAGGAAATAAGTCGCGTGTTTCAGTTCATAACTCACAGACGTCTAATATCGTTCAACTACACACAGTATTACTAATGCTACACTAATACTTTGCTAACACTAACTTCCAACTACACACCTCATAACGACAACGCACATGGTCGCAAAGGCAAGCAGGTTGACGTGTAGTCTGGAGGTCTCGTCACAGTCTGAAGAGGTGTGCTGATGTTTTCGAATTTTGACGATTTTTGAACAAAACAAATTTCGAAATTGTGTAACAGTGAGCAACCTAACGTTTGCTTAAACAACAGAAAGTCACTTTATATAGTTTATACTGCCCATATTGTAACAGTACTTACACGTGAAATGTTGTGAAATAATTACATTGGAAATATTAATATCGTTTTCGAAATCTGGTAAACCGACCACCACTGGGCTGTTCCCTGCGCCACAAGCACGGACTTTGGCCTATTTGGGCATGCAGGGCTGTTGAAACGTAAACGTTAATATGGAGATACACGAGCAAAATGTAGTTTGATGAAGTGGTATTAACGTGAATTTGTGATTGAAAACAACGTTTTCCACAAAGTTTAAACACCGGTAAGTCTAGTGCTAATGTTTATCTGTAGCCTGGTAGAACAATGTAATAATGTATAGTTAACTGGCGGCTGTAGGGTAAAGGAATACCCTGGGACCTTGCACAGCTGTGAAGCTGCAGATGCAGAGGCATTTAAGAGGATGTGGTTGTGCATCAGTTAAGGATGGGTGAATGGTTGTGGGTCCATATAGGCTACCAGATATTGTTCAATTTAGTGTTATCTTAGTCTGTCACGATCTGTAATGGGACCTGGAATGTGATGAGTCCCGGAAAGCTTAATATCGCTTTACTTTTAGTTATTATGCACAGTATTGTGACCATGACACTTCAGTTATCATCATTGTGATTAAGATTTGTTAGTTTGCTGCAGCAGTAATGTTGATACTGTTTTGGTCTGTTTATTAGCTATTAACTGTCGAGATAAAATATTGCGGAGAAGCACTTCACATGCATTTTCGTTGATAACCAACTCTGTTTACTGCAATGCCTGGCTTGGTGGTCTTTAATCGCAAGTGGTGTATTGGGTCTGATGATCTTGGTGTGCCTGCATTTGGAATGGCTGTGGTGCACATTCTATGGTAACTGAATTTTTACTATGTATTAACTTAAGGTTTGGGTTGGTGTTCACATTATATTAAGTAATTGTCAGTGGAGTGTTTAGTGTTCAGTAATGCCTGCCAGCTATGTGTATAGTCAGTGACAGTAATATAGTTCATCGGTAGTATAGTTTAATGCTGCATACACCATTAAAATGATACTGATGCTTTCTTGATGGAATGAAGTAGAATATGCATTACCTTCAAATAACACGACTTGTTTTTTTGATAATAAAGTAATATTACTGAATTATGATACTAACACCAGTTGACATCATTACTATGATGGTTATATTAGTGTAATTGATGCCTAGAAAGATATTTTGCATTTAGAATTTTTTTACATGTGATGTACTGGTATGTGAAATTGTGAGCATATGTCACACCTAACACTACTGCGATAAACTACTAATTTACTGATGTGATGTTGTTTACCAGGTTTGTCATACTTGGCATCTGTTTGGTGGTTGTTCCTGTCAAGACAACACATGGGTTATGTGCGACCAGTGTGCAAGGATATGCTGCAGGACTCGCATTCATTTTGTTATTGTGTGCTGTTGTCGAGATATTAGTTGTGTGGGTCAGCACACGTGGCACTGTCATCCATACAGAACCACGTGCATGCATGCCATACTTAATCTATGTACGACTTGGTATGGATCTCTTGACTTGTTTGTAGCCCAAAAAGATAATTCTTTGATTGAGTACTGTATCATTTGAGCAGATGTCTGGAGTGAAGTTGCAGCTTTTGGTTAAATATTCGGGTTTTCGGATCTTTCTGTTTGTTGCTGCTGTGAAATAGTAAATGTGTAGAGCTCATATATAACCTAGACCTATCTCATTTGCATAAATATAATAATTTGCAGAACATATTTAATTTAAGTAATGCATATTTTTGAGGTAAGTTCAGTATTTCGTGTAAGTAGGCGTTGATGGTTTGACTTAATGGTAACCTGTCTAGGGGCTGTATGCCCTGGGTGAAAACCTAACGTAAAGGGCATCAGATCTCTTTTCATACAATTGAGTTGCTGGTTAGTAATATATATTATATGGTACATGTACCGAAATGATGCACAATTTCGGTACATTTATAGACAGTCCTTATCTGGTTGCATTAGTGGGCGAGATGATTTGGTCAACTGAGCAACAAACATAAGGACAACAGCTGTGTGACAGTGTAAGTGTGAACATTAAAGGATGTATCCTTGGACAATAGACACCGTTATCACACAAGCAGTCGTCACCAATGCCAGCATACGCCGCTTTCTGAATGCATGAAGTTCAGTGGTAATATACCTCCGCCAGTCTGCGGCAGTAAGAGTGAAATATAGACAGTTTTATGAAAGCACAGCTGAAAAACCTGCACCATAGATGTAAAATATTAAACTATAAACCATTTTGGTGACGTCATGCATAATTTTTATCTGGGTGGCAGTAATTGGCCAAGCAAAACATGATAACACTGTATTGTATTATTGAACTGGCCTAATTTTGCTGTGCAGCTGTATTCATATATGTTAAGGCAATATTACATCTTTGTGTTTGTTTTGTAGGGTTGCTGATAATGGAGCTGTTCTGGCTTGTCCTTGGTCTTGTGTGGGTCACTGTGAATTCTGAAATCTGTGTTGATCTCATTATGTTTAAAAGACTACTTACTGGTAATATTTGTTGCCATCGTAATTTTGTCTGCCGAGTCTTTTAAGTTTATATGAAACCCAGTGTTGGAATTGACCTAAAAGAACTGGGGGTCAGATGTCGAAATGCTTGAAGTTTTGCCCCGGGATTGAAATTTAAAGCTGATTTTCACTCAAAAATGAGCATCTGTAGGCACAAACTCTGCAGGGGGGTTCAACCCCCCCCCGGCAATTCCGACCCTGAATTTAAAGCGATAACTTTGCATATGTTTTTAGCAACAGTAGTGTTAAATGATGTACTTATTTCTAGGTAAAAGCCATAATTTGTATTACATGTAAATTGATGTAACTTGTGCCATTACGATGTATAACTTGTGTTTGTAGCTGCTGTAACATGTGAGTGGCTTCTGCTGGTGGCATTGCTTGCTGGTGGCTGTCTTGTGCTTGCTCGTTCCCCTTCACCAACGTTGACTGATCATCACTGCCTTTCCACGAAGTCGACAAGTTCATCACATTGTAACAGCTGCTATTCACGTGATGCTGGAAGTGTTGACAATGCAGCATTTGTCTGCTGTCAAGCACCACGTGTCATTGTTGCTTCTAATGCTCATAAGGTACTCTTCAATTCATATTAGTTCTGCTAATATCGTCTGACTGGTATCCTAGGTGCTCTGTGTCTGATGCTGTCTTACCTAGTGCTATGGCTTGCAGGCTGGTGTTCAGTTAACAGTCTTACGATATGTGGAATACCGTTCTTAGAAGAATTCCTACACCACCACTTCTGCAGAAATACACTAGTCTAATTGTTAAAATTAGCTGGTTTATCACTCTTATGAAAGGTTTCCTGAAGACAAACAAGTGTAAGATCAAAGTCTGATAGAAGTATGTTGAGTTCTTCACAATGGTCACGCAAGCCACATATGTTCCACTGGATTATATTGGACATTATATTAGACAAACTTACTACAGGACACTAATAGGAAACTGTAGGCTGGCTATCAAATGATACAAGTTTAGACAACCTTGAGTGACCCCTGATCTGGATTTCAATGTTGCAGGTTTTACCTTTGACTACACCAATGCTCAGTGCTGAGTGAAACCAACACTGATTCCAAAACACTGAATTCATTACATGTATTGTAGATAATTATTTAATTGACATCCTGTGTAATGTGTCACTGATACATGGTCCCTCGGTGATATCTGAGCCTCTTGTTGTGTGTAATATGTTAAACTGTAGTTCGATGACTTCAGTTGTTTAACTCATTACTGCTATTGATTTCCTTGTTTGTTTGCAGAGATCACTGATTACTGTCTCTCGAATATTGTCGTTTTCATCAACATTTCAGTGTCTGGATTTGATAGTGACTGATGTGCTGGCAGGACTGTTGTTATTACGGCGTTCTCAATTTGCCAGAGAGACTTCTATTCTATCTGAGGTACGCTGGCTGAGTCTAGTGCGATAACATGAGATCTGCGGCTGAATGCATATGCTGTTACAGTGTGTTTCAGTGTTATGACATCAACCTGGTGAAGCACTTGTTATTTGTTTATTTTGTAGTGACTTGTGTAGTTGAACCCAAGGTTACATTGACTCGTGATCTAGTGGTCTGTGTGTTAAACAATTTAACCAAATAAAACAAAACGGGCTGCAGTGTTATTAGGTCAACTCTGTAAAGCCAGTCTCATTGTCCATCTGCCCATATGTACATCCGTCCATCCATAAAAAGTTTTTACAATTTTAACGAAATTCCTTACATAGGACGATGAGTAATACACAATGGTATATGACCTGATCCAAGGTCGAGATCACAGAGGTCCGAAAGTCGTGAAAATGGCTGATTTCAAAGTCTGTCTCCTCCACCAATATTCACGTAATCAAATTACAATTGGTGAATTATGATACTCCAAGAAGATAATATCTAAGTTTTTCCAAACAGTTTATTGATATCCATCATCGTTCAGCGTCACATGGTCTTCAAAGTTAGGCTGTTACAAGGTCGACCGGCAGTGCCGTATGGGGCTTATACATGTATATTAAAGTTTGTAGTCATATCCACGCAGCCTTCTTAATGTGCTAATGTTTGAACACGATGTCACTGCTGCTGTTAATTTGGAGAAGACTTCCCTGAAACACCATTCCCATATGTGGGTGCTGTGGACCCTAGGAACATTTCCCTCCCACCTATAGGTAACCGTGTGAATTTTGTGTAAGGCTTTGTGTAAAGCAAGTAGTTTTTAGAACTAAGACTCTATAACTGTTTTTTTTATGTCAGGGCAAATGTGAGACATATGAGTTTTTGTCTGGAGTGCCGATAACACCTTCTACACAGTTCTTGAGCTTGAGAAAGTCAGAGATGCAGTTACTGTTCACGAGAGCCGTTCACTTTATACGTTACTGTATCAGTGCTTATCATCAGTCAGACAGTTACCACGGTGGCCGTCGTATAATCACAGTCCGACAACAATCGGACAGACCTTGTGCAGAATTGTTGTCTAAAACAAAGTGAGTTGTCTTAACTGTTTGTTTTTGTGTATTGTAATTTATAGCGTAATAACATCATACATTTGCCTGGTGTAAGTGATGTACGAAAAGCTTTGTATTTAGACAAATATGGAATAAAAATACACAAGTTTGCTACTTTGGGCATTTTGGCACGGTATAATTTTACAAAAATGGCGTGACTAAATGCTTGTGTTAAATTTGCCCCATTCTGTAAGTTGTACCATTATTATGGCACTGGCTTGTGGCTATCTTGAATTACCCCCACAGTCGCTACCTGCATAGTTGTGTTTGTCAAAAAAAGATGATAATTAGTCAGCACGATGCTGCTGCAAGTGTTACAAGTCTTGTGTGATGATTGATGTTGATGTGATATAGCTGTGTACATGTAATGTTAGAACTTATCCCGTGAGCTGTTGTTTGAAGCCTATATATCGTCTGTTATTGCAGCTGTCCATGTCTGGCGAATGTGTCGGATGTTGGACATGTAAATGTCACATGCTCAGGGTGTAGTCGATGTATACCTCGCCCTCTTTATCATCGCCAGGTTTTAAACATTCTTTTTGTCACAGCGTTTTTACTTAACACCTTTGTGGATTACTTTTACAAACTTATGAATTTATCCGTGTTTTCAGTATAACCTAGAGATCTTGGTGTCATTAATTCAGTCGAAATAGTGCAGTATCCTGTGCAACAGTGGTGCTTCTCTTCTTAAAATGAACTATTTACTGTAATGTTTGCAACTTCAGAGGTGTTGTAGTTACCGTTTGCTGTGTCTAGAGTTGGCAGCAAGTTTTCACTTAGTAGATGACTTGTCTGTAGTGTATATGATTAGCTCTGTTAACAGCTGCAGGTTGACCAACTGATAGCGTTTCTTCTTTAGAGAATACCATACTGCGTTGATAACAAAACATGAAATGCCATACTCTCGCCCAGGGTGAGTTCATTTGTAGTTGTGTCTCTTTACTGGCGAGGACATTAGGGGCGTGTCAATGAACTGTATTGTGTGCAGTTGAGTTACAAGATGCCGGCGTCTTTTTCAGTGAGTCTGGATTACGTTGTCAAAGCTGTCGTTATAACGGTGTCAGTAGACGACAACATCTTGGTTGGTAGTAACAGTTTTGTGCTGTTTTGCTGTGTGGAGTGATGCGCAGTCAACTATCAAAATGTTAGGACTGCAGTGTGATGAGAATTTAAAAAGAATTAATCACATTAATGCAGGTCATTTTGGCACTTAATGCAAAAGTTGTTAAGAACACAGTCTTAATATTTAAATATGTTGTTATAATTATCTATATATTTTTTAACCCTCGGTACATATAATCCCAAGGGAGATTAAAAAATTGGAAAGTAAATACAAAATTGGGTACGATCATTAGTCTGTGCAGTCTGTAGCTGGCAAACCGTCATGCAAAAGGACAGCATTGAAGTGCTGCACCAAAATCGAAATCCTTTGGTACAGGAAGCTGGTCTCTCGAGCCTCGCCCGTATTTTCAGAGATCCTCCTTCCAAGATCATCGAGGAGGTGACGAGCTGATGCATTGAAAACGCCCAAGGTCTGTACCGCAATTGGCTTAAAGATGTAACGAGCACCGAGGTCGACGTATTTCTCCTCTCAGCCTTCGGGCTGCCATATACAATAAATTTAGAATACGTCTATCGAAGTGGCATCGTCTTGTTTGTGTTGGGAGGCAGTTGAATTATATTTTTTAACTGCTTATGTGTGTGCTGTACAGGATGTTTGTGATAAGACGGTATCTGATGCTGAAGTGCTTCCTATCAACCCTCCAAGAGATGACTGGCTGGCTCATAAGGTACTTTCACCAGTTCTTAAAATATGCCGTTCTTTGCAGAAACAACAGTGTTTAGTTTGGTGATGACTGTGGCAGTTGTGCAGCAGTGGCGTCAGTACACTGGAGAAATATTATAATGCAGCAGATACTGTATTGTCAATCACCAGGTGAGCCCATATTCTTGGCTACGAAATTCGTGTCACTGATTCAACTGGTTGAACAGTGATTGGCTAGTATATTAGTAATTCAGAAAGAGTTCAAAGGGGTTAAATTTCATCTGCAATAATTCTTTTTATGATTATTCAAACTGGCTTTGCACTAACAGAGTTCTGGCAAAAACAATACGTTATAGTTATTCTGTAACGTGTAATTCTCTGCAGTAATGAGTTGTTAATGAAGAATACTGGCACTTAATGACTGTAACTCACATTTGCTTTGATTATGTATAATTGTGTAGATTTGCTAAGCATACCTAACACTTTGTAGTAGTATCGGTGGGACGTTGGGTTGTGAACTGTGATGTAGGAGCTTGTTGAGCTGGCAGTTCAGGTTCAACAGATGCTGCAAGATGAGCTGATATTACAGAAAGTCATCAGTTCAGATTATGTGAGTTGTCTGAGTCCTTCGTAATAGGGATGTACCGATAATCGGCCGGTAATCGGTATCAGCTGATTATCGGCCGTTTTACGATAATCGGAATCGGCTGATTACTATGCCCGGTGCCGGTATCGGCCGATTATTATTCACTATGTATTATGATGGCATTGGATACTGAAATTATATTTTTTAATTTGAACGGACGACACAAATTTTCGTTTTATACTTATATAATGCAAACTCTGCAAACATGCTGGTAGCATTGTTTAGTTATGCAATAATCTGTTACATTATGCAATAAAATATTTGTATGATCGATGCAGTGTTTGGTATTAAGGTAAGAATATCAGGTTTATGTATTAATCGGTAATCGGTCGATAATCGGCCGGCCGATTGTTAGATGCCGATTATCGGCTGGCCGATAATTTGCCTTATCGGTGCATCTCTGTTTCGTAATTCAGCTTAGAATTACATTTAGTGTTCTGTATTTTTTGTACTTTTAGCTCAAATTCATCCCCCCCCCCAGTGCTCATTTGTTCTCAGGTTTGGTTGTGAAAGTCATAGTCATGTCAGTGGTTGATGTGTAACAGTATTACCATCACAGTGATTGCTATGACATTGTGATATTCATTGTCTGTCGTTATCGTTGTTTCCCTTCTTCAGTGCTTTGATGCTGTTGGTTTGATAACATTTGGCTTGTTTAATGCCAACAGACATTTCCAGCCACACTCACATTGATACTAGTACGAGTCCGGGTAGCACGAGTTTGCATGTATTGCAATAGCAGCCATGGGTTCTGTATGAGTACGACTTCTTGAAATAGAGCAGGTTTTGTGTAAGTTCCTCTTTCGCCATGAAAACAGTAAAAACGGACACCATAAAGTTTTGACGTCAATAGTTACATCACTGTTACAGTGCACGAAATGTAACGTTCACATGACATAACACTGTTTACTATACAGTGTAACCCTTGCTAATGCTAACCCATGACATAACACTGTTTACTATACAGTGTAACCCTTGCTAATGCTAACCCATGACATAACACTGTTTACTATACAGTGCAACCCTTGCTAATGCTAACCCCTGGCAGAGAAACCCGTACTTGGACTTGGACTCTGACTCATACTCGTGTCAGTGTGAATGAGGCCTCACCCTGTCCAACCCTGGAGCATCTCCGGCTAGTGATAATGATGATAATGACATTGGTGGTGATTGACAGGGAACTGGTGACTATGAGTTGGTGTTGGTTGGTCATTCACTCGGTGCTGGTGTCGCTGCTATCTTGGCAGTTCTTCTGCGTCGAGAACATCCCACTCTCCACTGCTACGCTTACTCTCCTCCAGGCTGTCTGATGAGGTACTGCAATACAAGCTCAAGACAGTGATTTATCAAGCACACAGTCAAGTAATCAGTGCATGACGTTGTGGATTGTGTGTGGTTATAGTATGGAGATGGAGACATGCTAGCTACCAAGAGATGTGCAATGATGATTGTTGTCTGCTTGTATGTGTCATTAGACAGGTGGTGTTTATCTACAATGAACAATTATCTTGTTGCCATTGTGAAAGCGTAGAACAGTGAAACAGCTGTGACCAGTTCCAGTGTTTAGATAGCTCTGTTTTGTATTGGGTTAGTCACTAACACACAGTGGTTTTCATTTTTCTAGATTTCTCATACTGGCCAACTGTCGCTAACAGTCTCCGGAGAATTTTTTTTTGGAAACTAGTGTGTGGTGTATTTACGCAACAGTGAGTGGATGAGTGTAAAAATGAGTGTATTCATCACTGTTATCAGTGTCTTGATCCAGCTGAAAGTATTGCTTCAATTTCACACCAGTATGTATTGCACACTGTTTGTGATGCTGTTGTGGTTTCAGTGCAACGTGTGCTGAAGAAACCAAGTCATTCGTCACTTCAGTTGTAGTTGGCAAAGATGTGTTCATAAGGTCGGTATAATTACCCTCGTTGCTGGCTGCTGTAGATAGACTGACTAGAGGCGTCTCTGTGTTTGTGTATGTGTATGTGCTAATTGCTATCAGCTGTGTTAACACTTGTGAATTTTGTTGTAATGTATATGTCTCATCCTCTCTAAAAGTCATGATGACCCTGTGACTAAAGCCCATTCCAAACTATTGCTTGATGCTAGCCTGAGGTTGTATCTTATATCGTCTAATCGTGTAGTGTGGAACATGCTTCAGCATGGCTTGTAGTGTTACATTGCATTGTATTGAGTAGCTACTGTATTTGTCATAGCAGTGCTGCTTTAAGAGTGATACTCAGATAGTATTCTCTGTTTTAGAATCGGCTCGAACCAGCTTGAAGGCTTTCGGTTGGCATTCATCAATGCACTGAAGAATTCCAGGGAACCAAAGGTGTGTCTGTCTGTGTGTGACTGTAGCTTTGCTCGTTCTCTTAACCTTGTGATAAGGCTGCATTACCTTCTGTGTGATAGTCTCTATTACATTTGTTAACTACTGTAGAATTGCTTTTTTGTCTGTTGTATATTTTACAAAATTGGTCTGTTGTTACATATAAAATTTAATTTTCATAAATTGATAATATAAGCTCCTTTGCTATATAAATTAAATAACTAATATGAGTTACAATGGCTCGATTGTTAGATTTAAT
>Ga0056129_1000326_pt1 | contig 11606 bp, 6 predicted proteins | sample WorMetLIZISLAND1_FD_71118 | JGI IMG/M metagenome (GOLD analysis project Ga0056129, IMG submission 71118) | Marine gutless worms symbiont microbial communities from Max Planck institute for Marine Microbiology, Germany - Olavius loisae LIZARD... ...
GTGCAAAGTCTGTGTGTAATATATACACTGGCAAAGTGTAGCTGTGCTACAATGCAATGTTAAAACAGAGCCAATCTGAAGCCATTCTATGATCACTTTGTGTTAGAGTGGCAATCACAAATAATTGGTCACGCAGTGAGAATGACAGCAACTCAACGAACACAATGGTGACAGCGGGCCACGTGTATTTAGTGAATGAACTGGGTGGTCACGGCAGCGAGATAACTAACCCATACTGCATCTGCTGACCCACTCTCAGCACAAGGTGCTGTATTAATCAGTTTTCACTAAGTGACTGAATGAAATCAAATATAACGGTACAAGAGAAATTTGGTGGACACAGGCATGGATGTGAAATATTTATTTCCATTAATGGCAGGCTATGCTAATCATTAGTGCTGTTGGGGTGGAGATGAGTTAGGTTGAACGTCCTTCGTGACACATTACAGGACATACAGCCATCAGAAATAGCAAATCAGACATGCTGAACAAGCAATCACGCAAAAAAGATGGATGGCATTACGACATTTTGAGCATACAAACAGTGGCTACATCATGACCAAAATCGTTTTAAAGTTTATCATTAGGGCCAATGTCATGTGAAAATAAATTGCTAAATAACGGCAAGCTGCTAAACGTTATAAACAAAAGTTGGAACATCATACGCACAGCATCTCGACGTTCACACCAGCACATTGACAAAATACACTGCATTCCTTGCAAGTTTTTTTCATATTCCACGAAATAATTGACGACAGCATTCCTTGGCCGAATATGAATGATTTAACATATTGTTTGGCTCATTTCTACTTCAATGGAAACATTCCTGGAACGTGGTGTAGCCATTAACAACTGCTGTATATGATGGAAAACAAAGTTTAACGTCAGCATCATATGAAAATGCATTACCCACTGATCACTATACGTTACATCAACTATCACTGTAGTTCTCTACAAACATGTATCATACATGCGTTTGCTATATACAATTATTTCCGTTTAACTGAATAAAGCAGCTGGTTGTAGCTAGCAGGGAACTTGCACATCAATCAGGGGCGTGTTTGGGGGGGGTGTGCCTTGGCCCCCTTCAACCGACCCTCATTTTTATGATGGTACTTTTGCCATTTTACTAATTTTTTTTCTTTCAGAACATCAAAATGTAGGCATTCATTAACAGGAAAGCCCCAGACTTTGTCCCCTAGACCCCTACTGGGGCTTTGCCCCTGGACCCCGCTAGCCCCCCTTGTGCACAGGAATAGGTCTGCCTACTCAGATCCAGCATGCAACTGTTCAACAGTAGTTTACAAACTTGACATTCTGAGATTCTGTAAATTTTACCCTCAAACCAAGAGAAAACGCTAAACACTGTGAGAGACAGACGATACCCTGACAGCTGCCAGACTGAAATGGTGTCATAATTCAGCACAAACGAGAGACCTACAGACTCCGAGCTGCGAGAACCAATCACGCTGCAGAGAATTGGGTCTCAACCAGTCAACACAAGTGGAACTGTGACATAGCGGCAACACGCTGGTCTCAATCAATGTAGTTACTCTACATCGGGCCCGGTTAGTACTTGGATGGGTGACCGTAAACCAGCCACTCAGCGTGGCCACCCTCTGTGGATAGCAACAGTTGAGGAGTAAACGGGCACACCACGCAATGCACAATCCACGGACATACGTTGATTGGTTCAGGGCTACAAGAACGGAGATCAGTGTCAATGGGAGGTTTGGTGGAAAGGAATTTACTAACAGTTAGTGGACGTTCACATGAGATAAGGCAGCAACAATAACAACCACAGAGATGTATGTGTATACACTGTGAGGCATAAAAAATCACACCAACATATTACTGTCATAACTTCTACGATACTTGAGATCAATACTGGTAGAAATTGATGAGCAGTGTCTTGAACAATGGACATATTAGCTACAAAGTACCATAAAACTTTCCAACTTCACCTAAATAACGTCGCCACACAGCTCGCAAAACTTAAAGTAGCTGTTTTGGACAAACAGAAATGAACGATGTGAATTTCTGCGTTTAAATTCAAAGTTCACACGACGAAGTGTCCTTGTAAAAACAAAACCGTTCAACAGACAAACAGTTATTTCATTTAATCAATTGTTCAAAGTGCACGAACACATGCCCTCAGCCTTGGCTGCCACTGAACAATGGCCTTGTCGATGACGCTCTGCTTGAACTCAGCTCAGACAGAAATAACTGCTGTAGTTTGTCGATGATCTGAAGCAGCAGCTAATTTCTGTCTCGAAAATGTTATCGTACTAATTTATCCAAGATATGCATATCAATTTCTATCAAAATCGGTGAAGTACTGTAGAATTTATGATAAAAATATCGTGGTTGTTTTTATGCCTCACAGTGTATATACATAGACGCACAGAAAATACACAAGCTCTGGTTTCGTTCGCTTAGCTCATTGGGGGCTAGGCTGGGAATTACACCTCCACAGTCGCAGATAACTGGAATAAGATATATTAGCAAGACAACTTTACATCATCACTACCACGTTGGTTTCACAGTAACAATCAAAATACACGGAAAAATGTGGTCAAAAGGGAAAGCTATAAGCCAGATGGCATCATTAATAATATGTGAAAAGCAGTGACAAAATTACAGCTCTCATAAAACAACAAATTGCAGTTCAACATCAAACGAGGACCGAAGGTTGTTACGTCGTATGTTTCAGAACACGCAAAGAACAAAATCGAAGAACCAAGTAATCAACACGTGAACTCGAAAGTAAAATGTTTTGCTGAACAAAATCTCAACTGTATTATTACAAAATACACTGTGTAATTAACAGATGGTTGTGGACAGGAAGATGGCAGTGAATTAACATCAACTGTTCTCGCTCAATCAACACAAAATAATGAGATGTCAGTTAAAAACACAGACTGAGAGCTTCTTTTGACCGTGAGAATTGCAGGGTTTTTTTTGCATGCACCCTCTACGGAGGGTCATGATCCATTGCTTCATTTACATAACCTGTACAAGACAGCACAAACCACGATGCATCTCAAGCTGTAAATAAGTGAGAAAGTGAAGTGTAAATATATAGTGTGGCATCTCTAATGTACAGCAACAGTTGATCTCTCTGTGAGCAAATCAAGTCCAGACTGACGCCACTTCATCAACTATGAAACTCCTCTGCAATTCCAGACAGTCCTTGAGAAGTTCAAGGTTTGAACACGCCATTGTAACTGAACTGGTCTTGTTTGAAGTCGGTCAACAGTTCTACACACTAGAACAGTTTTCACACCACTGCGTAATCTAGCCGTGGAGCTATTATTCCTAAACAGGGCGAGACTCAGTGAAGCCAATATGAAGACAGAAAAATATACGACTCGTACTTTTTCTCTGTGGATAGTTCCAGATCGACCATTTCTTACATTGAAATGCATTATAAATTTTTGTGTAATCCCTCCATCAGAAAAAAACAACTTCTCCACTAACAATCCAAAACAGACACATCACTTCCACTACAGTTTCAAGCCGTCCCAAGCTGACACGGCTCCAACACCGACACTGCGTGCTGGCCTAGCACCGCATGCCGGCCTAGTGACTGACAGACATCACTGACCAATAGCAGACTTTACAGACAAACAATGCCCGCCCCCTAATGTATTTGACCCATTGACACCCAATGTTGCTATGTGGGTATACAGCTATAAAGCATCCTACTCCAGAGCAGTTTAAGCCATCATTTGTAATTTTTGACATCTGGGCACTCTGACGCTCAGAGCTGAGCGTCAGAGTGCCCAGATGTCAAAAACTACAAATGACAGCTGAACCCGGTCTGGCACAGGATGCTTTATAGCTGTACCCATATGGAAACAGTTGGCGTCATTTGGTTAAAGAGATTAGTGAAGCTGTGACATGCCATTACCATTAACGCTGGTATCTTCGGTCGACCGCTGTCTCTGGCCTAGAAGACTGTCGTAGTCATCGACGTCGACGACGTTATGTACAGGAAACGACAGTCCGTCGCCATCGCCACTACATCACACACAGTCCATTCACGCTGCCAGAACTGAAAAAAATGCAGAATAAGCCAAAAAGCTGGAAGAGTTGTATTATTGACCAGCCACCACTGTGTCAGGATTAAATTTTCCGACTAATGGGCATTTTCTAGGTAAATCTCGGCTGGCCTCTTAAATATGGCCGATGACTGATAAAATAAATATTGCAATAAAGGGTGATGTCCAAACAAGCCGCGATAATTATTCTTAATTTTTCTGTCTGACCACAAAACTATCCTAACGACAAACCGGACAATTACTCACTGAAAGTCATTCTTTTGATACCTGCTAATAGTGAAGCAGAAGTGTGCCATGTAGTTTCTTTAGACAAATTTCAGCAGCGGGACCTCGTACCAAGCTGTTGTTAAGTTAAAGTTAAATCTTACAGCAACTGATTTATTCTTAAGCATCATCGGGTACAAAAATGCAGGAAACCTAGGAGAATATTGGAAAAACTTAAGCAGCACTTAGCAAAAGTAAACAAATTTTTTGGGAATTTCTAGTAATCCACCACACTTGATTTCCTAGATTAACTTGTTTGTGTTGCAATGGAAAATACAATTCCAGGTCAACGTAAAGGCAGAAATTGCACAGTAACAGAAGACAAATCCATGCAACATACACAGTGCATCAATATTATAAAGCCACATTACAGCTAATGATGATATGCATTGTTTGGTGGCACACAGCTGTTTAGCATATATGAATATTCATAACGTCATGGTCTGAAATCACATCACTGCCAAGGCTCACAGTCTGAGTAGGCGGAGTCTGGAAAACTGTAGGATCACGTGCATGCAGCCAATACCTCTATGACTGCAGTGGGCCAAGGAAGATCATAAATATTCATAGAAAGAGATCATGTATCATGACTGCAACCTAGCATGTGCACCGGAGAACATAATCTTTTTGTACATCTTCCAATTCTGTTTGTTTACTGTTGCAACCATGGTAACATCCGCAGCAATTTGTCTGATGACAATAAATTTGCAATAACAGCCTATAACAGGTGTGACGATTAACAGCATTAAAATAAACAAAATTCACTGGGCTTCTACTTGAAATTGCCACAATTTTCAAATCATTTCACCAGATGGCGCCACTAAACACATATGTATCAGAAGCAGTAAAGCATTTGTTTAAAATTCATTTACTGAAACACATATCAATGGTATAAGTAATACTGCCGGTGATTCGGGGGGAGACCAACTAGTGACATATAATACTAAGTGGAAGGTGTAAGCAGCATTACCAGTAGCTACCTGGCAATGGACCCAGACAGGGTAACGACAGTTGTCTCCATCGAGTTGTAGCCCGTCGGAAAGGTACGCGATCGGAACATAACACCGTCGCCGGGACTAAAACAAACCATTAATAAATAATCTATGGTTTTAGTAAAATACCACACCCATTCCCAATGCTCGGGCTAACGCTGCTTTCAATATAACGTAGCTGAAGCTAAGATAGACATACAGACCATGTTTACAGTCCAATGGACATGCAGATATGCCTATAGATTCAAAGAGGAACAGTTAAACTGTTAACGTTACAATGGTTAAGGCCATTATAAGTTCTTATTGGAAAACAAGACAGAACTGTCATATGGGATCACACAATGTTACTTGCCACCCGACACAAGCGAACACACCCTGGTATAACGGCTTATTACGTTTAGCGCTAAGATGTTGGGTCCAATTGAAACTTTAATGACGTCTAAAATTTAATAAACTTTCAGAAACGTTCTTTGATTTTCGGTGAACATTTTTGTAACCCAAACAGAACTCTAAGCGACCCGGTAGGTGACGGAATTACTTGGACTGATGTACCTGGAAAACACCGGAAGAAGCCACAGTAATCTGCTGGAGCCAAAGACTTCGATGAAGTTCTTGCGGAAGCCGAGATTGAAGCCATCTTTGTCTTTGCCACTCGGAAAGATCGGCGCCTGATATGTCTCTGACGAAGCAATCAAATAACAACAGGTCGACTTTACTTTATAACAAACATTTCAAACCACGCCCCCATCATTGAGCATGGTTTTACGTCTGCACCAACACAATATAGGTTATAAAAACCGTCGGCCGTATAACCTATATTGTGTTGGTGCAGACGTAAAACCATGCTCAATCAATCTCGATCAATCTCCCATCATCAATGCCAACTGTGACAACATCACTAATAGACAGATACAATAACTCCTTACAGCAGACAAGTTTCACCAGTGTTGTCACTCAGCCGAGTTGGGACATTTGCCTAGTTCCCAGACCTTAAACTCTGTATGGAGATCGGAGTTTCACTGTCACCGGTTGCCACTCAGCCGAGTTGGGATATTTGCCTAGTTCCCAGACCTTGGACTCTGTATGGAGATCGGAGTTTCACTGTCACCGGTTGCCACTCAGCCAAGTTGGGACATTTGCCTAGTTCCCAGACCTTGGACTCTGTATGGAGATTGGAGTTTCACTGTCACCGGTGTTGCCACTCAGCCAAGTTGGGATATTTGCCTAGTTCCCAGACCTTGGACTCTGTATGGAGATCGGACTTTCACTGTCGCCAGTCTGTGGCTTTGAAACAGTTTGCCGACCTCCTTGCACCATACTGACACTGTGGCTTTTCGTTGTATTGTGTCGTAGTTTTTGAGCAAATAAAGACGAATGAATGAATGAAAAGGGTCATAAGGTCTGCTAAAGAGTTCTCGCATTACTACGCTAAGTAAGTGACAGAATGACAAGTGTCAGATCAAAATGGTAAGCATCACTGGCAGGTGTATGGGTGCTGTCCCAGTGCTGACATCAAGCTTGTAGGTCGCTATGTTCCAGGATACTCAGCTCATGCCACAATGATGTGATCAGACTGTGATGTGGAGAAGAGTCTGTCTTGCTAAGAACTGTCCAGTCTGGCTATTTCAGGCTACAAACGGCACTACAAAACTCACCCGTTGACGTGCCAGCCTGAAATAATGACGACGACGATGATGTAGGGTAACGAATGTATGATATCAAGCAACACAGTGAACGATGATTACCGATGGTAGATCTGTTAGACTGGACAAGAAAACAGTGGAAACCAAGCAACGTCATTGTGCAGAACCCGAACAGCAGAGCCACAATGAACAGAAACACAACGTGAAGACCACCCATGTTGGACTCCTCGCTGCCAATCACCTGTCAATCAATCAATCAATCAATCAATCAAACAACGTGAAGACCACCCATGTTGGACTCCTCGCTGCCAATCACCTGTCAGTCAATCAATCAATCAGTAGTCTATTAGAAGCCATCAGATGATAAACACAGAGTGTCACACACAGCTGAGACTGGCTTTGGTCTATTGTATGGTTAATCTTCTTGGTTAAAAAAAATTATGAGGTAATTAAAAGTAGACTGTGTAAGCGCATTAGCAATTGAACTTCACAAATCTGTGAAGAATAATCTTTCAGTCAGAACTGAACTAAGTCAAAACATGCATGGAAATAATCGCTTTATACACGCTCTGAACAGATAGACAACGGATTCCTCATGAGGTGGCCTGATAACCAGAGACGATGTTCCGGCTCATTGTTGGGACATATTTCTCCTACTGGACATATTGAAGACATCGACGTTATCCGGACTGGATCCAGGACACCATCACTCCAGCTCTACTGAGAATAGAACCTTCACAATGGACTGTCACTAAAGAATAAATTAAAAAACACAGCAAAACAACACATAAACATAGAACAGTAGAAATGCAACCAATGTTAGATAACAAACACAAGACTATGGTGTCATACCATCCAGAACTTGATGAAATATTGCAGTGACGTGAAGGCAACGTAGAGACAATATGACAGCGAGTAGAGGAGGAAGAGAAGGAAGAACTTGTAGTTTGAAAAACACACGCAGTTGTTTATCCTGCACACAATTCACACATAAATAAATACTAGTGCTGTGCGAATAGTGGTTTTTCATTTCTAATGGAATCATTATCGTCGGTAGCCAGTAGTAAGTACTTGTTAAATGTTTTTATGTCACCGCACTGTTGTGGTTTCTGTTGTAGGAGTTTCAGTACTTGGTGGGCCATAATGGGCCAATATAAAGACTACAAAGAGATACAGGACCTGGACCATTGTTAACAACAGCGAGTTGGTGGCACTACTGGTAGCGCGTTGGACCAACAATCGGGAGGTTGCGGGTTCGAGGCCTACTAAAGTAGTGTGTATCACAGTGTTGACAGGTAACCGCCTAAGGTGAACTGTCCGCTGTGGCCGGTCACCACTCCTTCCGAGCTGTAGGAAGTTGGAGTTTAGACTGTCAGCGTTGATAGACTTGGATCTGGCATGGGTAAATGGTAAGAGCCGTAGACAAAGCTGATGCTATGCCGACGCTTTCAAGCGCTCTATAATATCGGAAGCCATTTACTATTTTAACAGCACTGTACACATACAGATTTTTACTGAGACATCATTCTCTTGAACTCCCTTGTGTATTTCGAATAATTGTGCTTGTTTGGAAATGAATCGAATACTGAAGTAACTATTTGATTTGATTCGAAATTTCGAATATTCGCACAGCACTAAAAAATAAGCAAGTAAAAACCACATTTAGCGGACATAAAAAGGCATCACAGCCTCAATCTGTCGGGTAAAAAATTTCATTATCCTAACTTGAACCTATTAGTATAATTCACCTGTGTAACAAACACTGACGGACGGGCAATAGCATAAAGCGCGTTAAGCACATATGCTATATGCTTGTTATGCACTAAAAAACACAGAAAGGAAGAACAAATGTCAGCCACGTACCACGGACAATGGTGGTCCATCTTCAAAATACACCTACACAGTCAATACAGTCTGTCAACTAGCTATGTAAGTAAGCAGGACATTGGTGTAGCACATGGTATCATTTCAGAGTTCAATGTGTGCTAAAAGGTTGACAAGTGCATGAAGTCAGCTTAATCTACTGCACGTCATCAAATAGCAGAACAGTAATGGAAGGAAGCGTGAATGAAAAACCAATGTGCAGTCAAGTCCAATCCATCACTGGCAGTTCAGTGTGAAATGAACATCATCGGCATGTGCATGTGTCTGAGGACTTGATATGACAGACGAGTGGACAAATTATATGATTGACATACAAGCACGCCTCATAGCACACACAACCCACAGCAGTGATCGGTTAGAAACTGTTACGCAGGTAAATGACCCTGGTGAATGGTGAAGCCCAGTCATTCAGTAATTTCACTCACTGACCCTCTAAACGAGGAGATGTACTTCCCTCAGAGCTCCCCCACCTTGGACACCAGCATCCACAACGTTCTGTGAAGGAGCTGATTCCAGACAAGACACCAGTCTCATTTCCAGCTACCTTCATAGTTGATCAGAGAAAAAATTCATACTAAAACTAACTGCATCTCTGAACCAAGGAAGCAAGCTGTTGAGATGTTTACAAAGGGACGTGGCATATCTGTGCTACAGCACTGCATTCAGTTGTCACATGCCATGGCTTATCTGCTCACTGAACTGCTGTTACTAATGCACTGTTGAGATACAGGCGGGTGCCAAAACTCAGAGAAACATATGTCGACCGACTTTTGGCTGAGTCTGTGGCTGAGCCTAAAACCAGGTTAAGACAGAGATGAGCCAAAAAGTGAAGTTGAATTTTTCGTTTGGTCTCAGCCACGGCTCAGTCCGAACTGTTGGCTCAGCCACGGCTGAGCCTTTTGGCTCCGTGGCTGAGACCAAACTTAATCTGAATTTACAGGCTTAGTCCACTTGGTTTAACACGGCAGAGATAGCTTAATCCTCTAGAGCTTAATTTCGGCTGAGCCGAAAACTACTTCACTTTTTGGCTGAGACCAAACACTAATCTTCGGTCTGGACTAAGACGAAAGTTGAGCACTCAGATTAGTGTTTGGTCTCAGCCAAAAAGTGAAGTCACCCAATGTCCCATTACAACACAGCAGTTGATAAGACTGTTGTAATATCGTAGTAATATATCTTTAATTTTTGCCCAGGCACGGGCGTCGTTTGTTCCTAAAATCTGCTATTGGTCTGTCATGTCTGTCAATCATGATGTCGGTCTGTCCAGCATCCAATGGAGAGCAAGCATTTGCCAGGGTAGGCCGCCAGTAACTAGCTACAGCAGGATTTGCAGGGCGAAGGTCAAGGCCTACGCGACAGCGGGCAAACATGCTGGTACAAGCCAGTCCAGCACGAAGTGCCGGGATGACTCTGACAGTTAACACAGAGTATTCTGATGTCTTCAATATCGAAGTGTTATAGAAGGCACTCAGATAATGCCTGAGCAAAGATCTTACCTGCCACATATTGAACAGTGATGTGCTCGATCGGGCTTGATGCATTTACACACATGGCAGAAGCGGATCTCTATTCAACACATACAGTAATAGGATTAATTAATTAACTAATCGACTAATTCGATTATTATTACACGAAGAGACGTTAAGCATTCTAAGTTGGATGCAGATATGCATTTTAGGGACTAAATTTATGCTGTGACATTTAACAACTAATTAACTTATTTATTTACTTATTTATCAGGAACACAGAATCTCTGAAGCGTCCAGAAATATAGCATCACACACAACTGAACCGTGATCTTAGTCTAATGGACATCCAGAATTTGACCCAACATGAAACTGCTACAAAGACACTCCAGAAACAGCGACTCAACTCATAGCTACTCGTCAACAAATCTGGATGACATTATCTTTACACCATCAGTAAGAAATCTGACAATGTCTATTCAAAATAGATTCCCTTAGATTTTTTACATTAATATTATAGTCCACAGTCTATCACTGGTAGTTCCTTTGGCAATGGCTTTTGGATTGACTTACTGGTTTCACTTCAGGACTGACCAAACCCCAATAGTTTTGGAATTGTCATCATCTATGAGTCCATAGTACCATTAGTCGCCAATAGGTTCAGTTCTAGGCGTCTCATGGCAGCCATGTGCCGACATTAGGAAAAACACTGTGCATGGATAATTTCCACAAGCAGAGTTTGGTTGGTTTGCCACTCATCACTGGAGATGAATTGGCATCATCATACGGTGACAACACAGATGGAATGTAATCCACCAGTAATATACACATGTGCCAGGAGACCTCCGTAGTTGTTTCGACATTGGACGGGCAAGTTCTTCGCTGCCTGGTCCAGTATCTCTTTCTTGTTGGCACGGTTCCCCTCGTTCACGTACCGGTCGAGATCGACACTCGACAGCAGAAACTACAAACAAGCCAGGCAGTCACATACATAGGACACCATGCAAAGTGAGGGAGGTTAGTGACCTTGTGAACCCATGCACGATTATCAGTTCCATTACCTCGCCTTTTTCAGATGGTTTTTTTCAGTGAATGTTATAAACTAGTCTGTGGCCTCTTACAAGCTCTGTACTTTCCCATCCAATAACTGATGTTGTACTTTGTGTACAATTTCAATAATGATAATTAGGCTTAGACCGATACCAATACTCGGTATCGGTATCGGGCCGATACCAGTGGTATCGGTTTGGTATCGGTATCGCCGATACTGCCGCCGATACCAGAACCGATACC
>Ga0056129_1000328_pt1 | contig 11602 bp, 5 predicted proteins | sample WorMetLIZISLAND1_FD_71118 | JGI IMG/M metagenome (GOLD analysis project Ga0056129, IMG submission 71118) | Marine gutless worms symbiont microbial communities from Max Planck institute for Marine Microbiology, Germany - Olavius loisae LIZARD... ...
TTCGAACAAATCCAAGATGGTGGCCACCGCCATGTTGGAAAAATTTCAAGTGGCGATATCTCCACAACCGGTCGTCCGATCCACATGATATTTTGTTCTAGGGTGGGGTTTTCGGGGACGGCGGATCCAATGGCGCTATTTTCGATTCGAACAAATTAAAGATGGCGGCCACCGCCATGTTGGATAATTTCGAATGGCCATATCTCCGCAACGGCTCACGATCTACTTATATAGCGCGTATCGCACGGTCGTCTTTGTGATAGCACAGCTTCCTTGTCTATATTTAAGCGTGAATATCTCGACAACGGTAGCAGATACGGCTAAAGTTACATAGGAAGTCACATATGGGCTTCGATTGACACCAAGATTGATGACATTGGATGACCTTGAACTGCTGTAAGGTCAAATTTTGTCGGACTTTCGCGTGATTTCGCGATTTTGGGAGGCAACAAAGGCTAAATGAATGAAGATAGACCCACAATGTGAGCAACAGAATTGTAGCCCATTAAATGTACTTTTCAGCGGTGTATAGATTACGTTGATATCTCATGGCGTTCCGCCGCTAGGGGGCGTCAAACAAGGGAGTGGTGGGTAAAATCAGCAGTTTTCTATCTTTAAGCATGAATATCTCCAAAACGGTACCAGATACGGCTAAAGTTACAATTAATGACTAATAGGAAGTCACACATGGGCTTTCCATTGACACCAAGATCGACGACCTTAGATGACCTTGAACTGCTGTAAAGACAAATTCTCTTGGAATTTCGCGACATTTCTCGTGTTTTGGAGACGACAACAGCTAAACGAATGAAGACAGACCCGTATTGTCATCGACGGAATTGTAGCCCACTAAATGTACTACTTTTCAGCGATGTATAGATTGTGTTGATATCGCAAGGCGTTCCTCGGATAGGGGGCGTTAAACAACAGTAAGATGGCAAAAACAAGTCTTCATACACACACGGCTGTCGCGCGTTTACCTGGCGTTAGCTAGGCTTTTTTTAGTTTATTCTTTTATAGTCAATATTTTTGTTTTTTTTGGTTACTGGTAGTGGTAGGCCTACGTGTGCTATAGATCAAGCTTACCACGCTCAGCTTTTCAGTCCACGTTAAATTCTGTTACTGTATTGTGTGGTATTGTATAGTATGTAGGTTCGGGACAGTAGCCTAGTCACTCAGAAGGACAGACAAACAGACTGACGGACGCAAGGGATGCAAGTGCAACGTTTAATGCGGCTTCGTAGGGAGGACCGCATAAACGCTGGTGACAAACTCTCAAAGATAAGCCTACCTAGCAATCGGAGACGAACGTCGAAGGCCGCTAGCCATCAAACTTCGTTATCTTAATTCCAACACGAAAAAAACCCTGCTTTGTTTCCTTACATGATGACTCTGTTGGTGTAACTGAAAGAACAAAACAAGAAAGAATGAAGATGCTCTGACTGACCACGTGACGTAACAAAATGGTCCACGTGGTTTTATTTGTAAACAATTACGCTGGGTATTTCCAGCCTGGAACTTCGACGTGAGCGGGGAATTTCCAGATCTGTGTCAATTTACGCGTTCAAGGAAATAATAACTGTACGTTTTCAGTCGTTTCTTTTTGGACAAATATCGGTAATTATGTTTTACGACAGATGTCTTATCTGCGAAACATTATTTTGTGTTTGTAACGCATTCGATTGTGACAAACGGTGTTATAACTGCTAATTTTTGATTGTTTTATACTTGCATTTTCAAAAGTTCGTTTGTGCCAACTGCTTGCGTGTACTACGATGTCACGAAACCGAAACGGTGTGACGAAACACCGCACCGCGCGCACCGCGTACACCGCACGCACCGCACTACTAGCAGACGCGAACGGCGGGTAACTGGACATTTCGCCCCTTCGTAAGTTCGCCCCGTTGGACGTATTCAACGTTTCCTCAACATTTCTTCCACATTTCCTGCTTATTCAGTTAAAACCCAAGCATGTATTTCGGCGCGGTGCGCGCGATGGCACGGTGCGGTGTTTCGTGACACCCGTGTCACGAAACACCACACCGCACTGTGTGATACACGTAAATGTTCTGTCGTTTATGTAGTATAACTGACTGACTGACGGACTGACTTCACGGATCTTAATCTGTACTGAATTAAAGGGGCACTGTTTGTTTGTTTGTTTTAGTTTCTGGCTACGTGTGCTAGATTAAGCTGTATACTCAGCTTTCGAGTCCACGTTAAACTCTTCTATCGTATTGTATCGTATAGAACTAGTGTAATTTGAGCTCATTGTATCTGTCTGACCTTTGCAGGGGGTCTGTGTAAAATGCGGGGCGGCACAGCAGGACTGGTTGAATTATTCGAAATTATTGGTTAACTACTGCTAACCCTAAACTTATCTGCTAACCCTATACTGACCCACACCATGTGCCTGACCCTAATCGACTCACAAGCGAATTATAAACGTATGCCATGGCAATTAGTCCTGCAGTCGCGTACCGAGCCGCATTTTCCATCACCCTGCATAGCCACGACTTCGTTCGTGGCTTCGTGCTGATGTATATTACACTTGTGAGGCAATTGTGTGTCATTAATGATCAGGCATGTGGTCATTGGTCAATATAGGGTCGGCAGCAGTAATTAAAGGGGAAGGGAAGCATTATTTGCATGGCGACTTAATTTGTACATAATACACTGCCCGAATATGTATATATATCTGACTGTTTATAGCAGTAGTATTGTTGTGTTGTAGCTATAATGGGTTCCCTGCTGTCTTGCTGTTTTCCTCATCTGCCAATTCCATTGGTCGGTATTTATACAACTTTCAGTTTCAGATCTATAGTCAGTTGTGCTGCTTTTAGGCAGTAGATTTTATGTCTGCGGTAGACATAAATAAGCGGCTGAAATCTGCTAGTTTTTTATCTACAGACGGCATGCTATTGAGTGTGCTGACGGAAGTTACATTAAGAAATACAATCGTTGTAAATAATATCTGCTTAACTTGTAATTTTTTGCTCATTTGTTTATTTTTCACTATTTCTGTTTTGGTGCTAGCTGAATTTCTAATTTCTGACCAACAGCATCAAATTCATGAGTGTTTTCAATATATTTCTGCCATTAATGTCCTCAAAATCGCTCCTTATAATATGAAGCTACACCGTTTCAAAGTTGGTGCATTTTTTGAGACACAGTGTAAATTGTGATTTGTGATTGTCTTTTCGTTGTGTTATACGCCGACTCGTTGTGTGAAACTGTAGATTATACAGGGTGGGCCAAATTAAGTGACACCTCTTTACATTTTTTGCTTGTAACACATGAATGCATCCACAAAAGTTTATGATTTTTGGCACATATAAACTACATAATGCAGAAAATGAGATGATGTTAAGTTTATGTCATTATGTCAACTCCTATTCGCCAGAGGGCGCTACAAACATGATTACTTTCTATCTGCATTATAGCAGTTTTACTTTCTCTTAATTTTTTACATTGAAACAGTGCATTCTTTTTTCCATTCATTACTAAAATTTTATAGTAAACAAAAATTCGTCTGGTTTTGCTATTTGGTAGTATTTATCAACACTTTACTTTTTTGGAAATAGCTACCTGTTTTATCTGGTTTTGTTGTTAAAAATAACGCTGTTCAATACCGTTCACTGAGATGGGAAAAATCTCACGAGATTTTGATAAACATGTTACGAGTGGAAACAGTTGGAGCTCATGCCGCTTTCTGAGAGAATTTGTTGGCTAAAGCTGGTCCAAGTCAAGCCTCGATCGACTCATCAGAAAAGAGGATTATGTTGGATTACCAACTGACAGTTTTATTGGTCAAGGTCGTACGTACGACTTTCTCTGAAAATTTTGAGCCAGTATGAGACGTACACGTGAGGATACACGTGCCCCCCCTCCGCCCCCCTAGCGTGCTACCCATTCATTAACATAAAATTGGCAGCATACTATTTGTTGCTTTATGTAGTTTATTTGTGCCAAAAATCATAAAATTTCGTTTACGCATTAATTTGTTACAAGCAAAAATGTAAAGTGGTGTCACTTAATTTGGCCCACCCTGTATATGCTGTTTAACTTGAGTTATAATAATCTGTGATCAACTTGCAAATGTGTTGTGGTAATTCTTTGCTTCTCAATCTTATTGCAGCAAAAACTGGTGCGTGAAGAGGAGCAGATTGACAAGAATATTAAGTTCTACTCAAATGAGATTCCATCAGAACCAGACGGTCAGCAATCTCTACAATAAAACGTATTAACCCTTTGACGCCCACTGTTGTCATATTGGTACAGCTATAAAACATCATGTGCCAGACCGGGTTAATTGGGCACTTGTAATTTTTGACATCCGGGCACTCACACTCAGGGCTGAGCGTCAGAGTGAGTGACCGGATGTCAAAATGACCGTTTAATCTGGTCTGGCACAGGATGCTTTATAGCTGTACCCCTATCTTAGCAGTTTTGACCGTCAAGGGGTTAATTTGTGGTTTATCATTTAATATAAATATTGCTGTATGTGCTGATGATTTGGCTCAGTGGACATTTATCTCTGCCAATGATGCTAAATGTCTGTGTTGTCATTCTGTCTGTCTGTCTGTCAGTGTGAGATCACAAGCAGTGTGCATGAGAACGTGAGATGAAGCCTTAATGTGCGAGATGGTGGTGGTCTAGCTTAGTGGTAACGCGTTGGTCTCGATCAATATAGTTACTCTACACCGAGCCTGGTTAATACTTGGATGGGTGACCATCTGTGGGGGACTAAACTATCTCAGTATGTAACCAGTCACCTAGGTCAACTCAGCCTTCCATCCTTCCGGGGAGGTAAATCGAGTACCAACCTTCACTGGATGGGGTTAATGCGGGGTGTGTTCACCTGTGTCGGGTGGCAGCTAACACTGTGTGAACCCATATGACAGGTGCCGTTCTGTAGCTCTGAGTTGCATTTTCCACGAAGTGCTATATTGTTTAGCCTTTTTTACCTCTATTCACAAGTGGTGTTTGTGAGAGCGTGAGACGACGCCTTTTCTCAACTCGCTAAATACATGAGATTGGTCTAGATTCTTTCTAAAATGTTTGGTTTTTGTTGGCAGACATCATATGCTATGGTGATTAGTCTGGTTGTTCAATAAGAATTATGTTCAATGCTTCAATGCCGAGTGACTTGCTGTTGTGTGTTGTGTCAGGCGATCTCATCGACAACATTCACAGACACTGGAAAACAGATTACAAGAAGCTGGAACGCAATCACGGATATATACAGTGGTGAGGAACTGCGGATTGTGCCGACATATTACAGATAAGACTGCTGGAATATTATTGTATATTTTTATGAATAAATAAATTCAAAATCTTGTGGCAGATTAACAGAAATAATAGCATGTCTAATACAGCTGAACCATGTTGGCAGTAGAGCACTTGTAGTCACTGTGTCAGTATATAAAACAGGAAACCAAGCTGTCTCTAGGATAACCGACCGTACTGCCTAACAGCAGACTATATCTTACTGTTAAATTCATCAATTAGGCCTAGACCGAAATTTTTTCATACCTTGACGTTTTGACTTCCACTGGAAGTCGTTATCAGAATTTCGAATACAATCACTTCCTCATCCGGTTCTTTGCACAGTAATTAGTAGATGTGCCAAGAAAACAGTCGACGCATGGCTGAGTTGGTAGCTGCCCTCCTCACGGTTCATGGCTCGTTGTCCTTCCTTGCGGATGTGGATCGCTTCCTTGATCCATCTGGTGGGTCTTGCCTGTTTCCCCATCAGTCACCTATATGTCAGCCCTAGGAAGTAGTGATGAAGAAATGATGTTTTTAATTTTCTGTTCCCATCCATTGCCTCCTCTTCGTTTCTCTCTTTCTTACTCCATCTTTTTTCTCCCATTTTACTCCCCTCCTTAGTTACAACCTTCCATCCCCTCCCGTCTCTCCCCGAGGATAATTTCTGTTTTTTTTCTGTTCAGTGAAATTTGCAATGATGCGGGGTGAACTAGAATGGTAGAATGTCTCCTGCTGCTGCAGCTGCTGGTTAGTACAGTAACATGTCTTGTTCTGTGGCAGGTTGTTTCCTCTGCCAGAACGAGGCATGAATCCTTACGCTCAGGCTCTGAGACCAGAAGAAATTGAGGTGAGAGCGTTTCATTTCCTGCTAAATACATTTTTCTCTTCAGTCTTTAGCCGACCATGCTAACGGTCGCGCTATTGGTGCAGCGTTGTGTCCGTCGTCGTCTGTCGTCTGTAACGTGATGTATTGTCGCTAAACGGTGCGTCCTAGAGCAAAAGTTACTATTGACAGCCTATAGGAAGTCATATATGAGAAATCGATTGGTACCAAAATGAATGACCTTGACCTTTTTTTAGAGGTCGTATCAAGGTCATGTCAACCATTGCGTTACATTCGCCGTTGAATATCTCGGAAACCGTTAGAGATAGAGGCTTGGTTCCAAAGGACCACCAATACGAAATGACATATGGGCTGTCAAATGGTCACGTGACATGATGATGTCACGTGACCTTGAAAGGTCAAACTCGTGACCCCAACACGCTTAGAGCGCAATATGTCGAAAAACTCTGGATTTAGAGACTCCATTCCAAAGGACCACCAGTAGGAAATGGCATATGATCTTTCAACTAGTCACATGATCGATGACACCACGTGACTCCCAAAGGTGCTGTGAGGCAGTACGGTCGGCTATCCTAGCGACAGCTTGGCTTCTTGTCTCTCTCCTCCCTATAGACACTGTCCACGGTCAAGTCAGCTGCAGGGGAGCCAGTGTATTCATTCAACCGGTCTTCATCAATCATCATGCATGTTCAAGCGAGAACTACATGAACACACAGAGGTAAAGGAAATACACTGTGTTCAGAAAACAACACTTACCTACATTTTCTTCTATATCTCTGGTCAAGTCGGCAGTGTATGGATCACCCTTCTTCATACCTGAGAGCGCTCGAGGCCTTTCCAGACCTTACCTGCTTTGTACATTGTGTTCTTAGCATTGTGATTAACTGCTCTTATTCCTGTTCCAATATGTGCTTATGATGTTTGCGTACTGATGACTGAGATTTGCTTCCTGTAATCTGCTGCTGTTAAATTGTAGTGGCTTAAGACGAATGCCGAGGCTCAGCGCCGACTTCGACAGTCCTATGAGATGATGGTTGGTTTCTACGGTGCTTCACTGGTGGCGGGCGACGTGCTGTCTCGCGCTGCCAACTGGGAAGAACGCTTTGACAACATGCGAAGGTTTTCTTTCTTTGTTGTTTTGCACATCTATCCTTTTCTCAGTGTGCTGTAACAGCTTACTTACTGGCTGGGCCTAATACTGGCTTGTCCTCCTAGTGTTATTTACACATGCTAATAATCACTTTGGAAAGCTTTATTTGCTCCATTTATTATGCAGCCTCCTTAGCAGGCTGCATTTAATGTTGAACTCAGTCCGTCTGTTTGTCTGTCCATCAGATTTTCTCGAAGTAGGAAAGCCATAGAAACTTCTAATTTACTGGTAACACAGCGCTGGACAAGAGTAACTAGGGCAGCAAATTTTTAGGTCTCAAGGTCAAAGGTCAAGGTCACTGGGGACGAAAACGTAAAAAGCGTTTTCACGCGTATCTTACGTCAAACCAAGACCAAGACCGAAATGATCACTGGGCCCATTCTACACATATCATAGAATACATTTCACCAGCGAAAATGCTTAATTTTTGTGATATTTTTCTGTCTGTCTATCACAAGTGTTACACAGCTCACATTACCTTTCGTTTATAGTATCGGGACGTCATAGAAAGTTCACCTTTTACGGGATCTTGTTTTACTTACGCTAATTTTGTCATTTTTTGGTGTTAAATAAATTTTCTTAGGCAACCGTATATTACAAGTTATTACATTTGATTGATTTTGACTGAGTTATTTAAAGACTACAAAGTGCGACATTTTTATTGCCTTTATTTGCAGCTCGATGCCACAAAAACACGAACATGATGACAAGTTTGAAACAAGGCTAATTAACATGTTACCACGATTAGTTACATCTACAGGGTGGCCCAAGAAAGTAAGCTGCAAACTTTTGTCCATATCTTTGCCAAACATTAACTGATCTTCAAATATTTTTCACCGGCACATTGCCACAATCTGTGGAAATTTGTAATAAAGTGGTTACTAAATATACAAGCACACCTTAACGGCATCCCTACAATACCTTGTAAATCTGTAAAATCCGTCAATATTTGGTGAAGATATGAACAAGTTAGAGATTGGTGCTTAATTTTTTTGGCCTATCCTGTACAACAGTATCGTATTCTTGTGTTTACAAACACTGGAAGTGTATCTAAAACTAAACTTAATTTAACTTAAATAAGAAAATTAGTTTGTAAAAAGTTGTTTTATAAGATAAGTTTTAGTATACGCATTTATTGTGACTGTAGTGATATTTGGACGCCACCTTGTAGTCTTTGCCTGGACTGTTGCGTGACACTAGCCAGAACACTATACTAGCTTTGGACATTCTCTGAAGATATTTTTTCTCCCAGAGCTACTAGTGCATACAGTGCAGTAAGCCTTGGCAATTATGTGCTATACAAATCTACGTTTTACTTACTTAATTACTTACATCTGCTGCTGATGTTGTTGCCATAGGAACCGTCACAACAACATGCGTATCACGCGGATCATTCGCTGTATGTCACTGCTTGGCTATGAACACCTCGGTCTCGAGTTGGTCAAGTTCCTGATCGTCGAAGTTCTTCGCACGCAGACCCTCGACTTCTGTCAACACAGTCTCGAGAACTTCTGGGTGCCGGCGCTGCAGCCTCCGCAGCAGACTGAAGCTCGACAGCTCATCAGCGAATGTGACTGAAGTGAATAAACACGGTGTCGCAAAACATTCTAGGTCATTAGTCACGTTGTACAAAAATCATCATTCATGACCGTCTTGCGGCGAGTAGTTATGTCTGAAGAATCTTTAATTTCATGCTTGTATTTTGTTGTAACTACTTGTAGCTATTTTGTAAGTTTTCCGAAGTTGTTAAAAGCTATAACCACGTAGCGTAATGCACCGCTTTCTGCCACCTAATAAATGTCAATATAAGCTAAGGCCTTGGAGTCATTATCAACCCTTACCTGCAAATCGTTGTACTATGACAGTTGTAATTTTTTTTTGCTGGAATGCTTTTCACGGAGGCCTATTGACTTTCGTGACTCCTTACATTATGTTTTTCAACTTTGTACATATAACGTTTTCTGCACTATACCGTACTTTATATGCAGTGTTTCATTGAATTAATAAACTATTATCTATCCATCCACAAGTCAGCTTATAAAAATCTTAGCAGCTTGTAAAGACTTGTCTTGACTGACACAGGCTGCAATATACGGTTTGTTCGCTTTATCAGTGGGTCAGTTTAACTTTTGACTTAGCCTTTTGAGCAGCAATTCGCTGAGCGAAACCTTAAGCTGAACACTAAAGTCCGGACTTAGACCAAACTTTAACTTAACTGTGGACTTAGACTTTCGCTGAGCGAAAGTCAAAAAGTAAAGTGACACTATCTCTTCCACGCAAATTCGACCGACTTAAGTCAGTTAGTTTGGCTTATCTTCGGTCCACGATTAATAGATATGCTTCAGTCTAAGTATGTACTTAGACCGAAATTTGGGTCAAAGCCTTTCGCTCAGCGAAATCACTTTACTTTTTGACTTACGTCTGAATTTAGACCGGACTTCAGTTCAGCGAAATGCTAAGTCAAATGTTAAAGTCACCCATTGACTCTCATTGTCACCCATGCCCTCCTAACCCCCCCCCTCCCCGCTCACTTGATGAGTTGACAGTTCTAGCGTGAGCTGTTAGTGGTTGGGTTTAATCAGTTCGTGACATCTTCCATGCAGTGTGCAAACAGCTACAGCGTGTTGACTAAAACACTGACTGAGCTAGGTTTACTATTGTAACACACTGCAGTCACGAGGTCACGGGTTCGAATCCCGCCCGTGGCTGCTGTGTTCCAACGCCAACTCAGCGTGCCATCCCTCCGGGGTCGGTTAATGAGTAGTAGTCTACGGGCTACGGGGTGAAGGCCTAGTGCGGCTGATTGGGGCGGTGATATGTGTGTCGTGTTGCACTGCAGGTCCACTTATCCGCTATCGCGGGCACTGGATGGCTGCATACATGCCACGGTATCACTAGCCCATGCCAATCAGCTGCCACTTCCAAGATTGTAAAGCGCTGCTGTTTACGAGTCTTCTCATGTACTTTGGTCTAAGTCCGGACTTTAGTGTTCAGCTTAAGGTTTCGCTCAGCGAATCGCTAAGTCTAAAGTTAAAGTGACCCATGGATAAAGCGAACACACCGTATATTGCAGCCTGTGTCAGTCAAGACAAGTCTTTACAAGCTCCTAAGATTTTCATAAGCTGACTTTTGGATGGACAGATAATAGTTTATTAATTCAATTAAATGTAAAAAAAACTTATCAGCGCTATATCAAGTATCCAGACCTTTACCTTTGCACTGCAAACGTCAGTCAACACGTTAGTCGACTGTGACAATGTGTGGTACATGTATAAAAGTCGTTCTTACAGAATTGTTCAATCTGCATTCTTCAGTACCCACGTGGGGGTACCGCGGCGGCAGCCCCACCGCCGTTCAGGCCTAGTGACCCTGCCAGTGCCCTCTGTGGGAGCCATGCCCTAGTCACCCCATATTAGTGTAGACTAGGGGATTTGCTGTGTTTTGTGTTTATTGTTTGATTATTGTATATTTGATTTTTCTGTGTACTATATGTGCCTTCAGTGCTTTGATACTGTTGGTTGAGTCTTTTGACCTGTAAAAACCGTCTCTCATATAACCTATACTATGTTGGCGGGAACGTAAAACACTGCTCAATTAATCAATCAATCAATCAGTACCCACGTTATAAATGGAACATTTTGCCAGCAAACTGTTGATTTCTCCATCCTTGCATCTTTCAAATGAACAGTTGACAATGTTGATTTGACCTCGTTTTTATCTCGTCATAACTCATAATTATATAGAATTGTTATTAACTTTACTGGGTTATTGTCAGTGTTATAATTTGACTTCATATTCCAGTCATGATATTGCTGTTTGTTGATACACATTGTATATTGGCTATATCACATGCTATCATGTTATTATCAATGGACACTATTATTGTACATTGTTTGTGTGAGAATTTAATGATAATTTATGATGATGTCGCATATACGGCACATGTCATTGCCTACTCAATTTCCGCTGCTAGTTTCTGATGATGTTGTAACACGGTGAGGTGAGCCTGGTTAGCCTGAGGCCTGTCTGGATGACTAACCACCCTCCTTCAGTGCTTTGACACTGTTGGTTGGGTTATCAGACCTGTAAAAACCGTCGGCCGTATAACCTATATTGTGTTGGTGCAGACGTTAAACCATGCTCAATCAATCAATCTGATGATGTGAGATATGTACAAGAAAGCCTAGCTAACGCAAATAGGTTGGCGCGCGACTATTGCGCAGAGCCTGCCTGGCTGCTGCTGCAAACGGTATTTGGTGAATTTAAAGCTAAAAATCTCGCCTCTAGTAGCAACAATCTTCAGGAGCTTTTCAGGAAATGAAACATCAAACTGGGGG
>Ga0056129_1000329_pt1 | contig 11596 bp, 11 predicted proteins | sample WorMetLIZISLAND1_FD_71118 | JGI IMG/M metagenome (GOLD analysis project Ga0056129, IMG submission 71118) | Marine gutless worms symbiont microbial communities from Max Planck institute for Marine Microbiology, Germany - Olavius loisae LIZARD... ...
GGTCATTCATTTTGGTACCAATCGATTTCTAATATACGACTTCCTATAGGCTCTCAATAGTAACTTTTGCTCTAGGACGCACCGTTTAGCCACAATACATAACGTAACAGACGACGACGAGGACGACGACGACGACGGACGCAACATTGTACCAATAGCGCGACCGTAAGTACGGTCGGCTAATAATGCTGCTAAATAAACCACATTTTAGGTTATTGTCTGCTAATAAAGTCGTGAAGTTTACTGCAGACTAATAATTACAGCGTTGTGTACCGGTAACAATTTGGAACATCTGCTCCCGACTGACTGACTGAGTGACAGACCGACCGCGCAGCATAGCGCGTCGGCTGAGAGTATGACGTCAGTCACCACCAAACACCAATCGCACGAGCCAAAAATGCCGACGGGTGGACTGGGTGGGGCAAGAATGTCTTTCACACATGTCAACCATTGCGTCACATTCGCCATACGATACGATACGATACGATACGATAGAAGAGTTCAACATGGACTCGAATATCTCGAAAACAGCTAGAGATAGAGGCTTGTTTCCAAAGGACCATCAATAGGAAATGACCTACAGGGAATCAAATGGTCACGTAACCATAACCCAAGCCTTCATAGTCTGTCGTATAACACAGCTTTCTCAGTTCAGGAAAAATCTCGTAAGACGATGCTGAACCTTTTCAAGAAAATGTTTATCTTTCTGCTAATAAGGAGACCATGCCGGAGAACAGAAACGATGGCATTATCCTTGATATTGTCGGGATTCTGGAATAATAAATAACTGAAATATCGTTACAAACCGAAATTATGCTGGAACGAGCACGAGCTTGCACACTTTTTTTTACTATATTTGGGCGCGTTATCGAACACATTGGCTGATTCATATTCATTATAGTGACAACACAATGTAATGTTTATTGTTTTACAATATATCCGTGATTGTGTTTTAAGTGTAGATTATTTAGAAATATGACTGCTGTTTTGTAGTTATTAGGAACCAAAAGTGAATTAATGTGTGAAATTTTGTGATTGATTTAACTGTTATATGCCGTTGTCGGCATAATTTCGAAGAAATGGCTGAAGTCGCTGAAGAGTATCAGAGTTCCTGGATAGCGGAGTTTCTTCACAAGTTTCCACATTTTGATTTACAATTTAAGCATGTCAATTCAACATTTGATCTACATGACAGGATATATCTAGAGGTCTGGCCTTTTACTACGTTTATGACACGTTGATTATGTTACTTTCTTCATTGTAGTTTCGGTTTTGTATTTGGACCTAGAATATTGGAAGCAGTATATTCTTCATGTAGATCTAATGGCAAGGTTTCATTAATTTTAGTTTTTTTGCTGTTATTGGATGTAGCCCTCTGCAGTAATTATTTACATGTTTACTCTATGTATGCTTTGTTGGTATGGTGTCACTGTGTGTTTTAGTCACTGGTGATGTGGAGTGCATTGCCGATCGCATGCCTACTGCTGACGCTGATAATTTTTCTCTTCTACTTCTGTTACCGCTGCTGCCAGCGCGATGCCGGACGTCGTAAAGGTGTATCTTGCCTGAAATGCTCGATGGTCTTCTTTGTGCTGCTTGCCTGGTATGTGCTGTCATTGTCAGAGATACACAACATAACATAGCGGATGTTATGGGCATATGCCTAACCGGCTTCTGTGCCCAAATTGGAGATAGAAAAATAAACTCAAATGACTTAATTAACAAAGCTGTATATAACTGTGCATCCTGTTTGCATCTCTGAAGATGTGGGCCGTTTCCTAAATGAATGCATTAGGTTAGAGACTGTAGCAGCTGAGTGAGTTGTTGTGTTAGTTTGAGTCAAGCTGTACATAATCTGAAGTGTCTGTTGTCCAGCAATGCATATGAAATGTGATTGAAACAGTTTGTTGTAGTAAACAACTCCGATATCTATGTCTGGCAGCTAAAAGTCTGCGAATGCTGCACTTTTGTCTCAATATAGCTTTCATCATAGTGATTGCTTGGTTTATTTTTCTACCTGAGTGATCATGATTACATGGTTGACCTATGCGTGTGGTTGCAGTGGCACGCTGGGAATCGGTTTCTATGGCAACGAAGAGATGAAGAAAGGTGATAACAGCGTGCATGCTGCTGCAAATGATACTAAGGACATTGTTGCCGATATTCATCTACAGGTGTGTCTCTATAAAGTGACCGTACATTTGTGATAGTTTTCTAGTGTCAGTAGCCATTGTCACGTCATCAGTGGTACCGGTATACATATTTATGTGCATACACACACACATACATACAGTACAAACACAGACGCAGAGTGCAGCAAAATAATGTCACTTTCTGTCATTCCAGTTGTAGGTTGTACCGGTAGTTGTATGAACTTGTAATTGTGAACAAGTGTGAACCTGTAATACAGAAAATATTAGTTTGCTTGTCAGTCAGTTTTCATCAGCTGTACACAGCATATATCTCTGAGAACGTTGTAACTAGGAGTGGTTCACTAGACCATGGTTCTTTTACTGTGTAGATGTTAATCATCTCTGTTGGGAGAATTGTGATATATTGATGATACAGTGAGAAATATCTATATGTGAATCATTTAGTGAGTTGGTGGAAACATAAGCTGATTAATGCCACATTGTAATGAGTGTGAAACTGTGACAGAGGCAAACTTTGCTGGGATCTGCAGTTCACGGCAGATGTCTACCAGTTAACAAGCTGTTAGTGTACGGCTAATCCTTCAGAGTTGTATTGTGAGATGTGTTAACGAGACGAGACTGTATCGTGTGCAGGTGACAAAGGTGAATGTGATTATCAATGAGACAATTGCAAGCAGCGTAGAAAAGGTGAAGAAGATCTATAAGAAGCATGAGAGCCTTAGTGACGACAAACGTCAGCGTCTCATTGAACAGACAGAACAGACGTTTGACACGGCTGCTAAGGTGTTGGTCGTCTATGACGTCGGCCGTTCACAGCTACATGAGCGTTCATATCAGCTGCCGCAGTGGATCAAGTGCTTTAAGGAGTTCATACATTACAGGTCAGTTGGCCAGTACGACAGTCACACGTACCACTCATATCATTTGTGCATTTTGTTTCAAGAGTTTTTGAAAGCCACGCGGCAACCACTACTTTTCGGCCATTGTCCAAGCATGGCGTTTCTCCCTGTTCAGCCACATTACGCGAATGCCAGACGAAACAGATGCCAAGATCTTAACAGCTGCCCCTTTTGAGAACTGGAGGACGCCCTCATACTACGTGGATGAAGACTATCCAGCAGGACCTGAATGTCCTGAAATCTAATAACCTGTCCCTGGATGAAGCAATCACTGTGGCTCAGAATCGTCCACTCTGGAGACTGATGTCTACATTTGGTGCTACACACTCACTAGTGGTGCATGCCACAAGAAGAAGAAGAAGAAGACGCACAAGATGGGTCTTCCCAGACTGCAGATTCACTCTGGTCTGCCACTGAATGTTTCTTGTTCATTCCTTTAGCCATTTCAATATCCATTTCTACCAAACGTGTGCGTGGTATTTTACAGAAAATAACCATGATAATGCTGGCCTTTTAGTTTTGCCATAGAAATCTAGTTGTTATTATTTTTAAAACAAATGCCGGGCGATAAGTGGCCGTAACAATAACAGTATGGCTGCTGCATCATCAATTAGTGTGATTTTGTTGCTGCAGCTGCATGTAGCGTGATTGAGCAGTTGTTGTGTAGTGAAGTTTGTTAATCCATTGTTCTCTTTTTGTCTCATCTAATCTGCATGTTCAGCAGGTCTTGGTCTGGACTGGTAGAATTGACTGCCCTGCTGTGTGGTCTCTTGTGTTATCAGAAACTTGCTTACAGACAAGTCAACAATTACTCTTATTGGACTGATGGTGAGCTGGCAGCTGGCAAGTGTCACTGCTGTGTGTAGTTTTGCTTGTATTGAATGATGTCATGTTGTGTAGATATCTGTTGACGACGGCTTGTCTCTGCTGGCTAACTCTGTTGTGCTTCCTCCTGCTGCTTGGAGTCAGCAAGACTTCAAAGTGTACCCTGCTACTGTGAGTCGACATCATCATCATTGACTTGACAACAAACTTACTGTCAGTTCATGACCCACCACATCTCGTCAACATTCTGATGATATGAAGTTGCAGATTCAAACCTTCAAAGTTATAGCTCTACCCATATGGCAACAGTGGGTGTCAAAGGGTTAAAGCAACGAATACCAAACAGTGAAAGTATGTTACTGTTATAGATGACAAGTCACGAAGGTCATAAGTCATGTCATGATGTCAGTGTCTGGGAGTGGACTCACTGATCACACTGGTGATTGGCTGTATTGAATGTTTGTAGATTTTGCACGTTTGGTATATTCAGTCTGGTCGTCTGCTGGATAGCCACAGCGGCTCACCTTGGCATCAGCTTGGTATGCAGTCTGTCTGCCTGTCTGTCTCTGTCTCTGTCTCTCTGTCTGTCTGTCTGTCTGTTGCTGTCTGCGAGTGAATGAATGATGCCACAGTCTTGTTACAGCGCTCAATACACACAGCTGTGGTTGACAAATGTGTTTGATTATAGAACATTAAAGACAGACAGTTGCATGCGACTGTCACACAGTGTTGATCATGGTGGGTGATTGATTGCTCTGTGTGCCTTGTGATCACTCATCGCAAGTGACACCAGCAATCAGAATAACCTCAAATTATTTTTGTAACAACAGCCACAATCTGACAGCATTATTGGAAATGATAGCAGGATCAGACTAACGAGAAGTCTCTTCTCACTATTATTGATAGTTGCTGGCAGAATATGCTGCTTGTGTCTTGATGTGTTTAGGTTGAGAATTGACACGTTACTTGTCGACATTCTAGTTATTATGACAATGCATGTGTCATTGATGGAGTGAGTCTATTGTGCTTGTATTACTGCAGGGTTTGAGTGACTTCTGTGTTGAGCCCAATGATGTTCTGGAAGACATGGCGTCAAACTATGTTGAGAGAGGTACTCAATAACTGATGTATTTGTTACTAATCTGTTCAGTGATATTCAGCTGTTTTCTATACGTTTTCCCTCGTTGACTGGTGATAGCATGACACATTCAGGTCTCCCGCTACTGTTACTCTCTGTCTGTATAATACTACACTGCTATAGAACTGGTGAGATGCTGCACTGTGCTGAGTCCAGCTGTACTGTATGATGGACAAATCACTTCCAGCCTCTGTGTTAGTATGGTGTTTGTCTGCCACTGTTCTATGAGTTTTCATGCTTGTATTCATTTGTGATCAGACTGTCTGTCTGAGAGGTTGTAAGCTGAAGGTGTCATGTCTGATGCTGTCAGCGTACTACTGTAACAGTTTCGTGTCCGGAATGTTGGGTTATTTTGTGTCTAAGTTGCAGGCTCTCGTGTATGTGCATGTTGCAGACTATGTTTCCTACTACGTGCGATGTGACGGCGTTGACACTGATGCAAACCCTTTCAAGGAGGCGAGTATCGTGTCTGTCGTCGTCAGATGTTCAGATCAGCAATGCTGAAAACTTTTCAGAGTTAAATGTGCACTGATGGTCATGTGGTTGAGTGCTGTGCTGGGCTTGTGGTGATGAGGTCGTGTGTGGGTTTCTAATCTCACCCGCAGCTACTGTGTACCAATGCCAACTCAGTGTGCCAACACTCGGGGATACGTTATTGAGTACTAGCAAATGCTGGCAGTAAATAATAATAGTAGTACTATAGTAGAGTGTTATTAGAGTGCTGTTAAGTAATATAACTTCTAGCACACCTAAGAAATAACGTCACTGTTTGTGTTGATGGCGGTTTGTCATTATTGAGACACTGTCAGGCCAGTTATTAGTGTTGAGATGCAGCTGTGGAAGAGTTGGACTGTGGTTTGTCAATGTCATAGCCTCTGCACACAGCTCTGATGAAGGTGAAAGATGCCAACGACACTTTGAACAATGCGCTGACGACCGCTCATCAACACATCTCCAAGTCAGAGGTCTGTCTGTCTCTGTGTATGTGTGCTGGTATGTCTCTGTATGTGTGTACTGTTAGTCTTCAGTTTCTTGTTGAAGCTCGGCTGTTGTGAACTTGTCTAGCTGCCAGATTACTTACTCGCTGATGAGCTGTAACTGTTGATGACACATGTTTAGTGAGGTCGAGGGACAAACACAAACACTCACCTGTCACTCATGGTCTAGGGTGAGGGTTACCTCTAATCATCTCACAGTACATGTAATTGTAAACAGTTAAACCAACATTTTGGTCGGGAATTAATGTACTTATGAGAAGAGTTATTTGATTACTGGCATGGTAATATTCTCCAGTCATTGTGCCACTTGTAATGCAGCATGTTTGGTTCTTATCTTACCTTACTTTTGGAGTGGTGACTCTTGATCACCCCTCGAACTCCATTTGACCACATCTGAGCTATGATTTGGTCAGGAGCAAGAGGGAATATTGCCATAACTGCTCTCTAGTAGTGGTATTGTGTAGCTTTCTGTACAGTTGCACAATCATTTGAGCAGCTCACAGGTTTCATCTAGCAGATTTGGCTTCATCTCACTGGGTTCACTCACTGTGCTTAGATTACTTTGTGTGTGTTAGATTATTTTCTTGTATAATATCTGCATGCATGTAGTATTATTGTAACACGGTGAGGTGAGCCTGGCTTGACCGAGGCCTGTCTGGATGACTAACCACCCTCCTTCAGTGCTTTGACACTGTTGGTTGGGTCATCAGACCTGTAAAACCGTTGGCTGTATAACCTATATGGTGTTGGTGCAGATGTAAAACCATGCTCAATCAATCAAGCACTGTAGTCCTTATATAAACATACTGCTGTTTAATAATAATAATAATGTCGGCTATAGTCAACACAGCCTTGAAAATGCTCAGACATGCTGTAGGCATGTGTCATTTGGAGCTTTCAGATGTTCCTTTAGGCAGGCACCTTGCAAAGGTTGTCATCGACAGTATCAGGAGATGTAAGTTAGTAAGTAAGTAAGTAAGGGATTTATGTAACGCCAAAGTCTCAGAAGAGAATCAGGGCGCATTATGGGGGCTGCTAGGTGGCAGGATAGGCTGACTGAAAAAATTACGTATGAAAGTCTTCTAGTGATTGCTGCAGCACTGGTTTATTTTTGCAGGCTTTTATTCCTTTCAGACATGCAGGCATTGATGTTGAATGTCGTTCGTTTGTTTCTGATAATACACGTCGTGTACAGTGCAAGATCACGACATGCGGACGACTGCACGATCAAACGTTCGTCAGTCAGCAGCGCAAAACGGAAACATTCCGTCTCACACTAATGACATTCGTGATCTGCGCAGTTCAGTGATGCAGATTAATGATAAACTCAATCAGATTCTGTCGTCTTCTGCTTCGTCTTCACATCTCACTGGTAACATCTCCATTTTCATTAGAAAGATTGACTTGTAGTGGACAACTAGACATGAATGTCATACTGCTATGAGTAATAATAATAGACTAATAGTAGTATTAGTAGTAGCAGCAGCAATGTTAATAATAATCGTTATAGTCATGCAATAATAAAAACTGTAAAAGTCGTAATAGTAACAAGAAGCCAAGCTGTCGCTAGGATAGCCGACCGTACTGCCTCACATCAGACTAGGTAGTAATTAGCGATTGTTACATATTGGGGTCACGAGTTTAACCTGACGTCGTAGGTCACGTGACCATTTGATTCCTTGTAGGCCATTTCCTATTGGTGGTCCTTTAGAACCAAGCCTCTATCTCTAATGGTTTCCGAGATATTCAACGTCAAATGTAACACAATAGTTGACATACATTGATACGACCTCTAAACAAAGGTCAAAGTCATTCATTTTGGTACCAATTGATTTCTCATATACGACTTCCTAGTTCCTATAGGTTGTCAATAGTAACTTTTGCTCTAGGACGTACCGTTTAGCCACAATACATAACGTCACAGACAGACGACAGATGGACTGAACACTGTAGCATAAGCGCGACCATACTAAGAAGTACAGTCGGCTAAAAACTGGGTTCTTTTTGAATTTGTGATACTACCTTGTATTCGTGAATACATGGATACTGACACCCCATGTCTCGAGAGTCCATGGTTGAAGAAATTCAATGAATAATGCCACTTTTAGATTAGTTGTTATTCAGTTTTAGTAACATCTACAACTGCATACTTTCACAAGTGTGTAACAAACGTTTATGATTAAAACTGAAATAGCAAACACTTCAAAATATGTCAACGAATTGTCTGTTATCTGCTTTTATCACAGTCACAGTTACAACTGTTGCCTTCATTACACAATGTTATGTTTTGTTTATTAAGAAGTGTTTAATGGTATGATTGACAGTATGTTTTATTGCCTGTGTATTTGTCAGCTGTTAGTCCGGCCATGAACATGGCTGCTAATCTGCAGAAATCACCAGCAAATGTCCCGTATGTGTTATTCTTTACACTTACATATACTTTTCATCCATTAGAAAGAGGAGAGAGTTATTTTGTTGTCTTATTAAGGCGTCATTGTTAGTCTGTTTCATCGTTTTGTATCAGTTGCTTGATGAGCGAGTTGTTGTCGCTTGTTTGTGAGCCAAACTGACGTTTATGTGACATGATGATTTGAAGTTTCATGCCAGTGAGTTAACTGTCGGCAGAATTTCTTCATTGGCTGGTGACTGGCATTGACTGGAAACAGAAATCTCCAGCATGGTTGAGAGACTGAACCTTTATCTGGTCTCATGGTTGAAGCACGGCATTCGTCAGATTCTTAACAGTTTTAGTGCTTATTGCCGCATTCTGTATCCACTGCTGAATGTAGTCACACCTGTAGTGTATAAATGTAGATGATGTCTCCCTGTACACCTGTGTTACTAGTATTGCTGCTTTGTGATGTTCGTGTTTGTTGGCAGCAAACTCGGCGATATTCAGTCTGCTGCTAAAGACAAGTATGAAACGGCAGAGGAGGCTCTTCAGAAGAAGTGGCAGAAATATTGCAGCCGAGGTGAGCTTTCTGCTCATCATACTTACCTGCTAGCAATTATCATTCCCAGCAACATAATGCTGTCAGTTGTGTTTATTGTGCACAAGATAGATAACTTGAAAAGTTCTCGATATTTTGGAATGAATTTCTAAGGTCTTTGTGTTCCATATTGGACCATGGCACCTCTCTAGAAGAGGGCACCATTGGAAATAAGTCCAAATTTAAAGCTGTCCTGAACACTGCTTCTGTTCATCAACGTCATCACTTCCATCTGGTTGACTGTCTGCTGCATTTCTCCCCAAATTTTGGTCGCTCACATCTGGACTGTTGGAGATCACATATCTGACAATATTATTGCGGATGTCTCCTATTCCAGCATACTGATTGTCTCACTTGCTTGGTGTGCTGGTGCTGTGTCTTGCTGGATGATAACAAAACTCAATCAGAGATCTGACATGTGACACATTACAGTAGTACTATATGTGCCAGTGATTTTCACTCCAAGATCAACGAGTATCAGTTGCTTTCATCCCAACTGCCATGTCATCATCAGTGACAACGGAAACTGATACAATTTGAACATTCCAGTTGCACAAGGTCGTGTGGCAACACGTGTACTATGTGGTGGGACATATGGCTAAGAATTTGTAGCCAGTATACTGCAGAGTCCAACAGTGAAGGAATTTTGAAAGTTGGCCAACAATTGTGGAAGTTATGAACGGAAGTCGAGTGGCATGTTGTTTTGACTGTGTGTAATTTCATGTCCCTCTATTACTGTGCTCAAACCGTTCACTTGCATCTACTGAATTCTGCACGATGCTTGAGCATAGCCAAGTAATGAATTTCACTGGTGAACCATTCATGCTGACAGAAGGAGCTTGAATTCATGGATCCAGCAAGACAGTGCACCAGCACATCAAGCATGCGAGACAGTTAGTGGAATGACTTCTATGAGTTGTAGCGAATGCTCTTCTAGTTTGGACATTTTCTGTGTATTTTATTCTTTATTTAATTTCACAGGCAACCAGTGGCATGGACAGGTGGGGAACGGGAGAGTTTGGGTTTCAAACAAGGGTTGGAACTGGTGAGGTGTTTGGGGATCTGTGGATGATGTCTTTTGTAGCTGAAAAGTTTCTGCAGTTATTGAATGGAATTTAGACAGTTTCAATCAACTTGCTAAATCTTTAGTGTCTTAAAATATTTTTTGAATGTTTTGGAGGGAGCACCCTCTGCTCCCCATTGGCTTCACCACTGCACACAACCATTCTGACATCAATTTGCTGGGCCAGTGCTCTGGAGGTCTCAAGATAGTCATTGCAGATTAGTGAAAAAGTTTTTTACCTGTTGCCATCATGTATAACAGTGTGATGTCCATAACAGATATGAGTGTGACTATGGCTTCAGTTTGTTTCTGTGCAGGTGGTTTGCTAGCCACTCATTCTTCTTTCAGGTATTATCACTTACACAATATTGAATGTATGATATCAGTTAAATGTGCTGAGCTACCACCTCACTTCTAATTGAATATTGTATTGCGTTTTGTTGCAGTATGTATTTCAATTAAAGTAAGGATGTTATGTTATGTGCTTAAAACTAGTAATTACGTCGTTAACTGGTTATTATTTTCTTATAAAAATTATTAAATTTATATGTTAAATGCAGCAGGACTATGTATGCCATATTTTGTTATTCTGACTACACAGTAGGCTCAATTGGAGAATTGTTGATGATTTTTGTCATACTCAGTTTGTTATACTCAGCTTTCGAGTCCATGTTAAACTCTGCTATTGTATCGTATCGTATCGTATTTGTTACACAATACAGTCTAAGTTTTATAAGCTAATATATAAAATATAACTGTCAATATGTGTGTCTGTATGTCTGAGATGAGCATCAAGACCATTTGGCTTATTCTACCAGATTTGGCACAATGAATGTCTTTGAAGAAAGAATCTACGACGGATATGACAGATTCCAAATGTTTCAGGGGAAGAGCCCCAGAAGTTTTAAATTTTAAATGTTACACCTGGACTATAAGAGATTTATTTTCATCCATTCGCCAGAGTAGAAGTAGCCATGGATGTAAAGGTGGGGCGAGCGGTTCCCTAAGCTGATATACCTGGTAATTCGCCAAACCAATGCAGGCGCAGTCCCACAGGCCCCTACCCGGATGCTCCAGTACTGGCCCTGTGTAGTCCCCACAAGAGCCGGATGGCCACTCTGAAGAACGACCTGTCTCTGCACAACCTTACCTTGGAGGATGCTATAGAACTGGCTCTGGATAAGCCGCTGTGGAGACTATTGGCAGCAAGCGGAGCTACACACTGATGGTGCATGGCGAATAATGATGAGTGATTCGCCAAGTGACGTCACCAGATTGCTTCGTTGTATGGCTTTGAAATTCACTAAGTTTTTGTGATAGGTGGCACCACATGCTCCAGACACAAGCCATGCAGGCTGGCTAGTTCTCTGGTGACCATATCTTGGTTAAAGTTAGCAGTTTTGTAACTTTGAAACGAATTGACTCGAGATTAAAGTAAAGTAAAGTAGGCCATTTATATCGCGGCTCTTTGCGATCAGATCGCTGCAGAGCCGCTCTACAATACTCCCCTTGTTCATTGGACCCTATGCC
>Ga0056129_1000330_pt1 | contig 11586 bp, 9 predicted proteins | sample WorMetLIZISLAND1_FD_71118 | JGI IMG/M metagenome (GOLD analysis project Ga0056129, IMG submission 71118) | Marine gutless worms symbiont microbial communities from Max Planck institute for Marine Microbiology, Germany - Olavius loisae LIZARD... ...
CACTTACCTTTGTGTCAGCTAGGCTTGCTTGTTAGCAGATGGAAAGATTTTAAGTAGCATTTGTTTTTGCTATGGTAGTTAACAGTTTATATATATGCCTAAATTCCATTAGTCAGTACAATTTCAGTGTGATACACTTACTGCGAGTAGGAATAATGCTTGTTATGTATATCGTGCTGGTGTGTCGCAGGTTTAAAATACCTTCACTCTGCTCGTATCCTGCATCGAGATATCAAACCTGGCAATCTTCTTGTAAATTCCAACTGTATGCTGAAGGTATTGTTGTCATATTCATTTTGCCTGGATGCTGCTTGGTTGCAGGTGTGTTACTTGCGTAGATTTTGATATCATTTGCCAACATCCAACATTTCTATACAGCTTCTGAACTCAAACAAATTTCATGCGAAATGAATAACACGCCGTTGTCTTTATAAATAAACTTTAAACTGTTTCAGGCATGATTTAGCTGATACTAACTAGTGTGCTGAGAATGCCGTAGAACCCTGTGACGTTGTGCTGTCAGATCTGTGACTTTGGCTTGGCGCGTGTTGATGAGCCGGACGACGACGTATCAATGACGCGCGAGGTGGTGACACAGTACTACCGAGCGCCTGAGATACTGATGGGAGCTTGTCACTACACGACGGCTGTTGACGTGTGGTCAGTTGGCTGTGTCCTCGCCGAGCTACTCAGTCGACATATTCTGTTTCAGGCCAGCGGACCGATGCAGCAGGTATTAACAGCCCTGTTCATGTTAATATGCTGATTGTACAATGTACAGTGCCTGTGCCGCTGCAGTGACTCTAGTTGCTTTGGACACAATAATCGTTCTTACTTGCTTACTTACTTATGTCATAATATTAACGGCTGTTTCTGCATTTGTTGGTTATATGTGATGCGGCTACATGGGTTCACAACTTTCTGTATGAATCAATTAATGGTCAGACTGACACAATGAACATATTCGGAAAGCTGCAACACAATCTATAGGCAAATAAAATGGCGGACAATTTGTTGACTTTATTCGATAAGTTTTACCCACCAGTGAACACAAAAGTCTGCTTGATAATTACAATGAGAAGTTCTACAAACACTTCTGACTTTCTTAGACCGTCGTTAAATACCAGATTGATTACAACTGCACAAGAATCTGTAAAACTCACGTTATTTCATTCATAACTTTGCAAAGCCGTGTAATTAATTACTCGCCGTGGCGTGACCTCTGCAGCCCTGCTTGCCCTGGCTGCATGGCATGTTGTCTGCCATTGCTGTGTTTACAGTTTTACACTCAGCACACATTGTCAATGACAACCGCTCACATGACCACTGACTAGCCAGTACAACATGTTGTTACAAGTCGTATGCTGTCTCGACTATTTTTAGCGAATGGTTAACAAACCTAACCATGAGTTAGCTTGGTGCAACGAGAGACGCAGTTAACCATCAGTTAAACAATAACAGAGATTAGTTAACCGATGATTTAGGTCCCTGAAGTTGGTGCAACCGGCCGTGAAGGTAGTTTAGACACAATCTCATCTCCGTTCAGTCTTAGGTAGAACCCGCTCCTCATCTGTTGTCACCCTAGCTCGACCATCCGTATGTTCGTCATTACAAATCACCAATCGCTCCTTTAGATATGCATCACCTCACCTGTGGAATCAACTCCCTTCTTCATTCCGTCAACCTCATTCTGTTCACTGTCCTGGTTCACCTAATCCTGCCCATATCACCGCATCACAGTCATCACCTTCGTTCTCACCATCTATCACTCCCTCCCCTTTCACTCCAGACTTAAAACTCATCTCTTTCACAAATCCTTTCCTCCGTAGTCACCCTTATTTCTTCCGGACTGACATCACGGATCTTAACCTGTACTGTATTAAAGGGGCACTGGCGTTGTTTGTTTTAGTTTTTTCTGGCTACGTGTGCTAGATAAAGCTGAATACTCAGCTTTCGAGTCCACGTTAAACTCTTCTATCGTATCGTATCGTATAGTGTCCGAGTGTTGGTCATGTCATGCTGATCTGATGCTGATTGTGATTGACAGTTGGACCTGATTGTTGACGTGGTTGGATCACCAACTGTTGATGATCTGTCATCGGCATGTGAGACAGCGAGACAGCACGTTCTGCGTCGTGCCAATCATCAGCCTGACCTTACTATACTCTACGGCTTGTCAAACGACTGTGATCATGAAGTTGTTCACCTTCTCTGTCAGATGCTTGTCTTCAACCCTGTAAGTCGACCCCCCAAATGTACGCCGATCTGATTAACCTTTTGACGCCCACTGTTGCCATGTGGGTACAGCTATAAAGCATCCTGTGCCAGACAGGGTTAAGCCGTTCATTTGTAATTTTTAAAATCTGGGCACTCTGACGCTCCGGGCTGAGCGTCAGAGTGCCCGGATGTCAAAAATTACAGCTATTTCTTTGATACTGTTGGTTGGGTCTTTTGACCTGTCAAACTGTCTCCCAGATAACCTATACTGCATTGGTGGAGACATTAAACCTGCTCAATCAATCAATCAATGTCAAAAATTACAAATGATGGCTTAACCTGGTCTGTTACAGGATGCTTTATAGCTGTACCCCTATGGCTACAGTGGGCGTTGAAGGGTTAACACTCCGTGTCATTTTAAGCTGTCATTCATCTGTAGATTGTATGATATTGTGTTAAGGTAGCAAGATAACTGTGTAGAGTTATGGTCCTGTGACAACACATGCCATATGTGAGGACTTTCGTTTCTATTGAATCTTTTGTTTTGACATTCAGGTGTCTAGAACTCTGAGGATATTTTCAGCTCACAGGCATGAGGAAAGTACTGTAAAACATGAAATTTTTGCAAATTGGTTTAGTGCGCAGGATATGTCATGAAGTTCTGGTTAGATTTTGATGAAACTTGGCAGGATTGTATCTTCTAGCCATGCCAGAAATGAGCTTATAGAGCTCGGACCAGGTAATGGCATGGATCCAGGTTTTGACCAGATTTTGGACTTTTGCGTGATGCCTTACATATCAAATGGCCAGGTGATGTATTCCAATGGGTCACCCGCCACCCCGGGCAAAACCACTGTCTCATACAATAGGTCGTGGCTTTAGGACTGTCGTTATGGCTGTGTGCTCTAACTGATGTCATTCTAGCTATGTATTGAGGCTGTCTGTGTATGTGTGTATTAGGAGAGGCGTATCTCAGCGGCTGATGCACTTCTTCATCCGTACCTGGAGGACGGCCGACTCCGCTATCACTCGTGCATGTGTCACTGCTGTTATCGTGTCGCTGGCGGTCGCACGGTGTTCGCAGACGACCCTGAGCCATGCCACTCGCAGCCGTTTGAACCACATTTTGAGCAGGAATTGTCTTCGGTCTCACGCATCAGAGGTACGGGTCACACACGTGTGTGTGGCCTTGCGATGTTTCATGTCTGTTTTTGTCAACTGTTAACGTCATAGAAGATGACAGTTGATGAAGATTTGAGAATTGTGCAGTTGGATGAGGAAGATACAGAGAGTGCGGTGAGTGAAGAAGGTTAGTGAGTGGGTGAGTGAGTGAATGAGTGGGTGAGTGAGTGAATCAAGTGAATCAATGAATGAATGAAGAAGGCGAGTGAGTGAGTGAGTGAGTGAGTGAGTGAGTGAATGAATGAATCAAGTGAATCAATGAATGAATGAAGAAGGCGAGTGAGTGAGTGAGTGAGTGAATGAATGAATCAAGTGAATCAATGAATGAATGAAGAAGGCGAGTGAGTGAGTGAGTGAGTGAGTGAATGAATCAAGTGAATCAATGAATGAATGAAGAAGGCGAGTGAGTGAGTGAGTGGGTAGTCCTTCAACGTCACAGCAGCACATAAAGAGGCCATTTCACTGGTGGTGTTAAATGTAATGGAGAATTAAACGTGGAGCACACTGACAGTCAGTTGAGCTTGATTGCTTCACTGCATGCAATACCGACTGAAGACTTTGATTGATAAAGATCTCCAGCAGAAACACATGAAGTCATTGTTGGCTGTTGTTGTATAATCTTCAGTTTGTATAGTTTTATACTAGCGACACACGATCAAGAAACTTGTACCAGAAACTGGTACAGTCGTCTTGTACAAGAAACTTGCATGTGTGTTGGTCAGTCTGATACAATTTTTTCAGGTACAAATTTCTTGAGCGTGTGTCACTGCAATTACATTGATCTAGTGGAACATGGCGGAATTCTGTTTAGAACTCTATCTTGCCTGTTATTCAGTGGTGTGATATGATAAACACTGGCTATCATGCATATTGGTTTGATGACTGTTTTGTGTTCAGACAAATTGTATCATCTCTGCCGTGAACTACAGTGTCGCAACGCCATGCTGTCATGTATCACTAACTCACTTGGTTCGTACAACACACTCTGCGTTAAGTAGACGTCATTGATAGCCGCTCTTCTCTCTAGTACTAACCTATCCACTCCAGCAGGATTTCTTTGCATTGACTCATAAAGACCTCTCAGTTGAGTCTATTAGCACAAAGTTGACCCAAACAAACGGCATTTACCCATTCATTGTTTACGTGTGGTGAACTTGTAGCCGGCTCCTCTGTCATACACTTTGGCACCCATGCATTTGCTGTGGCAGGTCCTAAGGCCTGGAACCAACTGCCGATGCTCATATGAGCACGGGAGAGGGTTAGCTTGTTCAAGATGGCACTAAGTCCAAATTGTCCAGGCACACAGCACCCTTATAATGACTCTCCGCTTATGTTACGACACGCTAGAAATTGTCAGTGTTATTATTGTTATTATTGTAACTTATCATTACTGCGTACTATGACAAGCTGTTGTCATGTGTTCAGGTTATGCACTACGTGACCCTGGCAGTCCGTGAATTTGTGATGCCCTAGTGCACACCATTGCCGCTCCTTCCATAGAACTGTTTAGTCCACACCAGTGTTGACTCAACTCCTCTATGCTAGCCGGGTAGTAGGGACGTGTGCTGTGGAACTGTTTGATGAATGATCATTTGGTCCTGAGGCTGTACGTGTGCTGACCTCCGGCTGCCAATCAGCTGTGGTCTCTTGGTTCATCAAGGCATCAACAGATGAGAAGCTGTTTATGGCTTCTGACGCGGCTTTTGACATTGGATCTTTTACGGTAGTGGCTTGGCTTGTAGCGTTGAGTTTGGCATACATGACTGTGAGTGCACCGGGCGACATGGGCAGCTGATTGGCTGTGGCATCTGATACAGGCCGTGTTCTTAGCTGTGAAGACAGCTTTGCTTGTAGGCTGCAGTGGTTCTGGTGGTTGATTGTTCATTTCTGATTTTATGACGCTGAATTCTCTCTCTGTCAGTATATTAACACTGTTCTGACGTGAGATGTGTTAGCATTGCATTGTGATGCATGTGTCGTGTGTGTTTTGTGTTTCGTTTCATTGTCTGAACTTGTACAGGTTTGTTCGCACATCGATCAGCTATAAATTTTCCTTTTACAGTGTTTAAATTTAATCTGCCGCGCCAGTTTCGCGCATAATTTCTCGGCTTTGAGAACGTGATCGGAAAACGAAGCAGTTATTTGCCGTCGTACATTTGACAACGTGAACTGATGGATCATTTGTGCCGTCGTCACTGCGGTCGTGCGTTGTGACTATATTGTGTTAGTTATGCTAACGTCGATGAATAATTAGTGGTCTGTTGTTGTTTAATGCTGGTCGTGTTGTGTTTTTGTCAGAGACATTGCGAGATTATTTGTCATGCGTGACGTCATCGTCTGTGTGCTTGAAGTGCGTTTGTGTAGTGTGTCGTTTCTGTTTTGCATGTTAATTGAACGTTTCATCTGTAGGAGATGTGTAGATCACGACAATGACCGATAGCAGCGAATATTTAACGCTATTGTGTACAATCATGTCGCAGCGAAGCAGTTTGCTGGTCGCAATCTTTCCAGAAGACGTTTGGAAGCAGGTTGAGAAGATACTTCACGCAGTCAAGGTCATGGAGGCGTGTCGTGACATTTCTCGATGGTGTGGAGATGTTGATGCATGTGTAGTGACGCTATGAGTCTTGAGCCTACAGCTTCATCACAGCCATTAAATACCAGTCAACCCTGACCTACCCTTATTGTACATAATTGTGTGACCTTTAACCCTTTGTCGCCCACTGTTGCCATATGGTATTGTGTACAGCTGATGCCATTGTGTCGGTTTTTCGCGCGTTATAAATTCGTTACTTACTTACAGCTATAAAGCGTCCTGTGCCAGACCGGATTAAGCTGTCATTTGTAATTTTTGACATCTGGGGACTCTGACGCTCAGGGCTGATCGTCAGAGTGCCCGGATGTAAAAAATTGCAAATGATGGCTTAACCCGGTCTGGTACATGATGCTTCATAGCTGTACCCATGTATTGCAACAGTAGGAGTCAAAGGGTTAATGATACTTCTGTGAGACTTCTGCTTATATCACACTGATGTGGACATGTCTGTAATTATGGTGTGATGCTGTGACCCCACTTGACCCGACCCGACCTAGTATGAGTCACTCCCCTGCACTTTCAAATCTCAGCATAGTGCATACGATGCACTGGTTCTGTGGATGAAAATCAAGTCGCCTTTAACACGTTCTTACCTCCTAAAGGATGAAGATCCTCCAATGTGTATACCTTACAATTCTCTGTTAACTGTAGAGCATAATACATATACTCATCAGCTGTATCGACTTTGATATCATTCACCAGAATTTCTATACAGCTTCTAATCTCAAAGATCTCTTCCATAACATTCATCCTAAACGTATAATCTCTTTTGTACACGCCATTGGCCTTACTAACAAACTAAACTTTTTCAGGCATGATATAGCCACTACTTGCGTGCTTAAAATGCCGTTAAACCCTAACCATCCATCCACCCAAGTCGCCTTTGGCAGTTCTGTTTGATACGATGGGAGACACCCCAATCACTTGTATATGAAAGCACTTGTTTCTTGTTAGGCTTTATGAAAGAGACGGAGTTTGTGTTAATGTTACTCAGGGTATTCAATCACTCAGTGCAGCTGTGAGTGAGAATTTGCACATTCACTGTTTACGCACTCAACTTGCCGTTGTCATATTCTCTGTTCAGCATCATCAGCCGGTATTTTGTGTCGTTTAATTGATCGATTAATCTGTCGCTGTAAGTGTCTGTCGTTGAATATGTCTCGGACTAAAATGTCAGTAAGAAGCTGCTTCAATAAGTAATGCAGATGATGAATGTTTATGTTGTATGTCAGTCGGTCTGATGAGCCGCGTGTGGAGCTGTCAAACTGTGCCAGTATCTCCGTCTTGTTTGTGCTACTGTACACACAATGGACAACGTATGCTAGATTAAGCTGACGACACTCAAATTTTCGGTCCACATTAAACTCATGCATCCTGTCGTGTCGTATCATTAGCTGTTAATAGAATACCAGCTTTGATTGTTGAAGAATTGTTGACATTCTGACCACGTCGACAGATGGATCGTTGACGACGACGACGATGATGATGATTTGAAAAGTTATGTTTGCCCGCTCTTACACAGCCAGAAACAGTCACAAGCGTGATAGTGGTGATACGCTCTGATAAACAGTTCAGTTTTCATGTCACGACGGAACGTGGATGTGAGATGGCAGCTGTGCAGCGGTGCTGGAAGAGAATTCCAGGTGGATGGTCCTGCCACCCTGCAAGGACCGTATTGGAGCATCCTTATGGCTGGAACAGCTAAATCACCACGTGTTAACACAGCGTTATCAACAAGGACCGTCTTCCATGATTTCTCTTTATTGACGACTCTGTTCACTGCATCGTCGTCGTGCATTTCTCTCATATACAAAACAGTCACAGAATTGTCGGCATTTTTCCTCAGTCTTACTGTCAGTCGATAGAGAGTTGTCGACTGCAGTAACTTGGGAGATGGTATCAATACATACTGAGTAATGGTGACGAATGAATCAGTTAACAGGCAGAATAGACTTCCATTCCCGTACATTTTGTTTTAACTGCTAGCTACAAAATAGGCCAATTCCGCAGATCACATTTCGTGGACCGGCGGCATATGTACGCTAGCGAGTGATATGCCCAGATAGTTGTGACCTCGCACTGCTGGACAGATGATAAGACCGGTCCAGTTAGGATGCTTTTATCAACTTGTGATATGCCTGTTCTATTGTCTCTGTAGCTTCTCTGTTGTAGCAGTAGTTTTTTGTTTACTGCTTTTAACAGAGTCTTTATGTAAATATCTCTGTAGTCTGCGCCTGCTCGTTTGCGACTTCTTTCCGTTATTTCATGATTGTCTTGCACTGCAGTCTGTTGTGGTGTCTGTGGTAGTATGTTTGTGTTGCTTAATCCCGTCATTGTGTAGACCAGTTTCGGTGTAGTGTTTGCCGAGTTTGCATTTTGACATATGCTTTCATTCCACGGTATTTTTTGCCACTGTGGCATAACTCAAAAGCGCCGATTTAAATTACCTGCTACCTTTGCTTGCATGACCATCTGTTTTCCAAACCCAACGTTTGCAAAGACATTTGATTTGTTGCTGTGAGTGAGTGTACTACTGTTGGCAAAGCATTAGAGACTGATAAATAAACGACCGATGTTTTGCTATTTTTAGACTTTGTTATCGCACGTAATGACTATGACTCACATGTTACCTTCACCACTCGAGGATAGAGTCGTTCGCCGTGTGTGTCTGTGTTCGCATGTCGGACAGAAGCCTATATTAATGGCAAGTGTTAGCTCACTTATCAGTGTTGGTCGAGTTTATTGTGTGCATCATGCAACGTCGAGTTGTATTATATTGTCACTCGTTGATGTCGCCGGTTCATGGCTTGTGATGAGACGACATGTGAGCATGGAGACACATGCTTGATGCTGTTCTTTGTGGTGTTTTGTGGGAATGTTTACATTACGAGAGTAATTGTGTGATTTAGTCAATGTAACGTCGCTGTTCAGTGGCCTGGCATATATGACGAGTGATCACCCCGATGGTCGAAACGATAGGCCTCCACCCTTTGCAATAGATTGTAGCACCTGCGTTTTAATGTTTCGGTGCGAAGCAGTCTGGGACGAGAATGTTGTAGAATAAGCCCATCTCGTTTCCTGGCTGAGTTGATATAGCCACTACTTGCATGCTTAGAATGCCATTAAACCCTACCCACCCATCCATCCATTCGTTTCCTGGCCGAGTGTCATAAAGGCGACTTAACCAGGGTAGTTTTGTTTTGCTGTGTTTTGCGTTGTTTGCTTTTTCTGGGTTGTGTTTGGTTTTGTATTGTCTGTATTTTTAATTTATCGTCTGTCTTGTGTTTTCCAGTTTGAACCAACCTGTATAGTGTAATTGAAGAGCACAGTTGTGTAAGAACCGACGCACTCACTCTGTCTTGAATTTTCAAAATTCGAAACTTTTGACATTTGAGTCATTGTGGTCTGATTTTGTATCTTTGCAATCCCTGCATAACAGTTTGGTCTGCGGTATTGTGAGCTGAATGTTCATTCAAGTTAATATTGTGTGTCATGTGTTTTAGCATATGCAGTGGTGTGAGTGTTTTACAGTTAGTTTTCAGTACATGATGCTGTCGGAAAGTATTTTCAGAAATCCAAATTGCAAGAGCCTTCGGTCATTGCGCAAGAAAATAGCAACTTAATGTTGCAATCAATTGTTGTTACAGTAGTTAAAGGAAAGATATGCTGATAGTTGCTTTATCTCCGCACAGTGTGTTGAGAACTCTGCAGGGAATATGACAATCTATAAGTCAGTAAATTATGACGTCAGGACTAGAGACAGTATCGGCATTTTATGCCATGGATGTAAAAGTGAACATTCAGGAGAATAACAGTCCATACTTGTTGTTAAAACAAACTTTATGTTACCAATCGGTTGGATGTACGAGTGGTAAATTTTGATGATACCATGGTAAACTGTGAATCTACCTAGCATGGTAAGCTCACAAAGATTACACTGGTACAGTTCATGTTGTCTTTATTGTAATACTGTATACAATGATTTCATTGATGGTACATGTACATCTGAAAATGTATAAAACTAACTAATGGCATATTTTGGACGTTCCTGCTTTCGTTTACTAGTATAATAAGTGTTATGCTCATATTCCTTACCTTTATCTGATCAAGTACATATTCAGAGCAAAAGTGCTATGCAGTTATAAATTGTGGACATATTTTGTGCTGGAGTGCCGAATCATGAATGAAGTAGTATGACTTTCAAAGTGTCGTTGATATCGTTTGGACTGCTGTGGATTATTTTGTCGTGCGTTATCGTGTGCAGTTTAGTTGGTGATTGTTTGATTGTGAATTGTGCATCGTTAATTGTACAGAATTATTCGTAGATAATATGCAGCTTGGCAAGTGAGTGCATGGTACTGAAAACCAAGTTTTGAACTCAGTCGTATGTTCCGAGTTATTTCCATGTTATTAAACAAAACGGTGACATACCGCGAAAACGTCATGTGTAAACTGTTGTATGAAGACATTGATTATCATTTGCTATGTTTGCTGTTTGCTTGATTTGAGATTTGGACTCAGAGTGTGTGTAAAAACGGTGCTTGTAGACATTTATGGCCATGTCATCCGGGATCTGTACTATAATCGTGATCTGTTTGTGTACATAATGTGTGGTTTGTGTGCAAGATTCTATGTAATTTTGTTGTTGTGTAATGATACGAGTGGTTAACGTTAGCGTCGTTCTTAGCATAGATGCGTGGTGTGAGCCTTTGTTTGCAAGTTTCTCTTAACCCTTTGACGCCCACTGTTGCCGTATGGGTACAGCTGTAAAACATCCTGTGCCAGACCGGGTTAAGCTGTCATTTGTAATTTTTGACATCCGGGCACTCTGACGCTCAGCCCTGAGCGTCAAAGTGCCCGGATGTCAAAAAATTACAAATGACGGCTTAACCCTGTTTAACCTAGTCTGGCACAGGATGCTTTATAGCTGTGCCCACATGGCAACAGTGGGCGTCAAAGGGTTAGCAGCTGCTCGGCGTTTATTTTCTTACATCGCACAGTACAAATACTGGGTTTCCTGTATGAGTTTGGTTTGCCATGTGTTCAATACGCTTGTGGGATATTTCATATGTTGTCGACTCTGTTCGCTTTCTGTGTGTAGTCCGTTGGTTTGCATGTGGAGTTGAGTTGTCCGTACTTGCTTACTAGTTTAGCTTTAAGACAAATACATCGGTGTGTGTGTGTGTGTACGTGTATGTCTGCAGAAGTTGATCCAGCGTTGCTTATTATTACTGTTTTGGTGTTCCATACTTGTCTGCAGTGTGCTGCATCTAGTGTGTACTCATGGACATAATTAATGTGTTCTGTCTGCAGTTGAACGTGAAAGCAAGACTCGCTTGTTCATGGCTCGTAAGATAAATTTATTCGGATGGCATTTCTGACTGCACTTATACCCATAATCAAAGACTACGATAATACAAATGTTGAGTTCACTGATGAAAAATTATTACTGTGTAGTCCGGCTATTTTTTTGTAAGTTATTGGTTTTTACCGCGCGATGCACTTTAGTGCAAAGCGCGGTATTGCGATCGCATGTCGTCTGTCTGTCTGTCTGTCTGTAACGTTGGTGAATTGTGATCACATAGGTTGGA
>Ga0056129_1000331_pt1 | contig 11582 bp, 3 predicted proteins | sample WorMetLIZISLAND1_FD_71118 | JGI IMG/M metagenome (GOLD analysis project Ga0056129, IMG submission 71118) | Marine gutless worms symbiont microbial communities from Max Planck institute for Marine Microbiology, Germany - Olavius loisae LIZARD... ...
GGCTTTATCAGACAGATCACTAGCAGGCTGTGTGTCCGCCTCGGCTTTAACCACGTCTGTTTTCTCCGTCAGCGGGCTAATCTCTATTATGCAATTCTTGATGTTAACTCCATTGATTGCATCTACATGTATCGTACTGGTCCTTTTGTCAGCCTCTTTAGCCTTGTCAGTCTCAGTGCCAATCTGCTCTGCACTTTCTGACTGTGACGTACAATCGTCCGGTTCAGATGAATGAGTCTTCCCAGCATCCTCAGCTGGACATTCGCCGTCACTGGCCGACGACTTTGGCCGCAGATGGCACTGTATCTTGGCGTGGCGCAGCAGCTGCGTCCTCGTCCGCAGTTCACGGTGACAGAAGCGGCACTCCAAGCCGTCGCGACCGATCTGCCGAAACATTTCCTCCGTCGTGCGACGCGCTTTGCTCTTCTCTTCGCTATCGTCTGAAGACATGGGACTTTCTTCAACGCTCAGCTTCAATGAAACACCATCGTCTGTGGATGCATCCTCCATGCCACTCGCTGCTTCGCTCTCCGTTACACTGCTATCAAGAGACGTACTAACATCACCTTTATTAGATGTCGCTGAACTACTTTTTCTACGCTTTCGTCCGGCTGTCTGCTTTCTGGGAGATGAACTGTGTGCGGAGTTGTTGCTCTTACCGTCAACTGCTGCAGACTTTTCGCCATCTCTGTCAGAGGTCGGCTGACTGCTGCTGACAATATCAACGCAAAACACTGGTTTGCTATCATTTTCCTCAATCTGACCACTACTGTTGCCAGAACTACTTTTTCTACGCTTTCGTCCGGCTGCCTGCTTCCTGGGATATGAACAGTATGCGGAGTCACGGGTCTTAATGTCAACTGTTGCAACCTTTTCCTCATCTCTGTCAGAGATCAGCTGACTGCTGTCAACAATGTCAACACAAAACACAGGTTTGCTATCATGTTCCTCAATCTGACCATTACTGTTGCTTGCCTTCGTCATATCAGTACAACTGGAGTTACCACCAGCCTGACGTGGTGACGAAGTGACATCGTCGTCGATATACTCGACACCGCGACTAGCTCGACGTTTCTTCAACCTGTTTACTGTGGAATCGCTAACTGACGGCTTAACATGGGAGTCTGACACCGTGTCGCCGATGCGTTTGCCGCTAGAAGTACTGCGTCTTCTCGTACAGATGCCATTCATTGTACTATTAAGCATTGGTTCCACCGGCTGACATGGGTTTCTCCTCGGTCGACCACGTGGTCTCTTCACTGGCGGAGCATCACCGCTCGACGACGTGTCTTGGAAATGTTTCGTCTTTGCGATCACATCACACTTGCTTTGGTTCAATCCACCTCTTTTCTTGTCGCCCTCACTTCCGGATCGCCGCAGCTCCATACGACTTTTCTCCGACTTTGGCTTCTGCGCATGAAAACCTTTCGCTCGTCTTCTACCAGCCACCGAACCCTTCATGCACGGTGCTCCATTCGCGGCAACTTCGGCCGAATCTTCTCCGTTAATTTGAGTCGTTAACTTCGACAGAGAAATACGGATGCTGGTTCGTGGCAGTTTATTCTCACTGTTATCAGCTAGTGGACTCTGCTCAGTGACGTTAGGACTTGCCGAAGAGTTAGACGACTCGTCCTCACCGACCTCAAGTCGTACTTCAATGTCTCCATCCTTCCACAGCACGTCGGCTACCGGTTCACTCACCGCTACAGTTTCATCATCTCCAGACGGCTCTGTCGTGCTACAACCTTCATGAACGGCTTCTTTATCACACAGTTCTACTAATAGCTTACCGTCATCATCATCATCATCGTCGTCGTCATCGTTATTATCAGCAACACTCGACTGTGTGTTTGCGTGTCTACTCACGTCATCACCCTGTTGTATAATCGACGGATTCACATCTTTCTCCACGACATCCGATGCCTCGTCACATCCGTCACTGCTCTTCCCAGCGGCTTCATACGAGACGTTGTCTGAAAGCGACTCCTCTGCAGGTTGTTTTGTGTTCTCATCTGTCATACTCCTACACATCTCATCACTGTCTTTCTCACTGAGACTTCCGCTCACTGGCTCAGCGGCTGCAGTATCAGTGGTTGACGTCTCCAGTGTCTCAGGCAACTGTTCATGCTCAACAGGCTTAACTGACTCCTCACCAGCAGGACTACCGGCGTCGTTGTTGACAGTGGCGGAGCTGTCAATCAATCGCTCGTGTTCGGTTTCGGCGTCCGTCTCCAGCTTGACATCAGACAGCAGTGAGTTGATCAGCTCCAGCAGGCTGCAGCACTGCTCTGGACCAGCATCACAGCCCGCCAACTGAGACACCATTGCATCGTTGTTTACAGAGTCGCCATGACGATGCTGTAGAGACGAGGTCAGTCGTCTAGTAGCAGAGACACAGGCCTACACAGACACACACAGAAACAATTGATACAATACACAGAGTCTTATCTGACATTATACAAACATCATCGAAGACAGTATTTATGACACGTCAATTCACCAACATAAATTCATGCCAAAAAGTCTCTTAGAGTTATACATTTTAGCACAAGTCTACAACATATTTTGTCGTATTGTGTACTATGTCATACACATTCTGCGGTAATGTTTTTGCTTGATAGCAACGATAAAAATTCCAGCTGCTAGGACATGTTTTAGATGATTAAGTGCCAGCACTACAGTGATACAATGAGGAAAAGTTATAAGTGAGGAGTACGGAGTATGGACGGCAGTCGTTTCATTATGTGATACATGCCAGATAATTTAAATATCACAACTGTTTGTGTAAATTAATAAATTAATGCAACACAGGTCGCTGGTCAGATGTAAGTCAAGGTCACACACACACGATAGATGACTGACTGCCATATGTGACAGTCATATCGGCGTGATATGCGTGGGAAGCAGAATCTAACATGAACTAAATCTCAGTCCAGTTACAGACAGCATGTTAAGTGATTTGTGACATGGCGACAAGAGACAGAAATACACTGACGTCAAATGTGAACTTTGTACAGCACATGTGTCAAAAGTTAAAAGAGGAATGAATGCCATTGGATATATTATAGCATGGACGGATGGATAGTTATGGTTTTACGGCATTTTAGGCACACAAATGCCTGAAATAATTTACAGTTTATTAGTAAGACCAATAGAGTGCATAAAAGAAATTATTTCTTAGGGTAAATATTATCAAGATCTACACAATTTATCAATGTATGTTCTATTGTTAATAAAGAACACGACGTCAAGTTACTCATATACTAAACGCACGACTTTTATATACCATTTATGATTATTTATAATCTATTGCTACCTTATGCTCACAGGGAGTCACACACGCAATACTCCAAGTCTGTCCATCAACTCCAAGGTATTGTCAAAGTACACCTCATCACAGTCAATATTGTCATCTGATTGTCGATAGTCAATCGTCTTTCTGACATGTAAATTGTAACAAATTCTAATTACTAAGGCCAACGTGTATCAATGAATACACCACTGCAATTTGTCAGCCATAGTACAGGTGTGATCAACCCTAAGGCAGCGACCATAGCAGTGAGTTCATGGATCCAAATAATCAATTCTCAATATCAGCCAGACAAACCATGTTCACTGGCAGGTAAACATCTGTAGTTGCAGTACCCATATGGCAACAGTGGGCGTCAAAGGGTTAATCGTCTCTGAGGTTGTTGTATACAGTAGTCATCAAGTGATGACAATACCTGGAAGATGTCGTCGTCGTCGTGATACAGCTGTTGAACAATGAAGCATACTTCAATCAACTGACGCTTGACGATGTCGACGTCCGTCACCGCCAACATCACGCGACACAACTGACGTAACGTCGTCAGCGACAAACTGTTCATCAGTGATCCAAGCTTTGTCCCAAACTAACACAAACAGCCACAACCGACGTCGAGCTTTTTGACATTACTGAAAGTTCACAGACACACGGCATCATTATCGGTAGAAATATTACCAGTAACATCTCAACACCGCCCACTCCAGTAACAGCATGATGTCAAACCACAAGTTGTCATACTACTATCGACTGAGGGTTTGCACAATATACATGTAGAATGGGTCACTTTAACTTTTGACTTAGCCTTTCGATCAGCGATTCGTTGAGCGAAACTTTAAGCTGAACGGTAAGTGAACGCTAAAATACGGACTTAGACCAAAGTTCAACTTTAGTTTGGACTTAAAGACTTTCGACTTAAGCTATCTCTTCCATGCAAATTCGACCGACTTAAGTCAGTTAGTTCGGCTTAACTTCAGTCTAAGTATGTACTTAGACCGAAATTTGGGTCTAAGACTTTAGCTCACCGAAATCACTTTACTTTTTGACTTAAGTCTGTACTTAGACCAAACTTTAGCTCAGCGAAAAGCTTAGCGAAAGGCTAAGTCAAAAGTTAAAGTGACCCAGTGTCAGACCTCAGGATACACTGAAATACAGGACAGCACAAACCATAAAAATCAGGTTTATACGGCAATTAACACGTTGAGTGCCACACACGAGTTATCTCGTCAATTAAAGCGCATCGGTAAATGCCACTGACAGTATACTCGTCATTCAGTACACCGGCACCACACCAGATGGCACCTCAGAAAAACAAAAACCTGGCGATGGTACCCAGAGAAAAGTCGGCCTGGCAGCAAATGTGTGTTAAAAAATTCTTACAAAATCGTCAAATAATGGTACCACTTTGAGCACAGAGTAATTGACTATGATTTAATACATATAAAACAAACAAACCCTGATCCAATCAAATTATTAGTACAGATTGATCACATAAACCAATCCATGAGACATCACAGTAGTCCAGTGAACATTCACACAAAGACACTGTTATCCATTACACTCATCTCACACAGTCACCAACACATTTGATGCCAAATATCCTACCTTTTCGGCGAGAATTTTAAGAAATATAACGCGGTGACGATGCCCAGAGACTAATTCCAGCATCTTGCTGACGTTCTCTGCAACACCGTCAATGGATGATTCTTCAGTGTTAAGCACGTCCAGCCAGATCTTCACCAGCCTCTACAATGATTTCACACATCAATGTCAGCATCTAGCTTAACAATTACGATACGACATGATAAGACAGAAGAGTTTAACGTGGACTGAAAACCCAAATGTGATCAGCTTAATCTAGTACATGTAACGAGAAACAAAGAAATATAAAGGCGAGGAAACCGAAACAAAAACAAATGCCAGTGCCCACTTAGTTCAGTACACGTTCAAGATCGATAGAGGCAGTCTTTACACAGCGCATCACTGGAACCCACTGCACTGCTGTTCTATTAAAAACTGATGCAGAAAACAATGTGTGGCGACTTTAATCTGCCCATTAGATCCACAATGGCTTCTCTGAACGTGACTACAGACTCCAGTCAATGAATAATGACAGACAATTAGTACGTATCTTCTGTGAAGAAACAACTTGGCACTGAGATTGGTTCACTGTAACAACCTTCAACAGACAGTAGCCCAGATTTGGCTTCATCTCACTGGGTTCACTTACTGTGCTTAGGTTACTTTGTGTGTGTTAGATTATTGTCTTGTATAATATCTGCATGCATGTTGTATTATTGTAACACGGTGAGGTGAGCCTGGTTAGACTGAGGCCTGTCTGGATGACCAACCACCCACCTTCAGTGCTTTGACACTGTTAGTTGGGTCATCTGACCTCTAAAAACCGTTGGCCATATAACCTATATTGTGTTGGTGCCGACGTTAAACCATGCTCAATCAATCAGCTGCTCTTACCAACATGTAATGTGAAGTCTTCTATCAAACTAACACAAGATGAACGTGATAACTAGATATTCCTTTCTCAGGGATTAAATTCCATGAATTACACTGTTCTTATTTCTATTTTAATCACAGAATTTCTGTTGCAACTCTCAATTCAAACTTCCTCATTTCTCCTCAGTGGTTCAACCAGTTTATCATGTCACATCAGTTAAACACTGACGTATGAGAAATAGAGTTTCTTCAATTTCAGCTACAACTAAGCATTAACCTGCAGTCATGGTTTTTTATGTTTTTTTTCTCCGACCAATTATTTCACCAACCTCACACACATTCACTTTATACTTCTTCAGAACATAGTTTACTACAAAGACTGCAAATCAGCATAGAACGCAGTGCAGACGAACCTCGGTACAACAGAGTCGACCGGGACTGACAACTGTCTGCAGGAGAACGATCTCTGATGCCAACCTCAAACATTTCTCACGTCGCTTCATCATTAGGTCCACAACGTCGGCGGCAAGACAACAGCTCATCTGACAACACTGCACATCAAGAGCCATGACTCAAAGACCGTACAGAATACAACAGACAACACTGCAAAATACTCACGTTTATAGTCTTCTGCTTACTGGACAGAATGGTAAATCTTACAGCTGTCGATTTAATGCGTTAACTTAGCATGTTAATGTGGTAAAGAATTCATTGCGATTAAAAGACAATAACGCTGCTAAAAAATTAACACACATACATAAATTCTGCAAAGCAGGAGTGCCAATATTCAATTAAAATGCGGTTATTTGACAATCAAATAATATTCTATTAATTATTATGTCGCAGTTGCAACACTGTCTGGAACAGTCTGCCAGATCTTGTCACTTCCGCACCTTCCGTAGCAGTCTTCCGGTCCCGGCTTAAAACTCACCTGTTTAAGATTTCCTACCCCTGTGATTGTACAGTGCCTGCCCAGTGACTCTAGTTGCTTTAGACACTATAATCGTTCTTGCTTACTTACTTACTTACGACTCTAATAATTTTCAGTTTACAAGCTAATAATATAGATTTCTAAAAATGAGACATGTAGTCATTTGCTGATGGCAATCTATACGTCGAATTGATGCGTTAATTAACATGTTAACACATGATTAAAATAGTTAATCGCATGCATTAACGCGATTAAGGAAATTAATCACTTGACAGCTTCAGCTAACCATTTTCTACCAGTTCCAAGTAAGATTCAGCTAGGTAAACAAGATGTCCTGTCATCCGCGACTCTATATTTACTTACCTAATTTTGCCATCAATCTGACAATGACATCATTGACATGGTGGTTTAGAGTCCTTAGTATGTAACTGCAGTGTTTGTAAGCATGTTGCAGAATAAGAATCATACCTGTAATGATAAAGACTATCAGACAACTGCGGTTTTACTGTGGATCAGTTTGCAAAAAATGAAGATTTTTTTCAGTTTCAGTTTCCTACAAACCTCCATGTTGATGTAAATCTGGTGGTACAACATATTCTTGCACATAATCATGGGCTGCTGTAAAATATACTTCATTACCTGTGCATGGAACTCGTCGTAATGCCCCAGCTGATGCAGCAGTCGCAGGTAAGTAAAATGGCACTCGATGTTGTTACGCAAATGAAAGCTTTTAATACAGAAACGCAACAGACGAGCAGCACAGAGCGTTGTAGTGTTGCTTTGTTCAGAGACAATGGACATCGCATATGACCACAGCATCTCCGCATTATTACCATCATTGACGAAGCACAGAGCTACAACCAACACCAATTAGTTACAACATCCACTCGATAATATTCTGCATATCTGTATATATCATTTACTGCAACAAATACTTTTGCATTGTACTTTCACAAATAACTACTACAGGATTAGTAAGATTAAGGTCTGTATTATACATATATACATATATAGATATATGTATGTATGCGTGTATCTCAGGGATGTGACGAATTCCGAATCCGTATCCGAATCCAACGGAATCCGGCACTTTTTCAGAAATCCGACGGATACTTAAAATCCGATTGCGTCGGATTCGAAATTGCTAACTGCGGACTAAAATTCAGTGAACTGCCGACTGCCAAAATAATTCAATGCATCTCTACCACAGTGGATTTTATCATTTTACAGCAGAAGTAAAGTTGAATAACAGTACATTCCTTGATAGAGATCCGTTGTTTTCTTTACTTTTTGAAACCAATCACAATTATTTCAATTGTGCACTGCTAGTTCGTTTGCAACTGCATAATTTTAAGTAAATATAACTTGAATTACAGTAGCCACTATAGGCTAATAGCTGGGAATTTTGATCACGTGACAAATCTGCATCCGCATCCGAATCCGAGGGATTTTGCACATGAAATCCGCATCCGACGGATGCGGATATTGGCATGTGTATGTGTGTATATGACTACAATAACAAATTACTGAGGCCAGATTACAAGAATGCCACACATTTCAGTGGACTTACCAGGAATGACTTCAGAGTGGGTTTCGTGTTCTTGAAATAATTTTGCATACTGAGTTTATTTAAACTACATAGTTAAGCAGTGTTCATGCAACTCACCCTAGGAACTTATTAATAATGACAACAACATTTACCCTGATCGGAGTCTAATTCATCGCCGTTTAAAATTGCAGTAAGCACTGGATCACTGGACAACTTTTCAAACTGCGTCTTGTTGAATTCAGACTTGCAGGAGTCTGCCATTTTGCTAGATGTCATGAAGTCAGCAGTGCATAATCCTCAAAAACATCCGATCCACATCTGCACATCACAGCAGCACGGAATGCATGCATGCAAGAATCTCGCTAGTTGTGGTTGTCAACAGAAAACAATGTGACAAGATGCAACTAAATACGAGTAGCCTCAAAGAATACTTGCTAATCATAAACGCTCATAGATCATGATGGTGCGAGCGTAACATCAAGAGCTAAAAAGCATTCATAGTCCGCAACAGCTTGCAATTAGACACACAGCGGCCACCTATGCAGACAGCGATAGACAGCATCATTGACGGTGACTGTCAGTGACGACTCCAAGGTCATGTGCCATCTCCGTTGATAAGTGTCGACGCCAATGGCACTTGTGAGATGTTGACTTTGGCCAGCTGCTGGAGAACCAAACCACATAACCTGAGTCTTGGTGGGGTTCAGCCGCAGTCTGCTGGCCTTCAGCCAAGCCTCGATGTCGACGAAACACGCAGTGAGACGTGCGACGGCTGCCTCAGCGTCGCTGGCTGAAGTGCTGACGTTAACCTGCATATCATCGGCATACTGGTGCAGGTTGAGGCCATGACGAGCGACAACGAGGGCCAACTCAGCTGTGTAGAGAAGGTACGACAGCGGGCCCAGTATGGATCCTTGCAGAACCCCAAACAGCACCGGCTGTACAGCAGATAGTTGACCACTGTAGGCAATCTGCTGCGTTCTGTCGGTCAGAAATGACCGCACCAAGTCAAGGACTGAATCAGCAGAACAACAGCAAACCGCAGGCGAGCCAGAAGCATGGAGTGGTCAGTGCAGTCGAAAGCTGCCGAGAGGTCCGGCTGTCCCAGCAGTGTCACCAGTCGCTCATCTGCAGTCATCAGTATGTCACACCAGACATGCCTCATCACTATAGGCCTATCTTGCGAGCTATAACCGTTTCGAGGGCACGTTACAAAATTAAACTAAAACACGCATGTTGATAGTGCAGTAAGGCAGTTAGTTAAAGATGGAGTCGAACAGTTCTGTACTGGGTAATCAGTAATTACATACTGTAAAACCTTTTCAACTTCACAGCATAATTAGGTCCGACTCGACTTTGTACGACTTGACTTTGGTACGAGTTGGACTTTGGTATTGGTACGACTTGACCAGGGTACGACTTGGTAAAGTACGACTTGACATAGGTACGACTGGACTTGAAACCTTTCACAGTTATCTTGGCCTCACATTTTCTGGCCTCGTTTCACAATGGCCTGTATATCGTTCGTTTAGTAATTGCAATGTTCCACAGACAAAAAAGAATCAGATCTATTAAAAATCATCAAAATTGACACAAAACTCGAGTGACATGCTTTTCGTCGCTAACGACAACCCCGCATCAGCTGCATGGCGGATGCTCTGGCGTTGAATCCAAGGAAAATTCGCGCAATACTGGCATTAATGCAAACGAAAATAGAGCAGAATTACTGGTCTAAACCTAATTTAGCTTTCTAGAAAATAAATAACATATAAACAAGATTATTACCTTAACAAGTATTAATTTACTACACCACATCTACTCCCCATTCAGCATAATAATTAGCGGCAGCTTTCGATCGTAATGTATTAAATTATGTCGCGAGTTATTATTGGTTGGCGCCGCTATGTTTATGCATGAATTTATAAATAAGCATCATATCTGGAAGAATTAAGTAAGCAACGTTTTCAGCAACAAATACAGTCCATGTTACTTCACAACTGGGATTCGAGTCATCGATTACTAAAACAAGAAGCCAAGCTGTCGCTAGGATAGCCGACCGGACTGCCTCACAACACCTCACAGCATGATGTCATCGGTCACGTGACCATTTGAGACCATACCCCATATGCCATTTCCGATTGGTGGTACCACAGCATACTAAATTATATATGCTGTGGTGGTACTTTGGTACCAAGTCTAGATCTCTAACGGTTTCCGAGATATTCAACGTCAAATGTAACGCAATGGTTGACATGACCTTGATACCACCTCTAAACAAAGGTCAAAGTCATTCATTTTGGTACCAATCGATTTCTCATACGAGCCTCTAGGCTGTCAATAGTAACTTTTTGAAGTACCGTTTAGCCACAATACATAACGTCACAGACAGACAGACGCAACACTGTAATATAAGCGCGACCATTAGTATGGTCGGCTAAAAGCATATCAACAATAAGTTAAGTATTGTTATTCTCAGAATCTCGATTACTAACTGACGGCAGTCACTGGCCTTGCAAGTTGAAACAAAGGCCAGTGCATTAGTGTAAAATCCGAATGGATGGAGCCATCAAAAACATGGAGGAACGAGGAAAGGATTTGTGGAACAGAACAGATAGATTTTAAGCCTATCCCGGAGTGACAGGCTGAGAGATCCGTGATAGATGGTGAAATTGAAGTCTCGTGATGAGATGGTTGTGGCTGTACGTGGCTTGTCTGTCACACACCTGCAACCAAAGTTGGCTGAAGTCAGCGGTGGCCATGTGCTAATAGTACACCATGCTCCAACCAGAAAGTCAAAGAGAATAAAATAACGGACGGCAGTGACTGGCCTTGCAAGTTGTAACATCACTCTCAACTTATCATAACAGATTAGGTCCCTACAGGGCACCTAGAGGCCCGTTTGCTCGTCTGCGACATGACAAGAGGGCCTCAATAGCACCACGTCTAACACTACACGTCTCCGTATCGATTTAGTTCGCTTACGTTACCTGCATTACTCAAAGTACCTAGTCCCTACAGCTATGCAATGGCTGTATGCAGCTTCGACACTTGACAATAAAGTCAAGTTGATGCTCCTAATCAGGCTATAGCCCCAACATGTAGGCCTATATAGTAGGCCTATATATCCCTTTCAAAGTCAAGACTTTATGGCAACTACAACAGATCCACCTATGGATAGGCTGGATGCCCTGCAAGTCATACATACGTCCTGTGCCCAAAGGTATTGCAATTTTTACCGCGCGATGCACTTTAGTGCAAAGCGCGGTATTGCGATCGCATGTCGTCTGTCTGTCCGTCCGTCTGTGACGTTGGTGAATTGTGATCACATAGGTTGGAATTCTTCA
>Ga0056129_1000332_pt1 | contig 11569 bp, 9 predicted proteins | sample WorMetLIZISLAND1_FD_71118 | JGI IMG/M metagenome (GOLD analysis project Ga0056129, IMG submission 71118) | Marine gutless worms symbiont microbial communities from Max Planck institute for Marine Microbiology, Germany - Olavius loisae LIZARD... ...
CGTGTTAATTGAGTTGCTGAAGGTAGATCGTTCCAGGTTTCAAACTGTGTTGTTTTGGTTTAGTCAACTCAACACACACCAAGTGTCGAGTTGACTCTACTACGTCACTTCATGCGTCACGCACTCAGTTCGACCACTAAAGAATATAAGAAGCCAAGCTGTCGCTAAAACAGCCGACCGTACTGCCTCACAGCACCTTTGGGGGTCACGTGACGTCATCGGTCATGAGACCACTTGATACCCCAGATGCATGCCATTTCCTATTGGTGGTCCTTTGGAACCAAGCCTCTATCTATAACGGTTTCCGAGATATTGAACGTCGAATGTAACGCAGTGGTTGACACGACCTTGATACGACCTCTAAACAAAGGTCAAGGTCATTCATTTTGGTACCATATCGATTTCTCATATACGACATGGCTGTCAATAGTAACTTTTGCTCTAGGACGCACCGTTTAGCCACAATACATTCCGTATAGACAGACGACAACGGACGCAACACTGTAGCATAAGCGCGACCGTACTAAGTACGGTCGGTTAATAAAATCAGTACCCTGTTACTATGTAGTGATGGGCTGTACTATGTTTTGACAATAGATCTTTACAACCACACAAAATAAAAAATGTTACTGTAAATATTTATTTCAGTTACAGTATGGCATTAATAAATAGTACCGTAAAATACCGTGACCTTGGCGGTTCTGGTACCGTGAAAATTTGGTGCGTGGTATACCGTGAAACCGCCCATCCCTAATGGGAATACCGCGGGGTCCTGTTCAACAGCCAAGCGGCTTGACTGGGCTGCAAGCACGCACAGTGCTGTGCTTAGCTCTTTCATAGCTCATCGCTGTACTCCTTGTTATAATGAGGAACCCATATCTGACAACACTCCAAATATGGTCATACTAAACTATTTTCTCGTACAATGTTAACTTGATACAGTAACCTTTTATCTGTCGACAGAATATTGCTTACCGTAATCATACCAAGCACCCTATTGCGAATGGTGGGTGTTATCTTCAGTGTGGGGTACACTGACATATATACAATGGTGTACTAATATCTTCAGTGTGTGTGTCCATGCTTTCAACCAACTTACCGTCGCAGTCGGATGTCACAGCGGTAGCAGTAAGATGGCCAAATAAGCCTAAATTATTGGTTGACTAACCCTAACCCAACTTGCTAACTCTATGGCACCATGACCGTAAAACATTACTTTCTGCTTCTAAGCATATGTATCATAATTAAGTTTCAGAAGTACCAATTTTGACTTTTCCTTTGAATTATATAGTTACAATATTATTGACATTCAATTAACATTCAACCAGTACAGAGCATTTGATAGCAGTAGTTAAAATAACTGTAAGCAGATAGAAGACTACATTGTGTTAGTAAACAGCAGCGACAAGTACAAGATTAATACAATAATAAACAACTATACCTTGTTTCACACACATTATGTAATGACTAGTTTCAGAACAGTCCAATGAAACACCCACAAGTGTCACATGGCAGAAAAGCTAGAATGTATACAACACTACACTGATAGAAGCAACCTGCAATATAACAGTGCAAATCTATTTGTCTTATATACATACATACTGCTCGACTGAGCTGTGGAATGTAGCAGAGTCTGTCACGGGCAAAAAGTCAATAAGAGTTCAAGAGCTTCTCAAAAATTAAAAGTTCACAATATAAAAGCGTGACAAAAATCCAGTAATATACTGGAGCAGCAGGCAAATCTGCAATGCTGGCAATGTAATTAGCCAACCAATCTCCCATCTCAATGATCTGCTCTCAGCAACGAACTTCAGCAGTATCATAGTATACAAGTACAGTTAATTAAACGAATTAGAACATGTAACAGGTTTAGAACTTTTTATAACACGAAAACAACAGTAACAACAGTCTGAGTTGGATTAGAGTTTAACGTCCCACTGAACAAAATCTACAGTGTGAGTCAAAAAAATCATCCCCTGAGGTTATCTGACATTTAGTTTTCTCACAAACGGTTGAGAATTTTTAATCGATTTTTACACACCTATTATACGTTCCTATCTATGCTAGATTACAAATTTTTATTCAATTATCTCCAACAGTTGCATATCCCTACTACAAACTGGGCCTGATGCAGAGCAAGCAGGTTGATAGACATTACTGCTAAGCCGTGCCAACATCCACAAAGTCACAAATAATAAAATCAGCAGCATCACATAAAGCAAAACATGTAACAAATATGATTAAAACTGAGATCTGTAATAATACTGTAGAAAATATCTTAAACAAAATATACCAATAACAAAAACAAATTCAACAAATTCAACCTGGGTAAACAAGTAACAATCGCACAACTATACCGGGTATTGCATTAGGGCTACTGTGGGTACCCAGATATCTATTAGTTGGATTGGATTGGATTGTGCAGTGTTTTACGTCCCCGCCAACACAGTATAGGTTATATGGGAGACGGTTTTTCTCTTTCGGTTACTCTGGTAACAAATTACCTGTCTAATTCACTACCTGGGTAGGAACCTGGCTAATATCCCTGACTCTTCACTGTACTGGATTGTTTTTAGACTGAATGTATGTCTCTTTGCAGGCTAGCTTAAACAGTTCTAGACAGACTTCATTAAAGAATACAACCCAGGTGACGTTATGGCAGAACATTCAAATCTAGCACGGTAGCACACAAGGGCTTGGGGGCGGCTTTTAGGGGCTAAAAGCCACTCCCAATTGACAAAAACCGACTGTAAACAAAAACCAATGAAACGACGATAGACACGATCAGTAACACAACACTAAGCTGCTCTATGTGGACATATTATCATCAAGCACGCACTGAGAATAGCTAGAGATGAAACAGAATGTGATTACTTAAGTACAGTATATCAGAAGAGTCATAGTGATCACAACAGTTGACATACAGTAAACAGGTTGATCAATGTCTACAAGCAGGACGAAATTCTGACATTTTCTGGACTTTTCCAGTCAGTTACAGAACTCATTAAAACCACATAGCAACAATAAGGTCTTCGTGTGGTTTGGCTGTGATTGGCTGTGAATGAATTGAAAGAAACAGTCAGTCTGACCTCATCATCTGACCCACTGACCCACTTTTAGCATGACCCACTTTTAATTTCCAAACTGTTCCAGGGAACTGATCGATCAGTTTCAACTGGCTCAAAAGAAAACTTACAGGCTCACAGGCAAGCAGACTGATTAACAACAATTCACCAGTGATCAGCCAGCATCAGCTGATCAGACTGATGAGCTATGAACTCAGCAACTGCACTATAGAACACATACACTTGACTAGTAAGACCAGTGACCACACACACATAGGCTGTCAATATCTACAAACAGTACACTAAATCTCAACATAGCCAACGAGAGGAAAACGGCTGGAATGCTGTCAACAGTTTCGTCATTATAATCACCTATTTATCTCATCTGCAATGACAACACAACATCCCACAGTATATAACTTCTATCACTAAATATAATACAGCATTAAAAAGTTTAAAACAAACAAATCCACTGAACAGTTGCATATCACATTACAATTAATTTCAGGAAGTTATCCTTGTTCATTTGTTAACAGGATTATTAAGGGCCGATTGCAAGAACGCCACTCAACAGTTGAGTCTACTTAACTGGCCAGTTTGAGTACACTCAGCGTGAAAATCATTGCAAGAACGCAAAATCCACTCTCAAGTCAAGATAAGCTCACTCAAATTTTGAGTGGCGAAATTCGCCACTCAAGTCTTTACTCAACTTAATAAAATGACGGATAAATTGTTATTAGCACATTAAATGTAATAAAAACAATTTTAAACAACGCACATGCAGCTCAAAATCGTCTAACTAAACCGAGAACTAACCCATACAAGGAGTATGATGATCGTGAAGTCATAGCGACTGTCCAAGCCAACGGCTCTAGCCGCCCACTCTAGAGACAGTGCAGTTTCATGGGCACTACTGTATTTTTAACGTGGATTTAACTGGTAGCTTTTGTTGTGATTTTGACATTCGTTGTTTCGCTTTGCAACTACAAAAGTAAATGAAGTTACAGTAACACATTTATTACACGTACATGTAGTATAGCGCCCGTCAATCTGCACTAGTCCCCTAATTAGAGTTAAATAGTAATAAACAACTACCATTTTCAATCAACGTTAAATGACGTTGTCATTGACGTCATTAAAATAGTTTAGGTCGACAGTGGCAGATTTTTGAATGGAAGCAGCAGAACAGGAGCAGCCAAATCCGTGCTAGCACTAGCAGCCGGCCGGTCAGAGTATGAACTTGCATAAGCTTATTGTTTACATCGATGCTGACCAATCACTAGCGTTGTTTCTGGGTCGGTCACTCAAATCAGCCACTCAAGTAAGTAGACTCAACTTGACAACACAATATTTTCTTGCAATGAAAACTGGTTAAGTGGAGACTCAAGCCTTGAGTGGCACTTAACTGAGTGGAGTTATGAGCGGCGTTCTTGCAACTGGCCCTAAGTCATAGAAACAACCATTTGTTTCTAAAAGTAGTAATCATCAGAGAACTACACTGAGTCAATAAAAACTGTGCACTAAACGTTTTATAAAACTATTTGGCAACATCGGGCAATCTGGTGTCAAGTTCTAGTTTTTGTGCAAGAGAATCTCTCAAGTTACAATAGTATTACCAACTTGAGTATCTGTGGCAGAGATCTGCATTCTTTCTAACTGCTCATTTATGTACATTATTAATTTCAATAATTCTGATAAAATACATAAACAATTAAATCAATATAAAAAGCTTCAGAAGTTTAATACTTTACGCAAATTTGGTTCTTCACCGCACAGTATGGGACGCTGCTGTAATTACGTTCACAAAACAAATATAACACACCGATACTATAAATAGCTTAATAACAGTACAAATAACATAAGTGATACAGGTGACTTATTTTGAAAGGATAAAACAGAGATTGATAAATTACCATAAGTTGAAAATTTATTCACAAAATTGTTTAAAAGCTCACAGCCTAATTTTAATGACTAATGATATCCACCGATCAGTGATTACATTACACATCTCTATATACCTGTATTATTATATCAACAATACACACCTGTCCACATCATTCTGTGCAACAAGCTCGTCATGATCATCATCATCGTCATACTCACGATCATCCACGACATTCCAGTCATATGGAGCATACAACATCAGCTCTTCTGGTAGCATATATTCAGCGTTGCCATTCGGCACACTGCATTCCTTGTGTACTTTAGATATGCTCTCATCCATGTAGACAACCAGTGCAGCAAGCAGAGAGCAAGCAAAGCTCACAACGGCTGCATAGAACGAGCCGTAAAAGTCCAGCTCGTAACTGACAGACTGACGGTCAAACAAAAAGTCAGTTTCCTCCAGATAGGTGACAAATACGTACAAACCAACGAACTGCTCCACCGCTAAAAATAAATGCAAAAATAAGTTTGTTAAGTTAGTATTCTCTTGCAAATCTATTATTGCTTGCACAAACTTTATTCCAAGTTGATCAACACATGTCGAATGACTGATTAAACGTACAAAGTGTTTTTGACATTCACAAATCCCATATCCACACAAGAAATCTTGTACAGCATGCTAGCAGCCAAACTGCTGTTTGTTTTAGTTTCTTTTTCTGGCTATGTGTGCTAGATAAAGCTGAATACTCAGCTTTCGAGTCAACGTTAAAGTCTTCTATCATATCGTATCGTAACTGACCTTCTGGTAACTTAAGATCATTGGAAACCACATTTTGGTATGGATTAATCACAAACGATACTTTATTACACTACAGTAGTTGTCCACCGTTCCTGAAACTTATTGCACAAAATTGCAAAATAGTATGCTCCACCGGTATAATAACACCTCCATTAAGGATGAACTGATATGCTGTGTAGGTTTTAGAAAACCAGAACGAAGGCGCTATTAGGCAGTAAAAAATTTTGATGATATATACTTTAATCATAAAACATAATGACTGGCTATACCTGTACGCTCACAAATAATGACAATGATAAATTTTAAACTATGCAGTACTCAAACTCAATGCCTCCAAACCATACACAATAATTCTGTCTTAGCAACTGCATTAAAACATTCACACATGAACCGATACAATCTGCCATCACAGTCTTCCAGTATTTTCCCAATGTACTGCAACAAAACTCACCAGCAATGCCCAGTACACAGGCACACGTATGGTGAACTGTAACTGTCATTGCCAGAATTTTTCCTTCGATGCTGTTGGTAATGATTGCTAATCCAATCAGTGAACATGCAACACCAATGCACATGCTGCCCTGGACCAGGTGAAGCCATGCTGCAAAAAACATATACACTGGAATTGAACAACATTCATAGTCAATAAATTCCACACGAATTTAACAAAACTCACAAATTTTGATAGTAAACATCTAAGCCCTTGAATTTACAAACCAATCAGATTAATTACAACTGGTTATTAACCGATAACTGACATCTTAAGAATGCGCAAAGTTGTCTTCAGAAGTCGTTCATGAGCTGTCTGTCCTGCCACTGACGAAAGTCAAGTTGGGACTAAAATGCCTGAAACATCACTGTATGTCAGAATGTAAATCAGGTAAAATCTATGCCAGTGGGAACTCATTGGCACCTGGTACTTTGAATGTCAGCTGAAGCACAACAGCCTAGCTCACTGGACAAGAGATGAGTGTGGGACTGTTCATTGGCTGGTGTCAGTAAATACTACATCGGCCCCATCAGTGACCTCTCTTTGTTGACTGCCACCGCTGCCGCAGCTGCGCGCGTACACAGTTTGCATTGAGTCATTAAAATAAAGTTCCGAAAGTGATGCTGTTGTGTTTTGTTGTAAAAAACAGTTATTTGATACAAAAACACCACCGCCACAGCCGACAGCCTGTCCGTATATCAGCCAACAGCGACTCACTAAAGCATCCTAGCCCGCAGTCACGACAGAGCTCAAAATGACAACAGGAAATATCATTTCTGTGCAAAGAATGAGTACACTGACGGTCGATTCCTAGCCGGCGGCTGTGGCAGTCGACAAAGACAGGTCGCCGATTGGGCCGATGTAGTATTTACAGACACCCCTTCATTGGCCACAGGCAGATGGCAATATAATCCTAAACTTTTAAACCATAAAATAAATAGGCTGAAATTACGCCGCCTTAGCAACTTTCGGAAGGCGGAAATTTCGCTGATCTAGCAATTTTACAACGGCAGAATTTGCACGGAAATGCCGCCGACTTAGCAAATATCAAGGGTCATACAGCGGTGGAATTTTCGCTGTTGCAACTTCGTTCAGTTCTACACAAAAACCAACCTGGCACATTTGACCCTTCCACAACGTTGTCACGAATAGAAGTGCAATCTTCATCTCGACAAAAATGCCATAAACCGTACGTTGCCTGGCCAAATACATCCGTCTTCACATATACCCAGAATGGCGTAGTTAAGCTAATCAGACCGCACAGGATACCAAGAAACAAAATCTTTGCAGAAACAGGCAAATGTCCCCATCCCCAATGTGCTGAAGATGGAATCGGTGGTACTCTCCTTCTGAGCAACGGATTTCCCGTTGGTCGTCCGATCACCAGTTTCGAATTACGTCCCAAATAAGCTCTTTCCGACAGTGGAATTTTCATTATCAATAATCAGATATCCTGTAAACTTATATTAACTTGATGACTAATTGAAGTGGAATAATAAAGTGTAACTATCACAAATTAAATCCAATTTTCAACACATCTGACGGACAAAAACAACAACAACGATCGTAGAATATTGATAAATTTCTTTGCAGTTAGTAGAGCTGGTAGAGTTGGGCGCTTAACAAATTTTGCCTGACCGTAATGCGTACATGTATTGATGTAAATATTTCATAGCATAACATAACATAGCGGATGTTATAAGCGTAAGCGAACTGCTTCTGTGCCCATATCGTTATTTAAAAGATATAATGGTAAACTCGAAAATCAAAATTCAACTCTGCTTCTGCTCCCAGTCCCGGTTCCTGATAATTCTACTTACCATGCAATCAATCAATCATATCTATTTTAAGTTCTTGTAATGCCCAGTGCTTATACAGTCTATTTTTAAATGAGTTTGCAGAAGGAGCAGTAACGACAGAGAAAGGTAGGCTGTTCCATATATTTGTAATTCTCATGCTAACGGAATACTCATGTTAAACTCTGCTATCGTATCGGATCGTATCGTACTTTCGAAGGTTGTAGCGACATCTACGATTGGCGATTTTTAGCGAATTACCTCAAGTAGCATACTCTGATATTATAGATATTTCTGGTGAGACGCTTGTATCATAGATTCCAGATAGGACTTTATACGTTTCAATCATATCACCTCTTAATCTTCTGAACTTCAGAGTGAGAAGATCCAGAGTTCTCAACCGTCCCTGATACGGCTTATCACGTAATGCTGTTACTAATCTCGTAGCTCTCATCTGAACCTTTTCTAATGCTTTGATATCCTGTTCATCATCATCAACTATGACAACCATGGTTTGGCCAAGATGATCCATCTTCACAAATTGTCATCTGTCTAGCGTAAAATACTTTTGCATAACATAACAAAGCGAAGCGAATGTTACTGGCGAAAGCGAAGTGCTTCTGTGCCCATATTGTTATTTAGAAGATAATGGTAAAACTCGAAGCACTCGACTCTGCTTTTACTCCTCCTGGTTCCTGATAATTCTGCTTCCCAAGCGTATTACGTATATCTTAAGTTCTTGTGATGCCCAATCCAGTCTATTTTAAATGAGTGTACAGAAGGAGCAGTAACGACAGATTGATTGATTGATTGACTGAGCATGGTTTAACGTTTGCACCAACACAATATAGGTTATACGGCTGACGGTTTTTACAGGTCAAAAGACCCAACCAACAGTAACGACAGAGAAATGCAGGCTATTCCCCACATTTGTACATAAGAAATAAGCGTATCATCTCAAATCGGTCTGACTCTGAATAATTCATTCCTTTGGTTAACTTTATGTGCTGCTGTCTAAAATGCTGGTTTCAAAAAAATGTGCAATTTTATATACATGCACTAAAGTAAATCACGAAGTATTCTTTTCTTCCACTGACCACAACTATATATCTAGATGATGATTAATGAGTGACACAGGAAAAAAAGAAAGAGTGGATTTTGCACATGGCCAAATAGTGCTAGCTTATTCTTTTTAGCAAACAGTTTGTCCCGATTTGCCTTTATTGTATAAACTACACAAAATTTTGTCTGTTTATTGTCATGAAAATAATTAAAATTGTTGCCACCAGATTCATATAGTGTATTAAAGTTATAATACATCAAATTTGATTTCAGATCCCACTGGAGAGGTCACAATGATCCCCCAGCTGGATTTTAGAGGTCCCACTTCTAAGGGAAAAGAGGGGAAAGAATGGGGAAGGCAAGGGAGTGGAAGTGGATCCTCGATCTACATGATCCAGCTCAAATTAATCACAATACGTGGACTCATGCCAACTTTTATTGAAATCCAACAACTTTCAAGTTATCCTGATAACAAAACTGGAATACTGGAGGAAAGAACAGGACTTCAAAATGACTTCAAAACATAATGCCTCAGCAGCCTTTGGATGGATGCTTGTGGTTTTACGGCACTTAAGCATGCAAATAGTGACTATCATGCATGAAATAGTTTACATTTCAAAGTAACGAGTAAGGCAGTCTTAGACATAGGCACAATAAGGAAACAGGAAACAAGAAGTCAGTCATCACAAAACTAATTCTGTGCTGCTATTTAAATATTAACACATAATAACATCAACACTTTGCCAGCAGCATCAAATGCAAAATATTACCAAAAGAAAAGTTCTGCAATTTATAATGTAAAGAATAGAACACTCATCATAATTTTGATCACAATCAGGTACAGAAAAAAAGATTTCAAAATAATCAAATGTCAGTTGAAACTTAATGGTACACGTGGGGTATAAGCCAAATCGTTACAAACAAATATGTTTAAAAACAGAACTTGGTGTCTGGAAATTAAGACAATTAAACAGTTATAATGATGCAAAATTACTTAACAGCACATCATTTACACTACACTATTATCATCTGATAAACATTATGGTTTAAATCCGCCGGAAAATATATGTCTGAGAAAGTCGTTGTTTGCCGGCATGTCTTTAAGCTTATTTGACAGTGGTACTTCAGAATGTGTAGAACTAGCAGCAGTACATAGCTTGTCTTCTTTAGAACTTTGCAAAGAATGGTCCACTGTAGTCAAAGTGTTAACTTCACGCAACTGACTGCTACCAACTTCTGCTTGTACTGTTTCATCTTTCGTATTCTTTGACTTCAGTAGTTTCTTTTCTCGTTTGGCTTGCCTTACACTGCGTGCAAAATGTTCAGTTTCTCTCTTGACTATTGCAACTTCAGTTCGCAGACGACTCTTGTGTATGGCCCGTTCATACGTCAATCGTTCATTCAACAATCCCCATGTAAACCGAGGAAGATACTTAATGTTCCAGAGCTCAGAATACCATGGACTGCGACGCTTCCCACCAACCTGGGTGTTGTTCAACGTTGTTGCTACATTACGAGCGACATGCTTATTGGAAAACTCAACCCATCCTTCAGTAAAAATTCTGTTCTTTCTCGACTCCACTGACTTTGATCCTGACACAAACAAGGACAAAGTCAGGCACAGTTTGTCATGTTTTGAAAACAAACACAGCACATTTGGCGATTATTCGCTATACAAATCTATGTTTTACTTAATTACTTACAAGTCAGCATAGGTTTATCATAGTAAATACTGGATTACTATGGTGATGGTACTAGCTAATCTTACTGCAGTACAGCCATATCAACAAAAAAACTGTAATTGCAGTAATTTTCTGCAAACAAGCATTAGGATCATCCTAGACCTATTCTGGTTGAAAATACAAAAGCACAGTATTAACTGCATGATGTAGAGACAAACAAAATAACACAACAGAGTGTTAAAGTCGTTTGTTTTGTCTTTTTGCTGTTTTATCTGCATCACCACTCAGCTTTTGTGTACATGAACAAGTTGAATATAAAATATGGCTGTATAGTGTAATATTTTATTAATAATTATACAATTTTGGGCTGCTGTAAGCATTGATTTCTCATCCTGCTTGTCCTGCTCACCTGTTGTTTATACATCCTTATTATGACCTTATTATAACATTTGTCCATGATTACATACAAACATACCTTGGTCATTGGTGCCAATTATCACAAAGCAAATGAAACCCAATATGCAGTCAAATGTAATGTCAGTTATCATGTAAGGCATCAACAGTAACTGAAATCATAAAGTTCAATGAGCAATACAGACAAATAAAAATATTCTGAACACACCAAAAAATGAACATTATATCATTATATCTGCCGTGAAAATTCACGGTAATCTCACACAACAGTTTGCTATATGTAGTAAAAATATATTTATAGAACTATTTATAGAACATGTCGCAGGCGATGGGACTACACAGCCAGATTCAGGCTGCTGGCTTCAGCTGTGTAGGCT
>Ga0056129_1000334_pt1 | contig 11526 bp, 10 predicted proteins | sample WorMetLIZISLAND1_FD_71118 | JGI IMG/M metagenome (GOLD analysis project Ga0056129, IMG submission 71118) | Marine gutless worms symbiont microbial communities from Max Planck institute for Marine Microbiology, Germany - Olavius loisae LIZARD... ...
AAGGTGTCTTCCCGATTCGCCGAAACCCGATTCGCCGAAATTAGGGTTAGGGTTAGGGGTTGGGGTTAGGGTTAGGGTTTCGGCAAATCGAGTTTCGGCAAGTCGGGTTTCGGCGAATCGGGACTGAACCCTATTCAATGCCTAATCATACTTATGCTTGTTTTCATTACTTCTAAACTGTGTTTATTTAATATATTTATAATGTGTATGGTTTGTCATCACTTATCTGTCTTTCCTTCCTAACAGGTAAAAAAATAATGATTGCTACCGGTACTTATCAACCATTGCTTGAATGTGCAGAGCATTACGAGCAGCTTATGTTAAAAATGGCGGTGGTGATTCCAAGCTTCTAGCAAAGTTAGCTGCTGCAGAAGTGAAGGCTGTTGCTGCGGTGAACAGACAACAGTCTAAACCTTACCCAGCAGGTATCTTTCATTCTCTTTTATTCTAGTTATTAGATTGTTAGTTGTTATTTACTGACTGTTAGTGTCGGACATTTCAGTAGTCTGCTGTTAGTGGATCATGTTGACAATGACAGGCAAGTAGCTAACAGACATAATGCACCTTTGTAGCTGTTGACAAAATTCTGTTAATTCAGAACTTGTTATGACATGTGAGGTTTGAAGGTTCGGGCTCATCATGAGAGGTGTTCTCGGGAGTTGGAGGATCTCGAGAAACAGTTGGCACTGGTCGAAGAACAGAACAGGATTTACCAGTTGAAAAGAGACTTGAGAGCAACGGAGTATAGACCAAGCCATTATAATCCTGGACAAGTGAGTGTCGGCAGCCTCATTGCTACGTGCTATGATGTCACTCGCTGCTGCTCTGTTAATTTTCCTTCTAGTTGTTAATTTCTGTCTTAATAATCCCCTGCCCCACACAGTGGGCATGGGGCTCTAAGCATTGATGATGTCTGTTTGTTTGCCTGTCTGTCTTTTGCCAACATTGACACTTGGGACTTGTCAACAACATTTAGGAGAAGGTGTCTCTGTTAGATTGCAACAATCTCTCTCTAGTAGCAAGGGCTTATGATCTTGACCTATTGGGGTTATTAAACTTGTTTAATAGATGCTTACTGCCTTCAGTTTCAGTACCTTCTTAAGTACGTAAATCGTAATTGCTCAAATGTCAGAATGGTGATCTGCCTGGTATATAGTATACCAGTCTAGCAGTCTTGATAAGTTTTCTTTGAGACTTTTGAAGAGACCACCAGCTAATACAGACAAAACTGGAGACTCAGCATGACATCAGTCAATTCACATCTGTTGTCATTTCTTGTTGGGGGTGGGACAGATCACCTTACTTGTGGAATTAGCTCCTTCTTCATTCCGTCAACCTCACTCTGTTCACTCACTCTCCTCCTCTTTCTGCGCATATCACCTTATCACAGTCACCACCTTTGCTCTCACCATCTGTCACTCCCTCGACCTTTCACTCCAGACTTAAAACTCATCTCTTTCACAAATCCTTTGCTCCATAATTTCTTATTCCTTCCAGATTGCCTTTACAGATCTTGAACCTGTACTGAATTAAGTGGGCACTGGCATTTGTTTGTTTTAGTTTCTTCTTTTTCATTTTTTTTCTGGCTACGTGTGCTAGATTAAGCTGATCACTCAGCTTTTGAGTCCATGTGAAACTTTTCTTTCGTATCGTATCGTAAAGTATGCAGATGTATATACACATGAATGGCATTGCATAATCTCCTACCAATTACTGTTGTAGTCACTTGCATGGACACAAGATGATTCTGTCTCTGGAAATGAACTGGATTTTTCAGACACAGATATTGACGTCTCATCTTCATACGATTCTGTGTATGTATTATTAAATGAAATTCTTTTTTGACTGCGGTTGTTCTGCTCTGTAAGATACAGGAAATTAAACTTTACTACCAAATGTTATTAGATTTTATATCATCGATGCCAGTTTTTCACACCATTAAAAGGTGAACGCATCACATATTGAAGATAAGTTTTGTTACTGTTAATTGATGCTTATTTAAAACATAATGAATTTTTTGCTTTGAGAAGTCCTTATAGCAGTGGCCAGAATTCAGTCAATTTTAGTAGCAGTCATACGATGCATTGTTTTTGTAAGTTATTCATTGCGTGAATACTATTATGCAAATTCATTGAATTCACATCGTGAATTTAGTTAGACATACGGTGTGTTTGAAGCCAATGACTGATGTGTGTGAGTGGAATTGTAGTTCTGGGTTCATGGTATGCTTTGACCTCATCACTGGCCTCAAGGCTGATGTCTCTGCACTGCGGTTGTGCACCAGTCTGAGAGACAGTGCCGGAGTCTACCATCAACCGTCTCTCTTGCCTCCCGTCTACACCAGCAATCAACCGTTTGTCGTTCTTGGTATTCGCCAACCTGTGGAACGGTTTGTATCCCTTATTCTTCTGTAGTAAAATCCAATGTTTCCTCTAAGCTGCCTGGCTGCTCGGCTGATGGGAGAATGCTACGCAGCGGTTTCTGAGCGCCACGTGCCTCATAGCGATTTTTAACTTTACTGCTTCATAAATCCGTTGTACATTTGATGGAAATCATGGGCGAAAATCGATACAAAGTAACTGGACAATCTTCAGTATAATATTGTGAAATTATCATACGGCGAGTCTTAAAGATCAGATTTACTTGTTTTTGTGAGGCGAAAAAGTTTACGAACCATGTACTGACTTTAAAAACACAATTACACCACTTTTGTTCCACACTTGTCTTTCATTTTGTTTACTATAACAGTTTCTCCCTTGCAGTATAGCAGTTTCTCCCTTGTATTATTTTAAAATACTTTTTGCTTGTTTTTGTCACCTGCCATCATCCATTGGGTCGAGGCTTTTTAGTGAACCTCATGTGGCGAGTGCTGTTACCGCCATGGCTTTCAGCCAGTTGACTGTGTCATCATCAGCCTCGTGGAGTCTCGCCAGACCATCATTGAGTTGTCAGTGGACATGAATCAACAATGTGACCTATAGTCTACCGTTGGCTGCAGTCATAGAGTTCAGATGCTGTAAGGCTCCACTCGTGCGTGTTGGCCCTGGTCTGTCCGGAAGCAGTTCAGCAGTGTTCACGATTGGCGCAGCAGGTGAACTGAACATTGATTTGCCTGCATGTTGACATCATGCTATGTCGTGCCATGTCAACTGTTGTTATCATGTCAACTTGTTTTGATCGCAAGCTTTTAGTTCTGCATTGATCTTTAAACTTGTCCGTCTATCTGTCTGTACCCTGTGATCTCTTAATTGTCTAATTTCTTTTTGCTGTTTATTAATTAACCAGTAAATGATCAGATCATCAGATGTCATTGTGTGTACCTGTATGATGCAGATGTCCAGCCGATGCAGGAATGAGTCTAATCGTGGAACTACAGACAGTTGTCGTCGGAGCGTCAGCATCGCTGGAATCACGTGCTTGGGCAAAACTGTTCATATTTGATGGTCCACATCTTCTGGCCGGACGTTGGTGTGTGCCATTTAGACAGCTGCCATTTGAAGATGCAGAAGGCACAAACATTGACTCAGTTCAGGCATGTGCAGTGCATAGCATTTTAGTTGCTTACATGTGCTGTATGCGTAACATTTGTCTGTTGGTTCGTTCTAAGTACCTAAATTAAATTGAATTGTTTAACAGCATTGTTGTCACTGACAGTAACACAGCATGTCCAGTCATGGTTTTGATAATTTTGTTGATTACTGACTTAAATTGATGACTTTTGTAGTTTTATGTTGATAGTGATGAGCGTTGTGCTGAGTAAGCAAGTGAATACGGTGCCAAAATCACTACAAAGGACAGATTGCAAGAACCAAGAATGCTGCTCAAATCTCCAATCAGTTGAGTGCCACTTAACTGAGTGGAGATTTGAGTGACTGATTTTGCTATGCAACATCTTAGTGGGCTTTTCTTGACATGAGAGTGGGTTTTGTGTTCATGCAGCAATTTTCACGCTGAATGTACTTAAACTAGCTAGTTAAGTAGGCTCAGCCGTTGAGCGGCATTCTTGCAATCCGCCCTAAGAGTTAGTGGTGCCTTACAGTATAGTTCTTTGGGACTCAAGTTCCGCATAATATAGTGTTATTGCTGGAACAGCTGGGTCTTGGAGTGTGTGCTTGAATGAATCTGGCAGAATATCTGACGACCAGAGTGTTGTAGTGACGCAACATTTGTGTGTTGTTTGTGATTTAGTTTGGTGACGTTAATCTGTACATTCGCATCGTTCATTGCCGCGATGCACGTCACCAGTCTCCTGTCACAAACAGTCCAGCTGAACTCGGCCAATATCGAACCCAGCTCACTGCTGCGGTAACTTCTCACATTCAGTATTGCATCGTCTGTTATTACTGTCTTTGTGGTAATGATAATCTGGTTTATCTGTGACGTATGTAGTCAGCCCTTGACTAGTCTATATCAGTGCAGATCACCTTGCCATTGATGACGCAGGTTCTTAACTAACATTGCTACTTTCTAACTGGCCTATTTTCCAGAGTTACTTCAGTTTGGACTACATTTTGAAAAGGACATTTTATGAAAACATTGCCGGAGAGGAAATGCAGTGAACTTTGGTGCATAGACGCCCCCAACTGGACCCACCATTTTGTCAGTTCTGTGCCTGGAGGTCCCAAACTTTAATCACCTTTAGACGGGCAGGCAGTGAATATCAATCGGCACTGTTTTGCATTCTAGTAGTAATAATAATCAGTCGGTGGCACTACTGGTAGTGCGTCGAACCAACAATTAAATCGGAAGGTTGTGGGTTCGAGGCCTATTAAAGTAGTGTGTATCACAGTGTTGACACGTAACCGCCTGGGGTGAACTGTCCGCTGTGGCCGGCCGCCACTCCTTCTTCCGAGCTGTAGGAAGTTGGCGTTTAGACTGTCAGTGTTGATGGACTCGGATCTGGCATGGGTAAATGGTAAGAGCGGTAAAAAAAGCTGATGCTATGCTGACGCTTTCCAGTGCTGTATAATATCGGGAGCCATTTACCATTAATTTTTTTATTTTACTTACAGTCAGTGCAGTCTTGAATATGCTCAGGCACACTACATACAAATGCGATTCAGTCATGTGGTAAATGCACCATGCAAAGTCTGCCGTTGTCAGTGCAGTTGTGCTAAAGATAATGATGTAGCTGTTGATGTTTTGGCATTTACAGCCTGTGCAGACTATTCCTGCTGAAACGTCTGTGAAAGAGACAGCTGGCATTAGCCAAGGGTGCGTGTACCTGAAATGTATAGTGAAAATGTTACAAATCACATTACATGTATTATTAACTGGAGTTACATACTAGCATTTTCAGTTGTATTGCCTGTTCTCTTCTGATCTTTGTGTTTCTTGAATTCTGAATGGAAATTGCAAGTTTTTGAAATGCCATCTATCATTGACACCAGTAGCGTTATACTATCTAATTCGTGATATCTGGTTGTGTTTTAGATCATTAAAAAAGAAAGATCGGCTTGAAGCAATTGGTTTTGAAGTCGACGCAGTCAAAAAAGTCAAATCCGGTGACTGTATGGTTCGTCTGACGGCGTATTATCGCATCTCTGGAAATGTACGAATTCTGCATTTCGTTGTGTTGCTGTTAGCACCAGTTGCATTGCCAGATCTAGAGATTTGAGGTTGTACAATTTGCAGAAGATGGAAATCCTTCAGGCATTCAGTTAAGGAAGGAAGATTGGGCTGGTGTATTGGGACAGGAACAGAGGTATTTGTGTAATGTGAGACATTCAAACTGAAAACAACATCACATGCTTTGCGATTAGGAGGCAAATTGGTGCAGATATTCAAACCGAAGACAAATGTGCATCTACTATACAAAGCTAAACACCTGTGTGAATTTGTCTGTTATCTGATTCCATGCCGTTTGACATAGAGCTACTGTACCTAGGCTAATTTCATGTAAGCCTCATATGTAACTGCACGAGCAGCACAGCAATTGTATTTGATCAAACGTCCGAAGTAACTTTGATTTTTCTACCACTCTGCAGTGCGTCAATGTAAACAAAACACGCTGCTTCCAGTACCTTAATGATGGGCTAATTGAAAGTTCTTATTGTCAATATGCAGTACTGGTAACAAGTGCTTTGGCACTATGCACCCCTAGTGGTGCTTGCCACACAAGAAGAAGAAGAAGAAGGTAACAAGTGCCCTTTAATGCTTTGACGCCCACTGTTGCCATATGGGTGCAGCTATAAAGCATCCTGTGCCAGACCGGGTTAAGCTGTCATGTGTAATTTTTGACATTTGGGCACTCTTGACGCTCATCGTCAGAGTGCTCAGATATCAAAAATTACAAATGACAGCTTAACCCGGTGAGTCGGTGGCACTACTGGTAGCACGTCGGACCAACAATCAACCAACGATCGGAAGGTTGTGGGTTCGAGGCCTACTAAAGTAGTGTGTATCACAGTGTTGACAGGTAACTGCATGGGGTGAACTGCACGCTGTGGCCGGCCGCCACTCCTTCTTCCGAGCTGTAGGAAGTTGGAGTTTAGACTGTTAGCATTGATGTACTGGGATCTGGCATGGGTAAATGGTAAGAGCGGTAGACAAAGCTGATGCTATGCTGATGCTTTCCAGCGCTCTATAATATCGGAATCCATTTACCATTTTTACCATTTTGACGCAGTCTCACACAATGGGTTAATTCTGAGTTTTATTTTCCTTGCTATAGAAGAGCATCCAATCATGAAAGATTTAAGAAGAGCACACACACACACACACAGGGTTTGATTAGATATCATTCAATGAACTGGTTTCTGTGTTGTTTCAGCTTTAAAACTGTTAAAACATCTGCCTAAGTCTGATAGCTTTAAAATGACGTAGAACATCTCACATTATATGAACAGTCTTTGATGTGGACGTCTGTGTTAACACGGCAGGTAGCAGTGTGTGCGTCTGGTCCGGTTACGTGTGCAACAACACCTGTTGCAAGTGTTCTGCAAGACCGTCATATATTCGGCCAACAGCAGGCAGTTTTCTCCGATGTGCCATTACGTCTCGACCTGGTACTTGTTGTTCGTGTTTATCTCAATGATGGTAAATCAGGAGAAGCTGACGAGAACTTTGATGATGCTCCATCAGACAGTGGAACTTGGAAACCACTTACGTCATCTCAAAACTCAATGCAAACAAAAGCCGGTGTTCCTGAAGATAATCTCACTCTTGTGGCATGGGCTTTCGTGCCTCTTACAGTATTCGGTAAGAGTCAACTTATGTGCCTACTTCTGTCAGTTTATTGAAATTGATGACTTTATCAGTTTATGCATGTGACACACATTGTGCCATACTTGGATAAGTTGAAGAAGTTTCTTGTGTTTTTATTTAACAGACAACTACAGTATGGTGCTTGACGCCTCTTGCTGCAAATGTTAAGCTTTGATTTCTTAATCACGTCTAACAAAATGCAGCCTTCTCTATGCTAAGCTCATTTTCACCGCCATTATGACTTCTCTGTTGTCCGCAGAGGTGATGATTGATCATAGTTCTGCCTGTGGCTTCACACTCTGACGCCACTCACATTTATGAACTCAGCTGTTCATCTGCAGACGGACAGACAAACACACAAACAAACAGACATACAGACAGACAGACGTTCCAATTACTATGAAGTAGATTCTTGTATTTAAATACACAAAACACTAGTGGCTGAAAAAGTGTCTAACTGATAATATTTAGTTGTAATCCTTTGTATGTATTGTTGTTTAATGATGATGAAAACTGTGAATTTCGTGACCGTGACGTTGTCGTCTAATATACAGACGACAATGGCCAAGGCCGACTGGCGGTGAACTCTGGAACTCATGTACTGCCGCTCTACTGTGCTCCAGTCCCTGATGTGAGAACGATGATTGCCGACTCTGACCGCCGTCGCTGCGGCCATGCGTCCGTGAAGCTCCAAATCTCCGTCGGCAAACCTCGGCTTGTTTCCATAACGTCAAGTGAAGAGTCAGACTCTGATACGGATGCTGCTGCTGGCGAAACAAGAGTCCATCAAGTTAGTGCGTTCAGTGTTCATTGATTACTAAGAGTGTGTTGGGCGGCAATGAAGAGTACATCCATGTCTGATCTGATTGAATCCAGAGGCCACAAATGTTTTAGACAAATCTCATCCAGCCTACACCATTTCCTATATTCTCTTCTCCCAGACCAAAGAGAACTTGCATACAGTCTCACGAAAAGAAACTCACAATAGAGTGCCCTTTAAGTTTGTGTTTTTAGCGCACGACAGCATGTAGCATATATGCTTAGCGTGCTATATGCTATTGCCCATCCATATGTCTCTCACACGGGTGTATCATACAAAATGGTTGAAGTTAGGATCATGAAATTTTCACCATATTGTAGCCCCATCCCTCTAGTTATTGCGGGGTAAGTTTCATCCAGAAATTCTAATGGGTTCCCCGAGCGGGGGCATCAAACAAGGGAGGGGTAGGGAAAACGAGCCATTTTCTAGCTTTATACGTCAGTATCTCGAAAACGGTAGGATATATGGCAACTAGGTCACTTAGGTAGCTGCAACTTTATTACTACGTTGCTGTTCAAATACTGCTGTTTGTCACTATTTTGACTGTATTGCATATTTTTGTGACTGTTAGTTAGTGCATTCCTTCAATATTGCAGTGAAATCGATTGTGGAGTTGTGAGTCTGTAGCAAACTCGTAGAACGTGATGAACTCAATGCTATGAACGTGAAACAGTTTTATGCCTGTGATGGAGGCATTTTAGGTTGACTGGTTTCGTTGATTGCTTATTTAGTATGGAAAAGCAGCAAAGTCTAATGTAGTGAATACGTGGTGTATGAGACATCAGTGACAGAAATATGGAAGAAACATCCACAACAACCTCTGGAAACCTCTGACAATAAAAATCTCTTATTTAAATGTAAATATTTGTTTTTGATTGGTTGCAAAGTTATCTCGGCTCATGAAATGTCTGCAACAGCATCAGCTTAAACCGATGCTTTTTGTGTGAGAACGTGATTTTAGTTGTTGCCATATCTATATTGTCATCGTTCATGTTGTGTACATGTAGTCAGTGTTGTTAATCCTTGGCCTTGGCTTTAAGGCCTCCTTAAGGCCACGTCAAATATCCTTGGCCTTGGCCTTGGCCTTATGGGTTGAGTCCTTGGCCTTGGCCTTATAGGTTTTAGGCCTTATAGAGTGAGGCTTTGTTGAAGCCATGTTTAGGCTTATGTTTACTTACTGGAAGTCTGAAGTCGATTAGATTTAAACTTTTAACTTCTGAGTTCTGACTGTTCATCTGAATATGTCAGTACAGAGGCTGCCTAGCCTAGCCTGCGGCCATAGAAGCTTACGTCAGTACGTCTACAATGAAACACCACTGATGCAGCTGATCAAGCTGTCGCAGTACAAGGACTACGCAGACTGTTTGAGTGGCTTCTTTCATGCCCAGCAACTTCACTGCCCGTGGAGCGCGTTTTTTCTCAAAGTGGATTGCTAGTTAGACCACATGCACCATGCTCGGATAACTGACAGCCTGCTTGAGATGCTTGTTTTTATCAAGTGCAACAGTTGTCTGATTTGAGATACACACAATTGAAACAAGTGTGTACTGTTAGTAATGCTAATCTAGCTTTTCGTGAGCTTTTGTCTGCCTGGTTTGAGTCGTCCATATAGGTTCAGTCATCGGCTTTATGACTAGGAGCCTTGGCCATGGCCTTATGACTTGAGGCCTTGGCCTTGGCCTTATGTCTTCAGGCCTTGTTAACAACACTGCATGTAGTAGTAAGATAAGACCTTGTTTTGTTTAGCCGACTTGGTTGCCATTCAGTCGGACAGAGCCGCCATCTGAACCATTCATATCGACTGACAGCTTTTGTTTATACATTGACGGATGTCGACATCTCCCTGATGTTGTCACGATCTCTCGGGTAAACATCTGACGTTTATTCTGTACTGTTGATTACCGATTAGTGCTTACTTCATGGGGAAGTGATCTGTATGTTCCACGGTGGTTAATAGCATTACTAGCTGTAATAATATTCTAGTTTCTGTGTTATATGATAAAATGTCGGCATGAACTGGCAGGATTGTTTGCTCTGTTTGTGGCAGTAATGAAGCTTGCATGCCTATCCGCGGGTCAGTTTTGATACATTTCTGGAAAAATTATGATGCTTCATAACGTGGAACTGGAAAGCCCATTTCATTGTAGAGTTTTAACCTATTCGTTTATGCATTGTAAATGTAACGTCTTCACCGCTAATTCTTTGACATTGACGGTTCATTGGCTGTAGAACTCACATATTTCTCAATTATTCAACAAAGCACGATGGTGGTGACCGGCACTTTTTAATTGCAATGATGTCTTGACACTTCTGTCAACTGATGGCACATATGACATGGGTTAATTATGATGTATTTTAAGTATCAAAATGTCAACATCTCTGCTTTGTCCACTGCGGTCAGCTAAATGTGCCTCTGTTTCGGTTGACAACCAACGGAGGACGTTCATTCGTTTGTGAAGCTGCTGCCGTTTGAAATATTCTGTCAGATTCACTCAAAGACACCGTTCTGTCTCGAACTTCTTTTGAAGAATCACCTTAAGACATTTCTCGTCTCTCATTACCAGCACATTCAGTGTGCTAGAGGTCATTAGGTGATGCCATGCTATATAAATCTACATTTTACTTACTTACTAACTTACTAAAAGTTAGTTACTGTTTGCATTTTTCTGTGGCTAAAGATACAGTAGATTTGTTGTGAGTTTTCGATGTGATTGTTCTGCGTGAGACATGCAGGTGTCAGCAAGGCTGATGGATCGACAGTATAAGAAGATTGGTGCTGAGATGAGCGCCATCAGTCAACTTGACAGCTTCATTTACTGTCCTTCGTACAACTATCGAGCAGAAATTCGTGAACCAAACCTGCCGCCAACGGCTTCGTTCTTGTTCAAAGTATGGAAGCCAATTGACTGTTAGAGTTTTGGGTTTTGTTTTATTTACTATTTTTTTGACCCCCTGTAGCATATGATCCCAAAAGAGTAACTGCATCATTATTAGTAGGCGACGTCACTGAAAGCAATTTCGCCTATTGGTATCGATTTTACCATTCCGTGGTCTGTCTGTGTGTGATTTGACAGCCAGTAAAAAAGAAGTGATCAGAGATACTGTAATTAGTTTGCTGTGTTAGTGAATGTGGCTCTGTGAGCGTTCTCTCCACAGATCTCCTTACTGTCATATCTCATTTACTCTGAATTTTTTATGTCTTCTCAGCCCGTGTAATTCAGCTATTTTCAAAATACCTAAAGTATTAACAACTGTAAAAGATACAGCTTTTACCATATGCATTTTTGCTTTCACGCCTTTGAGTGGCATGCATGAAATGAATGAACAAGTATTTGAGCAGACATTAAGTCTTCATTATGGCTTAACTGCTATTATTATTGTCTATTGTCCACTCTAAACTTGACTACTGTAACTCTCTCTACTACAATCTTCCTAAATCTCAAATTAACCGCCTTCAGCTGATTCAGAACTGTCTTGCACGTACTGTGGTTAAAGCCCCT